>SMTZ1_10008008_pt1 | contig 10564 bp, 8 predicted proteins | sample DeeMarSWOR136_30_FD_25667 | JGI IMG/M metagenome (IMG submission 25667) | reverse complement strand
ACTAGGATGTAGAAAATTATATTGGAAGTTGAAAAAACTGTCCCCTGCTTCCTGCCTCCTAGTTATCTGTCGTATCTGCCGGGGTGATGGAATTTCCTCCAAACAAAGTGGCGGATGTAGGTAGACATAGCGGACTTTCGAAGATCCCGTGCTTTTTATGCGGGGAAAATCCGACTGTAGCATTTGTTGCAACCTCTGAATTCTTGATGAAAATAGCGTAAAGTTAAACCAGATAATGCATTGCACTTTTCTGACCATTGCTGTTCCGTAAATTCTCGCATTCTATTGATGCGAATCAATTTACGAGTCCCGTCTTCAACGAGGATTCTCGTTCACGGAAAATACTCGCTTCCTCTGTTATTCAAGAAATGTAATAATGATAAAGCGGTAGAATTTTCTGTATATTATTTAGTGCTATCGATAGATACCAAAAGAGTGGCGTAGTGTGAAGTGACATGAGAAAGACAGGTTGTATCCAACACGGCATAGGCCTTACATTAGAACATTTGTGATAGCCGGGCTGGGGGATTCGTGGTCTCCATTCAGTTTTTGATTTTTTCCCAAAAAGTGAATGGAGAAAAGGGGGTGTCCCCCTTTGCACCCGTACGTTCTAACAAAAACATGGTACAAGCATGGCACAAATCAGGGGTCGGCGCAAGCCGGCCTCTTACCTTTTGCTAGACCTAATAATCATCCCGAATCCGTTACGAAATCATTGAGAGAATATTAGAGTAACTCAATCATTGGCGCGGATCGTATCCTACTTCTCCACCGCACGATTATACCGAAACGCAGCCGCTTCTCAAAGAAAAAAATATCGTATTGTCCTAGAGTATTTATCCTAAAATCTATTATACAAGGTGGTACAGGGAGAGGATCAGTCAGTTCACTCTCCTTGTGCTTGACAGCGGAATAAATCGGGAGTATGATTAGATGGAGTGAGAGATGAAAAGAAGATTTATGGTTGTAGGCTTATTTATTATATTTCTATTCACCATTGCTTGTGAACCATCACCCAAAATTTCTCCTATAGGAAATTACGAAGTAATCAAAATAGTAGATAAACCGAGCGAAGATATACTTTACCCCCAGTTCTTTGAAGAAAATGAAATTATTTTCTGTAGCGAGGTTCTTTCTGGAATAAATTATGCTTTGTATCAAACAGATACCCTCGGTGAAAAAGTAACTACAATCTTTGATGAACAGTCTGTTAGAATAGAAGGGTTTCCTCAAATTGATGGTACTGGTATGCTGGTTGCCTATACTGTGGAGGAATATAAAACTGTAGATTTAGAAAATAAGGCTATTCGCAAGTATTATCCAATGCGTCAGCCGGAAGAGGAAGATTTTCGAAAACCATCAGGTGTTCTTCATGCGGATATATATGTATATAATACACTTACAGATAGCACCCAACGACTGACATATAACGGTCACAGTCATTTTGTAAGATGGTTGGGTCAGGATTCCTTATTGGTTTTGGCTACAACTGAAGATTCGCTCGTATATGTAAGTAGATGTTGGCGGACAGAAGGTGGTGGAACAGCATGTGGTGACGAACTTCGTTTTCATCCGAGCAGATATCAAGTTATTCGAAGAAGTAGTGGTCGTATTCTTAAAGAATTTCCCCTGCATGGTGAATTATACATAAGTGAAAAGCCAGTTTTACCGTTGAATCAAGAAAGCATTGTCACTATTAAAGACTCTGTATCTCAAGTGTCTTTCTTGTATAATTCACAGGATAGAATCTATCCTTTTCCCTACTATTGGTTTGCTGTTCAGGATGACGAAAATTATCACATTGTATGGGCGGATTCGAATCGAATAATATTTGCACATCTATACAAAGACGATCGGGATTGGTTTAAGGAGAAAATCAGTCTTATCGCAGTTGGTCTGCATGATTATCAATGGAAAACAATAGTAAAAGGCGTCCCTGCCGGACTATTAGGTGATATAAGCATAGGTGCCGATAGGATTCTGACAATTGATGGTAAATACAGAATTGGTGAAGTGAATTTTGACGGTAGTGGAGAATATTTTCTACAGGTAAATTCAGCGGTTGGAATACGAGGGATATCAGCAAGTCCATCAGGCCGCTTATTTGTGGTCTCGGCATGGGTTGGGAAAGATGGGTATAATCTCTATCTAATTAAAAGAAAACAAGACTAACATGCGATCAGATTGGAACCACGACGATGAGGTATAGCCATCTCTCTGCTGCATACCTTAGTCTGAGATGGGAAGGATGATGATTTTGTTCTCTTGCCAAATGGACTGTATTTCATAGAGGCTAAAGTGAGAAACGAAACAAAAATCACACCGATAAAGATAAATCTATAGGAAAATGAGAATCCATAAACTGCGCTCTCTATCCTTGCTTTTTAATAAAGAAAGGATAGGAAATAGTTGCATGTCAATCGTGGTAACTCTTTTTTTTATGCTACCTGCGTACCTTTATTCTTACCCGGAAGGCTGGTCTGATGACATACTCTTAACACCGGGAGACTATGAACTCAGGTTCAATCCAGATATTGATGTTGATTCATGTAATAACGTGTGGGCAGTGTGGGATACTGCGACCTGGGTAAACGGCACGGCTGAAATCTTATATTCAAAACGGGATAGTCTTGGAAATTGTCTTATTCCAGAAACGCCAGTTTCTAATAACCCATCATATTCAGTCTTGTCACGAATTGTGGTCGATGGTTCAAACAATGTACATTTTGTTTGGCGCGATGAAACGCCGCAGGGTATGGGTTTGTGGCACGCGAGGCTTGCCGATGATGGTTCTGTACTTGTGCCATCACATTTGGCAGTGAGCGGTGCAGGTGGTTTGGCGATTTATCACGACATTGCGCTTGATAAATATCAAAACATTAATGTTGCCTGGGAGGAAAGCCCATCGGGTTATGACCAGGTGAGTTATACAAAACTGGACAGTCTTGGTAATCCGATAATTGCAGAAATTCGTGTCTCTCCTCAGGGACTCTATGCATATTGGCCTGGCATTGGTGTGGATAGTTTTGGCAACATTCATGTGGCATATCGTACTGATACTAGTGGGACACCATATAGACTGACCTATTCAAAGCTCGATAAAGAAGGCAATATTTTAATATCTAATAAAATACTTGGCTTTGGTGGTCTTCCCACAATAATTGCTGACCGAAATCAGAATATTCATATGGTGTACGGAGAATATACTGGTACAGCCAATAAAATCGAGTATCTCAAGCTTGATCAAAATGGTAATTTTCTTATCTATCCTAAGACAATCAGTACTCCCGAAATAAGCAGTAATACCTATTCGCATATGGCAATGGATTCCTTGCAGTATTTGAATGTAGTGTGGCAAGGCGATTCACAAGCAGTATCTCAGATATTTTACTGCAAACTTGATACAATGGGTGATTATGTTATTGCGCCAATGAAGATTGTGTATCCCCCTTATACACCAGGGGGCGGAGAGCCGAGAATTGTGGTTGATCGCAGTAGCCGTCTTCACGTTGTTTGGGTAGACGGCAGAGTGAATCCGGGTGTTACTACAGATATCTTCTACAAGCGCGGAGAAAATGAGCCCGGTGTGGAAGAGGAAGTACAACTAAATCCTGTACGGCAGTCCTCGATTTCTGTTTTCCCTAATCCATTTTCTATAGAAACTCAAATTGCTTCATCATTTTCTCAAGCAAGTGAAAGGAGCACAATTGAAATCTACGATGTCAATGGAAGAAAGGTGAAAGAATTCATTGTGGATAAACCTGATGCAATTATCACATGGCAGGGAACTGATGATACGGGTGGCTGTCTCCCTACTGGTGTTTATTTTCTTCAATACAAAACAGAACATTCTAATATCTTACAAAAGATCATAAAATTGAAATAAAAAGTAATAGTAAAGCTGCCCTAATTCTCGTTGACACATATTAGGCTCGAAAACATTGAATCAAAAACGAGTGATTCAAAGCATTGTATGTATTGAAATTAAGGTGATATGAATACCACGCATTGGACTAGCTCTCCGTTGCTCTACCCTCTACACCCCACAACAGAAGGGGTCATTTTTTGATGCCCTCTTTCGGTCAGTCTCATACTTGCAGATAACCCAGAGATTTATTTAGTAAATGTCGCACAAATCTAATAAAGATGTCAGTAAGAGTCAAGCATTGTGCGTAATGCTTGACATCTATAATTGCACACATATAATTCTTTATTGGGAGGAGATATAAATGGGTTTACGGACGACATTAGCACTAATATTAACTGCAATTCTCAGTTTCACTTTGTTCCTTTTTTATAGAATAAAATACTCGGGATCAACCGCAACAGCAGTCAAACAGGCTTGGACAGCTGCACATTATTGTGCAGGCATGGGTTTTTTATGGGTTCGCTTACCTTTATGGTTGAAAGGCAATTTCAAAGACATCACGTTGCTTTTTGTGATTATCCCGTACACCGTGACTGGCTTTACTATGTTTTATCTAAGCTTAAAGGACATATGTGAAAAACCAGCAACGGGAGGTTGAGACTAGCATGCGATCAGATTAGAAGATTTTTATCAAATCAAAAGGAATATTATATAGAGGCGGTAAGGATGAGAAGGTTTATATTCTAGTATTGCTTCTCCAGGAAATATGATATTAAAAGAATTCTTCAAAAGACTCATTCCACAGAAGTTTGAAACCCCAGAAAAAAGGCAGGCTGTTGCACCTATGTTAGATCTATTAGAACAAGGACAGATTAAAGCTGCGGAAGAATACATGGCACGATTTGTATTGAAAATTTGTTCAGAAATTGAAAACGGAATATTGGATCCGAAACAAGGAGATGCATATATATCCTATTTATACATAACTCTACATGATGAATTTTCAAGTATATCTTTTTCACAGAATGTCCACGATATGTTTGGCGAAGGCATGTGTTTACATCAATATGGCTCGAAACATCCACCTAACATCAATTTAATCAAACGATTGGCGAATGAACTATTAGAGAATAATATCAATTAACATGCGATCAGATTGGAGAGGTTTGAATTATGCGTGTGAATCAATACAAGAAATCAGAGCATAACATTCTTCGCGGTCAACCAATTGAACCTGAGGAAATTGAATCTCTCCGCACAATCGTTGGGTGGGATAAGATGAAAGGCAAATATGCACAAATTCTTCCGAAACTCTACACCCACTACTCTGTCCACATTGCGAATCAACTTGTGGGTTTTCTCGGTGTTCTGAGCGATGGCGTGGGAGATGCATTTTTGCTTGATCTTATGGTTCATCCCAACCATCGGCGGAATGGTATCGGCACAACCTTGGTCAAACAGGCTATTCGTGACATGAAATCGGAAGGTATTAAATGCGTTCAGGTGACCTTTAATCCAGAACTGGAATCCTTCTTTAGGAAGTTCGGTTTTCACATATTCAAGGCGGGGATCATAGATAATGATACCATGGAGATTACCTTTTGAGGTTTACTCAGTTAAAGAATCATATCATGATATTAACTAACATGCGATCAGATTGGAACAGTATACCTTTTGTGTGACGTTGATTATGGAACGTAATGATTACAAAGGATAGTCTTCGAAATATAAACTTCCGCGTAACAGATGTCATCATTATTGGTGTATTGAATTTCGCACTTATGTTGGTGATGGCTCTTATTGGTGGATTAATCTTATTCCAGGGGCTCAGACATTTTCCCCAAACAACAGAAGAAGTATGGAAGTTTATAGAAGAGATGCCACCATCATCTCTTGCTGTTATAACCTTCCTGCTAATATCTTATTATAGCATTACGTTACTTGTGATTCCAATATTTTGGATTAAATTTGTGAGGCACTGCAGACTGTCAGATATAGGGTTAAAGAGACAAAGTTGGATATCTAATCTTATCACTGGTATCATCGCTGGCGTTATATTCTATATTGGCTGGGGTTTTCTTGGATCGTTACTAAAGGTCATTTTAGTACGTGCAGGCATAGGCAATTTGTCCAGTGTATTACCGTTTAGTTTTTGGCTTAACTTCACCCTGACTATTTTAGTTGCCCCAATCGGTGAATCCATTTTATACATTGGCATTGTTTTCATTGCATTTGCGAAGAAAGTTGGATTGAAATTCGCAATGTTGATAACTGCTGTGATATTTATGTTGATGCATATCGATGCAGCTATGGCCTCGGGTGTCCCTTGGCTCATTTTCATGGGCTTTTTCCTAAATATGGTTGTCCAGATATGGTTATATTGCAGAAACGAATCGTTGCTAACACCTATAGGTTTTCATTTGGTTAATAATACTCTTTGTTTTCTCTTCACTCTGTTTCGTCATTTAAGATAACAAAACAATAGAGTCCTGCTGCCATAAGGCTGTGACTCCACTCCCCCCAACCCCAAAAACATAGAGAGGGGTCATCTGTTGATACCCTCTGTCGGTCACGCTGAAACATACAATGCCAAGGTCGTTTAGAAAAGATTTTGACACAAGGGCGTAGCGGGCTTCCTGTCACCTACACTCTTTTACCTCAGCAATATCAGCTTTTTCGTTTCTTTATAATCATCGGTCTCGTATCTCAAAAAGTAGACACCGCTGGGGAGTATTCTGTTTAAATCATCAGCGCCATCCCACGCTAATGTATTTGAACCTACACTTACTTCTCTATCAACTAATGTTCGCACCAATCTTCCACTAATATCGAAAACTTGTAGGGTAACCTTAGTGCTACGAGACACACTGAATCTGATAGCTGCGTTTCGCGTAAACGGGTTAGGATAGACTCCCTCAAGTTTTGATACCTTTACACCCTCAGAATCCGCACTCTGTGGGCCTCCTGGTTCTATTACTATAATATAATCCATAACCTGGAACGAAGAGTCATTCACCATGCCAGTAATCCTGACACCCACGCTGTTACCTACACCAAGAATCTCATTAACCAAATCTGATTTGAATTTAACCATTCTATCGGGAATGCCATCATTGTCATAATCCCCAATACTCGTTGGCTTCAGTTCAGCAGGTGCCTCACCGGGTAGATTACCCCTGAGACGAACGGTGGATAAATCAATATCATCAGGATAATAGGGATCCCTCAATTCGATGAAGACCGTGACCCACTTGCCGTGACGCTTCTTATTGAATGTATTTGGTTCGAAATCAGCAGTATCGTGTTGGATTACAGGTCTTGTGAACCAATTGACGTAGTCGACCCATTCACTGACCTCTTCTCCGGTCCCTGGACCCATACTTCCAGGACCACTCGGGTCACCCCACCAGTTATATGTGGCATCAACCATGACACTTAGGTCAACATTCCGAACACCGTAGCCTGTGTTGTCCATAATATTGTTGTAATTAACCACAGGACTCGCGCCAGAGTCACTGTAGAAACCATCTCCATTATTAGCCGATATAGTGCAGTAGCTAATGGTTGCATCGGTGGAATCTGAACATAAGATGCCAGCACCGTATTGTGCACTATTGCCAGTGATTGTGTTGTTCGTGACAGTCAATTCATAATATTCCGTAGTGTCACGTCCGTTTATACTAATACCACCGCCCCTTGTGGCTATATTACCAGATATAGAATTGTTGGCAACTGTTGCACGAAATTCTTCATACCAGGAAGTGCCAATGGAAAACCAAATGCCACCACCATCGTTTGAGGCATTGCTATCAATAATGTTTTCCGAAATATTAACACCACTAAAGTGGGGTTCATAGGAATAATAACTCTCGAACCGAACCCCAATACCACCTCCGTACTCCGCTGTATTACCTGTGATGACATTCTTACCCAGTGACATCCTAAGTCCGTTACAGTCGCAGTAAATTCCGCCGCCTGTGTTGTCTGAAATTGTATTATCGGAAACATGAACACTTACACCGCATTCGTAACAACCATGCGCTACAATACCGCGGCCGGTATTTCCAACGATTCTATTGTTGGTGACAGTTGCCCAGGTTCCCCCACCGCCGCACCCAAAACTGAGGCCACCGCCTGAGTTCCCACTAATGGTATTGTTGGTGATTGTTGCTTCCCCCCAGCAGCCAATACCAACTCCCATATTGCCAGTGATGGTATTATTGGCGATGGTCGCACTAGCACAGCTAAGGCCGATGCCTCCTCCGTTTCCGACAATCGTATTGTCTATGATAATACTGTTAGCCGAACTGAAATAGAGACGAATTCCTCCACCATTATTAGTAATGACATTACCTGCGATAGATCCACCTCCGCAGTCAGCGTAGATAGCATAATAGGCATTTTCGGTAATAGTATTATTTGTTATTTCACCCCAGGCATACTCTAAACAGATTCCATAGCCACCATTGCCTGTGAGAACATTGTCCTCAATGATCGTTTGACCGCCTAAGCAGTAGATCGCATCACCAGTATTCTCTGTTATGGTATTGTCAATGATTATTGGTGCTGAATTTTCTAAACCAATACCACACCAATTGTTACCTGTGATTATATTGTGCGAGATTTTTGGTGAAGAATTGCAACAGTAGATGCCACCCTCCCGCCAATCAGCAGTACCATTCTGAATAGTAAATCCACTGATTAAGGTTGTTGTATCTACTCCAGTGGTACACACTATTGCACTTCCTGCGCCGTCTCCATCAATTGTTGATGAATCGGAACCATACTCACTGACGAGGTCTATACCCTGTGTGCTAGGCCAGACGATATTTTCACAGTATGTTCCTGGTCCTACAAGTACCGTGTCACTATCAGCGCAGGAATCCAGTCCTGCCTGAATGGAATTCAATGATGAATCTGGATGCACATACCAGACAGTTGCGAACGCTGTGTTAAACAAGAACAGCAGTGCTGCAATAAACGCAATATCTTTCCTCATAACTCCTCCTCCGTCTTATACAATGATATCAAATTATAGGGATAGATAAGTCAATGTCAAGATGGCACAAGGAGTTGGGGGGGTAGTAGGCCCGATTTTGAGGATTATTAGTCCTCATGACCCACTCTCTATGCGTAATATATTTTTGGCATCCTAAAATGCTAAGGTAGGGGGGTATCACATCACCCCCCCCTGCCTCTTTACGACAGGAGTCCCTGCTCGGCAATGTGCGGAACGAAAATTCAGATGGTTTATCTGACCTTTACTACTTTCTGTGTTATCTCTCCATCAATTTCGATGAAGTAGATACCTGGTCTAATCTTGTCTGGTATTACTACTCTGCCGGTGATGTCGTAGACTCTGCAGTTCTTGCCTTCGGGCAGTAGCAACGGTCCGCTGACAAGGGTTGCACCGAGGTCACTGTTTTCTACTGAAATTGCTCCCTCATCTACGATACCGATACCTGTAGAATCATATTTGATAGTCACATAATCAGAGTAGGTGACCCAAGCCTCACTCCGTCCTGTGACACAGATATTGCCCGCGTTATCAACGGCAATTGCATATGCCTCATCATAGAGATTGGCCGAGCCATCGTACCTTTTAACCCACTGCTCCACGCCTGAAGAATTATACTTCACCGTCGCATAATCAGAGGAGGTGCCTGAACCAAAACTCCATCCTGTGACATAGACATTGCCCGCGTTATCAAGGGCAATTGCATTTGCCCCATCAGAGCTACTGCCCGAGCAATTGTACCTTACTACCCACTGCTCCACGCCTGAAGAATTATACTTCACCGTCGCATAATCAAGGCCTGGACCCATACTCTCTCCTACGACATAGACATTGCCCGCGTTATCAAGGGCAATTGCATTTGCCATATCATAGTCATTGCCTGGGCCATTATACCTTGCGACCCACTGCTCCAATCCTAACGAATCATACTTCACCGTCGCATAATCATAGTCAGTGCCTGAACCCGCACTAAATCCCGCGACATAGACATTGCCCGCGTTATCAAGGGCAATTGCATTTGCCTGATCCCTCCTATTGTCTGGGCCATTATACCTGGCTACCCACTTTTGTACTCCTAACGAGTCATACTTCACCGTCGCATAGTCATAAAAAGTGCCTGAACCATAACTCACTCCTGTGACATAGACATTGCCCGCGTTATCAAGGGCAATTGCATATGCCTCATCATCGTAATTGCCTGGGCCATTGTACCTGGCTACCCATTGTTCTATTTGACTAAAACCAATAATGGGCAAGATGATGGCAAACACGATACATGATTTCAATACAGACTTTTTCATTCTACCTTACCGCATATGCAGTCCCGCTTAATTATCTACAAAATTCAATAAAATATCTACTCAATTATATTAAATTATAAAAGAATATGATTTGGTGTCAAGCATACTAAACTACATTTAAGTGTCAACATATCTTAACCACAAACGAACCACATCAAGACAAGAAACATTACCTGCATTGACTGATTCTGCATTATTCAATTAAGATGAACGCACTAAAATGCATCGCGGACTAGCACCATTACAAATTATTTGTAACGGCGCAGGCAGTCATCAATGCAAGGCAGGGAATGGGGATTAGATAACTAGGAATCAGGAAACAGAAAGCAAGAAATAGGAAGCAGAAAAAAACACCACTCCCTGCTCCCTACTCCCTGT
>SMTZ1_10008575_pt1 | contig 10565 bp, 10 predicted proteins | sample DeeMarSWOR136_30_FD_25667 | JGI IMG/M metagenome (IMG submission 25667) | reverse complement strand
GGCCAACAATTCAAAATTCTTACGACTATAGAAAGGTTCCTCGAAAGCATGGAGCCACAAAAACAACATCTTAAATCTTCCAAATTCTCGAGCTCTTTCCTTTAAAACTGACATCGGTGTGTCACTCACTAGATCATACATCAGGGCATAACCGCCATATTTGAGCACCCGATAAATCTCATTCAAACTGTCGGTAGGCTGCTTCCAGTGATGAATAGAACCTGTGCTCACAACGGTATCGAAGGAACTATCCACAAAGGGGATATGGCTGGCTTCCCCTTTTTTAATCTCAATAATGTCAGAAAGCCCGGCGTTTGCCATATTCTTTTGGGCTTTGGCTACCATCGAGGGAGAAGCATCCACACCGATCACTCGTAATCTTGAAGATCGCTGGTGAAGCTTCACCAATAGCCAACCTGGTCCGGTTCCAACGTCCAAAATACTCCCTTCTGAACAATAATTTAATATATCCTTGGTAACCAACTCATAATGACGCTGGAATACACTTGTTCCGCTTATTGCATTATAGAACACCGTGCCAGGCCATGGAATGCCTTCGGGATGGAAGATTTTTAGCAGCCTACGTGCCGGAGAAAGTCTGGCCATTCCCAAATTATCTTTTGTTTAGTGAAGTGATAAATGCCCAATATATATACGGCCTCTGCAACCAAATATCATTTTTAATGTTGCTGCCATATTTTTCTCAAAAAATGAGCATCTGTTTGTTTCTAAAGATATCTTTTTGTTCCAAATTACACCAATAATAGGAACTTTTTTCAAGAAAAGATTAATTTTAACAATGTCATATGCTATTAGCATAATTAAAAATGATTATATCATTAAGCTTGCAGTATATTTCCATTATCGGTTTTCGGTTGTAATATACACTTCATTTAAACTTTAAGGATATGAAACCTTTTAGGAAGTACTACTCACGATATGCGGGCAATATGAGGAAAGTTTCTCTGGCGGTACAATGTGATGAAAATAGACCTGGCCCCAATTTGTCCATTCAACAATTTGTCCAATCGCGAAAAAATTGTGTCGGCAAAATTGACCTGACCGCAACCTGTTCAATTCTAATCCGAATGTAGCATCCAGGAGGGGAGAAAAGCAAAATATCATATTGCCTCGTATTGCCAATTTTGATATGTTTCCATTGGAATCGAGGGGACAAGTAAAACTTTGTAAACTTCAAAAGATTCAAATGAGGAGATAAATTGGGTCCTGAGTCGATTGATTATTATAGTATGGGTCCATTCTTTGGATTGGCTTCTAACGTGGTGATGGCTTTTTTATGTCTTATCACTTTCTTTATTTATCGTCACTACCGCCCTTTAGGAGCACTCTTTCTTTTCTACCTTTTATTAACTCTCTTCTTCTTAGGTTTCATTATTTACAGGCTTCAGAGATCGCCGGAGTCTATCCTCTATGGATACCGGCTTAACCTAGCCGCTTTATCCCTATTGCCAGCAAGTTGGGTCTGGTTTGTCTCAGCTATCTTGGAGGAAAGGCTAAATCGATTTTCTTGGATGGTGACAGGGGTCAGTCTATTCCTTGCCATCTTAGCCCTCTTTGGGCAAGGGCCATGGCTCCTGGGGCTGCCTCTTGAATCCCATCCGACGGGCATAGAGGTTTACCGGCCCCAGTCCAAACTCCTCCTCCCCGCGATCTGTCTATTCGGTCTAGTCATCTGTCTTTTCTACCTCTGGATAGTGACGGAGCGGTTCTTTCGGTTCAAGGACAAGCGACCCGTTTTCTTATTGCCCTTCGGAGCCGGTTTACTGTTCTGGTTTCTTGGTGGGCTACACGATGCTTTGCTCTCCATAGGGGTGGTCACTTTATTTGATGAAAAAGTATTGGGGTTCGCTTCCTTCTGGCTTTCGATTTTCTTGACGATTACGATTGCACTCCATTATCGTTCGTTGGATCAGGCCGTACGAGAGACCCGGGATGTCTTTGAACGGTTTGTCCCTCCCGCTTACTTGCGCCGGATCGCCGCCAAAGGATTGCAGTCGATCCGCCTGGGCGAAGCAGGCCAGCAGGACGTCACAGTGCTCTGCTGTGATATTCGGGGTTTTACTCCTTTATCCGAACGCATGGAACCAAGTCAGTTGATTTCCTTCGTCAATCAGTTGTTAGAACGGTTCACCAAAGTGGTGACTCGACATGAAGGCATCATTGACAAATACCTTGGTGATGCAGTTCTCTGTATTTTTGAGGAACCTGACTCAGCCACAAGGGCTGTAGCGTGTGGTTTGGATATGCTGGCAGCGGTTAAGTCCTTCAATGACGAAAAAGGCAGATTGGTTAACCCCACAGTAGAGATCGGGGTTGGCCTCCACAGCGGACCAGTCATTCTGGGCACCATCGGTTCTTCGGAAAGGATGGATTCGACCGTTCTGGGATTTACAGTCAACATGGCAAAACACCTCGAGGAGTTGACCAAGCATCTCGGCGTGAATATGCTCATCTCAGACCAAGTCCTGAACCACCTGTCACCGGGTCAGGAATATCACTGTAGGGAGCTTGGGGAAATTTGGATGAAAGACAGCTTTGCGCCCATGTCGATCTTTGAAGTCTACGACCAAGATACGGCGGAATCCAAACAACTAAAAGATTTAACAAAACCTATGATGGCTGAAAGCATCAAACTGTTCAAGGAAGGTCGGTTAGATGCCGCTTTGTCAAAACTGCAGGAGGCTCAACATATATCTTCCGAGGATCTTGCGCTTCGCCTTTTGATAAATTCCGTCAAAAATGCCTTGGAGCATGGGCAGTTGACGCAAGGGGCCAGCCTGCTCATCGTTTAAAAACCGTCCGAAACATTTCAGCCACTCGACATAGGGAGCCTCCAAACGAATAGTTGGATAGGATGAGTCAATACTTACCTAAGAGATCAATATTGGAGCACTACTGAAAATCCCTGGGGAAAATATGCTTAAAATTCTAAAAAGACATCAAACCATCTAAGCTTGAGGATTCGGTTTGATAGGGGGGGAGAGATGAAATCTATGGCGACGTATAAAGAAGTTCGTAATCAGATCAAAGATGGAGATATATTGCTGTACAAGGGAAAGGGAATCTTTACCTCAGGATTCGTCCCCACATTAGTGCAATGGGTCACTGGATCACCCTATGCCCACGCCGGAATTGCCGCCTGGTGGAATGATCGTTTGATGATCATTGAGGCAATAGGAAGCGGAGTCATTGCTAATCCTATCAGCCTCAGCCTGGAGCGATACAAGGCGACTGTGGAATGGTTTCAGTACAGAGAAGAAATTTCAGATGATGTTCGCCGCAATATGGTGATAACTGCACAAGAAGATTTGGGTAAGGGTTATGCGATTTGGAAAACCGTTTGGTTTGCCATAAAGATTTTGTTTCTTCAGAAGTTTGAGGAAAGAGATGAGAGAAGAGAAGAAAACAAATACTTTTGTTCTCAATTTGTTGCCCATGTTTATAGTTCAGCAGGCCTGGATCTAAAGAAAGACAGGGCTGACGGAGAGATAGCTCCTGGGGACATTGCTAAGTCGCCCCTACTCGTAAGAAAAGATATATTGCAAGAATAAGTATGGACAGACCAGGATATTCTGTCAAATCTTACTTTCAAGAGGGGAAGAATTGAGAAAGGGTTGTATGGTATGTGTCCGCATTTTAATTTCTTAGCTGCAATTTGAAATCGTAAGCATCCATACGTGTGCCTATCGTTCTTATTACTTTTCCTATTAACCATCTGGCATCATGTAACTCCTTTTCTGAGCGCCATTTTGGTGAAAACCGAGGTTCGCTTGATACCATTTTTCCAAACACTGTTGCTTGTGATGTCCCCGTGTCTGGCCAATACTCTGTAACGTTGGCCAGAACACTTATTTGTTTTTCTTCGATCTCTACAAAATATTCCAAATAGTAAACAGCGTCTTTCGTAATCTTTCTCATAGCCCTGATCGACGACGCCTTCGCATCTTCATCCCATATATTGAATTTATAATGTTTTAGAACCCTCACCGTTGCTGTAAATACCTGGTCATCCGTTGGGTTACTGTGGAATTTAAAGGAAACGGTCGTTCCGGCAATTGCGAGACTAAAAGCTAAGAAAAGAATCATACCGCTAAGGATACTGTTCAATATTAGCTTCTTCATATTTTCCCCCTTCACTTCATAAGAAAAAATCGCAAGGGCAACAAGTTTGAGATCACTTAGAATCTTCCATTCAAAACTCTCTAAAGGGTTGGAGGTATGTTGTTATGTTAACTCAGGGACAGGGCGGAGCGCCCGAACGTTTATTGCATTGTACGAGAGCCGTATGGAGAAGTCAACGACAATAAATTATCAAAAATCTAAAAATCATGCAAGGCTCTTATTCCTCTGCTGCGACCGATGTTTTACTAATTTTGTGTCTTCTCAAGAAAATGCATTACATACTTTTTGTTTATATGGCGAAGCGTATACGCTTCCAGTTATAGAAACGCCCGGAAGAGCGCGGCCTTTTGAAGGTTGGTTGGAAGGGGTTGTTCGGATCCAGAGTTCGTCTTCTCCTGCTAACACCCAGGCATTACCCATACTGTTTGGCATTCTCCCGGGCTTGAGGATTGGATCGCCGACTTTTTTTCCGTGGATCAAGTCCTATAGATATCAGTTACCAGATTTATAAACCAGGGCGGCTTTTCGAATACCACATAAATCAATATCAAAGCGGCAAAGGGAATAGGAATAATCATGTCAACGACTGCCAAGACAATTAGGTATATAGCCATTTTTGTATTGATTCTCATGATTGTCTCCAAAAAGCATTCTGTAAGAACATGGTTGCTTCTCGCCCGCCTCCATGCGAATTTAGTCTTATTCCTGCTATCAAATTAGACGTAACCACCCAACGACCCTGATCATCGACTTATGGATAACGTGACGCAATATACGCCATTTTAAAAAATCTGTAAACGATTACGTTAAGGGGAAATCTTCGGGTGACGAGGGCGAAACTGATCAAGTTTCTCAGAAAACAGGGAATCCGCACAGGGGAGGCATTTGAAAAGGGAGGACCACCCGCCTTTTTTGATTCCCTGGAATGGTAAAGCGAGCCATATGACGCGTGAGGGTGTGAATCGTGCTTACTCAAACAAAGATAATTTCTTCACATTTTGGGGATCAGTTTAGAACCTCCGAAAAATATTTGGGCGATCAATCCAGCAATAGGTGGGAAGAAGAACGTACTTGCAATACGGATCAGAGTGAATTTCCAGCCTAAGATTCCCACCTCCATCGGCAATCGCCCAAACGCCCATAATGACCATCCTGTCAGAAAAGCAACCATCGTTCCAACACTGGCACCAGAGCGCAAAAGGCCAATGGCGATGGGTAAATTGACATAGGGACCTCCGGGTGAAAAGCCTCCAGCCACAGTCCCAATGATGATTCCTCGCATACCAGATTCCACACCTATCCATTTTGATAGTAGTTCTCGTGGGAGAAGCGTCTGGATCATGCCAGCAGTGACTAATGCAAAGATCAACAGGGGCGTGATATTCAGCATCATATTCAGGGCTGTTTTTAGGCCCGTCAGGTGTTGTCCTTCTCCCTTGTGATACCCCAATATAATGAGAATAATTGCAATGACGCCCATGATTAGTGTTGGAATTAACATCTCTAGGTTTCTCCTCTTTTTATTCATAACCTTTTGATTCGAACTTAAATGAAGTACGGCAACATCCTATGAAAACGTTCTCGGTTCCCCAGAATAGGGTCTCGTCCTCTCGTACGAATGCAATAGAAAAGGTACAGAATTCAATGACTTAGAAACTAACAAAGTTGCTGCATTGGCAGCGGATCAGAGCCTATTATAAGAGAAATGGGATCTTTTTAAAAGTAGAATAGATTGATTAAAAGTAGTAAAACATAGAAAATGAAAGGTAATTCAATACGTCATTTTCCTTCCTGCCTGTACTCGCGCCTTTTAAATCTACGCCTAACATGCTATATAATATAGATACGAATCAATAGGGTGGGGCTTTCATCTCTACATCCCATTTATCCAAATTCATTGAATGTGTTCCCCCAAAGGAGGAAACGATATGGACTCTGAAGGACAGTCTGTAAGCTATGGCATTGAACAGCATGGGATAAAGAATGTGGGAACGGTTTTTTGGACCCCTTCCACACCCGTGCTCTATGAGGCGGTTGTCCGAAGAAGAGAAGGGTTGATCTCTCACCTGGGGCCGATCGTCGTACGAACGGGGCATTTTACAGGACGTTCCCCCAACGACAAGCGAATTGTTCGGGAAGACTCGAGCGAAGGGGAAATCTGGTGGGGATCTGTGAATGTTCCGATGGAGCCAACCAAGTTTGATATGCTCCATTCGAGATTACTGGCCTATCTACAAGGCAGGGACCTTTTTGTTCAGGATTGTTTTGTTGGAGCAGACCCTGTGCACCGGATTCCCATTCGTATCATCACGGAATATGCATGGCACAGCCTCTTTGCCAGGAACATGTTTATTCAGATTAAGGATAGAAGCCAGTTGGTCAATCATATCCCTCAGTTCACGGTTATCAATACACCCAGATTCCATGCGCTCCCTGAGCTCGATGGAACCAATTCAGAAGCCTATATCATTGTCAATTTTGGGAAAAGACTGATTTTAATCGGCGGAACGAGCTATGCTGGAGAGATTAAAAAGTCCATCTTCACCCTCCTCAACTACCTTTATCCGCAAAAAGGGGTTTTGTCGATGCATTGTTCAGCCAATATGGGCACAAAGGGCGATGTGGCAATCTTTTTCGGTCTTTCGGGAACTGGAAAAACAACGCTGTCTGCAGACCCCGAAAGGCAGTTGATCGGAGATGATGAGCACGGCTGGAGCGATGAAGGGATTTTTAATTCTGAGGGCGGCTGCTATGCTAAAGTGATCAACCTGTCCAAGGAGGCTGAGCCCGATATCTATGAGTGTACCCGTCGATTTGGAACGGTCCTTGAGAATGTTGCCATTGAAGTGCAAACCCGGCGTATTGACTTAGATGACGCCTCTTTGACTGAAAACACACGGGCAGGATACCCCATCAGCCATATTAAAAATGCCGTTCTGTCGGGGATGGGAGGGCATCCCAAGCACATCATCATGCTTACTTATGACGCGTTTGGCGTCCTTCCCCCGTTGGCTAAATTGACCCCGGAGCAGGCCATGTATCACTTCCTGACAGGTTACACGGCCAAGGTTGCCGGCACAGAGAGGGGAATGGGAAGGGAGCCTCAAAGCACCTTCAGCACTTGTTTCGGAGCTCCTTTTATGGCCCTTCCTCCAGCAGTCTATGCGAAGCTGTTGAGAGACAAAATCAATAGACACAAGGTCAATTGTTGGCTGGTTAATACGGGGTTAAGCGGGGGTCCTTTTGGGGTTGGAAAGCGGGTCAGGATTGCCGACACCCGGGCTATGATTCGAGCCATTTTGGACAATTCCTTGAGCGACGTACCCAGTCGGCTGGATCCGATTTTTAACCTTCAAATTCCTGTCTCTTGCGGAGGAATATCTCAAGACATATTAAACCCTAGAAACACCTGGCAGAATCCAGGTGACTATGACAAGGTCGCCCTGGACTTAGCATCCAAATTCACCAAGAACTTCGAGAAATTTGCGCCAGACGTATCTCATGATGTTCGGGAGGCAGGACCGAGGTTAGGATAAAATCGAACATAAGCTTCTTCAGACCGTACCTTAAGACTTAAGATAGGTACCGAACGTTTCGACCAATACACATCGCTACTCAACCTCTCTTATAAGGGTACAACAGAAAGTGTTCTTCTCAACCCCATTAACAAAAATTGTGAGACGTGACATCCTTCTGAATCCCGTAACAAAACAGTTAAAACTTCTCTCGGATTAGACCTTACGGTTTCCCCGATTCGAGCATCCTTATTGTCTTACCCAATTTGTTCCCATCGGATTTGCTGACCTGCCTCCGTGAGAGCAAAGATTGCCTTTTCCAAATCCTTCTCTTTCACCATGACGTAATCTGTTTCGTAAGTGGATATTGAAAATAGACTAATGCCTTCCTTTTCAAGCGTCTTCGCTATTGAAGAAATGATCCCGGTCGAAGACAAGTCCAAAGGCCCCTTGACTTTCAAGCAAGACCACCCCTGATTGCATAGGATTCCTTTAGGGACATTGATTTGTGGACATACAATTGAAAGCTCGTCCTCCGTTCGGGTAATGGAGAGCAGGCCACCCTGAAAAGGCCAATGGGGGACTGGGGCGTCTCTATCCAGTCTGCAAATCGCAAATGTTTCGCGTAAAATGATAAGCGTTAATTTGGCAACTGTTTCGTCTTCTTTCATCGGGGCTAAGATTCACGACCAGAGGGTCATGCCCTACATCTTGACTCTGTCTCGAAATGTCAAAAAGCAACAGGCTGTTGAAAAACGCCCATCTGCGGCGTTCCCCTCATCCTTCGTCGTTGCGACGGACATTCAAGTACGCCTCACTCCTCAGGATTTCGGGCGCCTTGCACCTGGGCATTTTTGATCAGCCTGCAAAAAATGACTTTTTCAACAGGTTCGCAAGACCTGCGGCCTTCTTTTCCAATCTTGCCAACACCGTCTCCGCCTTTTCTATTGTCTCATAGTGAAAGGTGAAAGATCCCTTAACTCACATTGTCAGATTTAACTTCATCAGGTTTTGTTGTCTGTTTACTGGAGAACAGGTGCAACCTGCTTTCCTTCCATTTTCTAAAATCTCTTCGACTCCTAAGTTTTTTGGGAAGGGTTTCTGGTTTGATAGCCTCCGTTAATTCCAACGCCTCTTCCTCTTTCATCTTGGATTCAATCGAAACCAACATTTCGTAAATCCTAAAAACGACGATCACTCCTTCACAAAAAAACCTCCAGAATAAGTGAGCCGCCAGGAACAACACTAGCCATAGAAATGGCTGCCTCTCCAGAAACGGTATCTCTGGAATCATGATCACGTGGAAAATGAATTGATTTAACAAAAGAACGAAAGCACATAAGTTAATTCCCATGAAAACGACAAAATAAACACTCTTGACGAACGGAACGGTAAGCATCTTTTTGAAAGAAAAAAATCCTCCCATCTTACCACCTCTCATTTTTCATTGATTCGTCCACCGCCACACCCCCCTCGCTTCCCTAGCCTGCTGAGATGTCCTTAGGACTCTAAACATGTTCCACCATTCGGTGCAAAAATGCAAGCGTGTGATTCTTGGGAATGTGGAGCGTCCTGATGGTCATTGAAAGTTGCTATTCGGTTTTTTTGTCGAATGAGTGATTTTGAGATTCTTTGTCAACTTATCCTGTGAGGGGGAAGTCTTATCTCTTTGGTGACAGGGTGGTTGTACCAGCACCAGAAACATTGTATCTTATCTCTGCCTGGATCTCCGGTTACAAAAATATGGATTTCTCTCGGACTTATGATCTGAGGAAGCACCGTTTCTGGGCCCTTGGTTTCAAGGGCTTCAAACTCCCGAATTTTAGCTTCGTCTACGCGCCCCCACTCTAAATAGTAACGCATGGTTCCCGGTTTCCCAGTGGCACCATCGAGAAATCTGGAATGGAGTTCGCCGACGTCAATGGTTGTATGCTCCCATATATACTCGATTAGACTCTGTTTGGAAAACCCCCCTTCGGCAAACCTCCGAGCCATGGGGGGAGTGAGTAAAAGGGCGTACATATCGGTACTCGCCATCATCCAAGTCTTGGGGGTCTGGATCACTTTGCCCACGTAATCGCACAGCCACACGAGCCCGGCTTCAATCGATTTCATATTATTAAAGCTCTTTTGAGGGCCCCAGTTGAACGTCCCACCGACGGTGACAGTACTTGTATTCCGATCGAAGCCCTTCTCCACGTGGTAAGGCTCCCAGGGGCTTTCCTCCTCATTTTCAGCGAGAACAAACGGTAAAGGATACCCCCATGTTCCCATGTAGGTTTCTCCCGGTTTAAAACCCGCCACATTTCGAATAATGAATCCTACAAATCTGCCAATGGCAGGATTGGGTCTCAAGATTAAATTCTTTGTCACCAAGTGCCTCAACAATGGCTAAGAGCACTGGCATATGCTCCGGTTTGCATCCAGCCATGACGCCATTGACAGCAATATTCCATGGAGTTGCTCGCAGGTTGGCCGGAGGAAGGGTGGCGATTTCCTGATCCGGAGAGCAGTCGGTATATTTCAGAAACTCTGCAACCTTGTCCTTGGTTGGGGGAACAATTGGAAGCCCATCGGTCCATTCATGATTGAAGAAAATTTCGTTCACTTGTTCAAAGGTGCCTGCAAAAACAACTTCCCTCTGTCTGGTCGTTAGAGGCAACGGTTCCTTTTCCTCGATAGGTTTCGTCAGTTTGGCAATGAGGTCGTCCAAAACGATATTCTTAAACGTTTCTCTAAAAGTCTCTTCCGTTTCGACGCTGAAAACTCCAGGATAGGAAACGACGGGTAACCCACGCACCCCTTTCGTCTCTCCAGTAAAAAGAGCAAGCTGCACAAAGGTCGAGCCAATGATGGAGACAGTTGGAATGCCGGCTTTCTCCAAGGTAGCCGAAGCCCGTGTCACCG
>SMTZ1_10008005_pt1 | contig 10566 bp, 7 predicted proteins | sample DeeMarSWOR136_30_FD_25667 | JGI IMG/M metagenome (IMG submission 25667) | reverse complement strand
TCCCTGGCAAAAGCCTCGCCGGTTTGAGGTGAAGCTTCGCCAGCAAGACAGAAAGCCTCAGGATTTCACGTAACTTTTACACCCTGTAAAAGATGCTGACACAGGCTACGGCATCGTCGAGGGACGGTGGCCGGCTATCCTGAAAAAAGCATATACCTTTCAGTAAGTTGTACATCATTTCCCCTGTCTCTCCTTTGGCACAAACATTGCCTTAATGACTGTGGATACCTGTCTTATCCTTTTTCCCGAAGACAAGAAGCTTGGGACGACCATCCCGGTGGGGGGTTTTATATTGAAGCCCTGTGTGGGAAAAAAGGGGGAAAGAGTATCCTGAGGACTTGTAGGACATAAACATATAAATTGGTCATCTTTTGAGTTCAGTGGTATTTTAGGATCCCAGAGAGGATCCGCCGCAGACGGCCAGTGTTCTTCACACGCCGGCACCATTGAAGGAGGCGCGTATGGTTCATCCATTTGCACCTGAGCCGAGAGGGGGTACCAGTTTTTGGGTGAGCGGGCCCGGGTATAAGCCGGTCCTGTTGCTCATCGCTTTGGTTTGCTTCGTTGGACTGGTCATTGTTCCCCTTCCCCAGACCATGATCGACCTCGTGAGTCAGGAAAAACCTCTTGGGTATTCCCTGAGCCCGGGCACCAAGACCATCACGGACAATGTGAACAAAAAGCTCAACCCCGGGGCCTTTCAAGAATCAAAGAAGCCGGGTGACGAAGAAGTGGCCCACAAAAGCGGGCGGCTGTTGACGGTCGAAGACACGGCCCAGAAAGCGAAAGTGATGCTCGCCATCTTTGCCCTGGCTGTTTTCCTCTGGGGAACGGAGGCACTGCCTCTGGGTGCCACCGATATCTTGGTGGGGGTCATGCTCTATCTTTTCCATATTCTCCCCATCGAGGAGATCTCGAAAGCCTACATGAAAGATGCGGTCTTCTTTATTTTCGGCATCCTTGCTGTGGCTGTGGGTGTCTCCAAGACAGGTCTGGACAAACGGATCGGGCTCATCCTTCTGAGCCGCATCAAGAATGCCAAGGCCTTTGCCTTCGTTTTTTTGCCTATCTTGGGGATGTCCGCAAGCTTTCTGTCCGAACACGCCCTGGTGGCCCTCCTCATTCCCGTGCTCATGGGCGTTTACAAGGTGACATGCCGTATGTACGGTGTGGAAAAAGACAGGGCCCTGGCCGTCTTTTTGCTCCTCGGCGTTTGCTTTGCCGCTAACCACGGAGGTCCCGGGTCCCCGGCAGCAGGAGGGCGCAACGCCATTATGATCGGTTACTTCATGGAATACGGCACGACAATCGCCTTCCTGGATTGGATGAAATATGGCATGCCCTTCGTGCCTCTCATGGGGGTCGTTATCGGCGCATACATGTATATTCGCTGCAAACCAAGGTTCCAGGTGAAAGACATCAACCCGAGCGAGGTCGTGAAGGCGGAAGTGGCCCGGATGCCCAAGTTCGGAGGAAAAGAGGCGATGATGGCGGTCATCCTCGTGGTCCTGGTCGCAGCGTGGATCATACTTGGAGAGCACTCGGGACTGGGCGGACCGACACTGTATGCCGTCATGGCCATGTTTTTGTGCAGGATCATTACCTGGGATGACATTCAAGAAGGTGTGGCCCTGGATGTGGTGGGTCTTTATGCCGCCGCCTGTGCCATGGGCGTGGGACTGAAATTCACGGGGGGTGCGCTCTGGTTGGCCAACACCTTTGTTGGGGCTTTGCCGGATTTCCTGGCCAAAGGAGACATGCTGGCTATCGGGGTGAGTGTGCTCACAGGAACCATGACCAATTTTATGAGCGACGGTGCGACGGTAGCCGCCTTAGGCCCCATCGTGCTGCCCATGGCCACCCTGTCTCATGTGCATGTGTGGAAGCTGGGCCTGGCCTGCGCTTTCTCCTCTTCCTTTGCAAACTTTCTGGTTGTGGGAACGCCCAACAATGCGATCGCTTTCGGCATGGGAAGAGATCCCGAGACAGGGGAGAGACTGCTGGATGTTTTTGATTTTGTGAAATACGGGTTGCCGGTCACCATTATGGCGTGGCTGGTTCTCTGGTTCTGGACCATCCTGGGTTACTGGCGTTTCATGTCTTGGCCGGCTTTTGGATGATGCCTTATTGAGGAGAAACGATTTTCCCGGAATCCCCGTGGAAGGGGGTTCTCCTGAGACGATCGACATGAAGTCCCCTGTTTATGCATCCCTTCAACGAAAGATTATCCTCGTAACCTTGGTGGTTTCCTTTGCGCCCCTGTTGATTCTGGGCGGCACCATCTACTACCAGTTTTCCAGCATGTATCGGGAGAAGGTGCAAGACCAGGTTCGATACCGGGCACGAGCGCAGGCCGAAGCGGTGGATTTGTTTTTGAAGGAAAGAACAGCCATCCTTTCCGCCATGGCCGACACCCATACTTTTCAGGAAATGATTTCGGAGAAAAAACTGTCTTCTGTTTTTCAGATCATGAACCTGAGAGCCGGGGCTTTCGTCGATCTGGGGGTCATCGACAACGCTGGACAGCACCTGAGCTACATCGGTCCCTACGATTTGAAAGGCCTCAATTACTACCAGCAACCCTGGTTCGGCGAGGTGATGAGCAAGGGGATGTATATCAGTGACGTGTACATGGGGTTCCGGCAATTACCCCATTTCATCATCGCGGTTCGGCGGCAGGAGGGAAGAAACACCTGGATTCTCCGCGCCACCGTGGATCCGGAAGTTTTCGGCGGTCTCGTTCGTGCGGCGCAAGTGGGGAGGACCGGAGACGCCTTCATTATCAACAGAGACGGTTTCTATCAGACAGGGCCACGCTTTTCAGGCCAAATTTTGTCGAGGTCCAGACTCAATCCAAGCCTCTTTGGAGGCCGAACGAGCGTGATGGAAGGGGTCAACGAAAAGGCCAAGAAGGTCTACTATGCGGGAAGCTGGTTGAAGGGGGACAAATGGCTCCTGGTCATCAGCCAGGAAGCGTCCGAGGAGATGTCGGGTTTGTTCGCCACACGAAACGCGGAAATCGCCATCATCGTCTCCGGCATCCTGGCGATTGTGCTCACAACGATTTTTTTGACCCGCTCAACGGTCAGACGATTGCAAGAGGCCGATACGAGAATGAACACGCTGAATGCCCAGCTTGTGCAGTCGGACAAGCTGGCCGCCTTGGGCAAAATGGCCGCCGGCGTGGCGCATGAAATCAATAACCCCTTGGCGGTCATCATTCAGAAGACAGGTTGGATGGAGGACTTGATGGCGGAGGAGGAATTTCGGGACAGCAAGAACATCGACGAATTCCGGAATTCCATCGCGAAAATCGAGGAACACGTGGAAAGGGCCCGAAAAGTGGTCCACAACATGCTTGGCTACGCCCGGAGGATGGAACCCCGCTCGGAAGATGTGGACGTCAACGAGACCATCAAACAGACCATAAGCCTGTTGGCCAATTACGCCCGAATCAACAACATCGAGGTCAACACAAAACTTGCGCCCGAGCTGCCCATCATCGCCAGCGACCAGGCTCAGCTCCAGCAGGTATTTTTTAATCTTATTTCCAACGCCATTGATGCGATTGGAAAAGAGGGCACCACTGAGGTGACGAGCACGCGCATCGGTTCAGAGATCGATGTGAGTGTGAAGGATAACGGCCCCGGGATACCTCAAGATCAGCAGAGAAAGGTCTTTGACCCCTTTTTCACGACAAAGACATCGGGGAAAGGAACCGGGCTGGGGCTGTGGGTCAGCTACAACATCATGGAAAAGATGGGAGGGACCATTGCCCTGCAAAGTGAAGTGGGCAAGGGGAGCACCTTTAGGGTTAAAATCCCGATCATCCTTCCAGAGAAGAAGTGAAACTCCCTGCACCAACAACCGTTTTTCAAGGAGGTTGCAATGGATTATTTTAGGGCTTTAGTGGTGGATGACGAGGAGGATTTCCTGGAAACCTTGGTGAATCGCCTGGGAAAGAGAAATATCGATACCACCGGCGTGCGCAGCGGCGAGGAAGCCGTCGAGGTCATGAAGAAAAAGCTCTTTGATGTGGTGATCCTGGACATCAAAATGCCCGGTGGTATGGATGGCATCGAAACCTTGAGGGAGATGAAGAGAATACAGCCCCTGGCCGAGGTTATTTTACTCACGGGCCATGCATCGGTGGAAACCAGCATCGAGGGGATGAAGCTGGGCGCCTTTGATTATCTTTTGAAGCCCATCAAGTTGGAGGAGCTCATCACGAAAATGGCCCAAGCTTTCGAGAAGAAGGACGCCCACGACCAAAAGATACGAAGCGCACGGATCAAGGAACTCCTTCGTTTTCCGGGCCGAGTGCTGGAACAGGAAAGAGACAAGGGCAAGGAGAAATAGTTAGGCCGAACCCCGAGCAAGCGGTGCGCGACGACATGAATCACCATCCATATGCAGCCATGAGACGAATGATACTCGCCATGATGATTCTGGTCCCTGTGATCCCTTTTGTCATGGTGCTGGGAATCGGTTATTACTATTTTACAACCTCCTTAGAGACCAGCGCGATTTCCAGTATGAAGCGGATCGTGGATGACCACCGGCAGATGATCGAGTTTTTCCTTGCAGAGCGGAAAGCGGACTTGGAGTTTATTCTCTATTCCCACGATTATGAAGACCTGGCGGATGCCCAGACGCTCTTCAGAGTCTTTAATCAATTGCAGATGGAATCCACTGCCTTTGTGGACCTTGGTCTGTTCAATGAAGAGGGCGTGCATGTGAATTATCAGGGACCCTTTAGGATGCAGCTCATCGGCAGAAACTATGGAGAGGAAGACTGGTTCAAGCAAGTCATCAAGCAAGGGGTCTACATCAGTGATATTTTTCTCGGTTACCGGAAAGTGCCCCACTTCATCATCGCCGTTGCCAGGGAGGAGAACAAGAAGAAATGGGTTATCCGGGCCACCATTGACACTTACATGTTCAATGAACTGGTCAAGAAGGTGCGCATCGGGAAAACGGGCGAGGCTTACATTCTTAATGCGGAAGGGCTGTTTCAAACGGAGCGTCGGTCAGGCGGCGATCTGATGAAAAAGGACACGGACTACGTTCCAGGGGCCACGCCCCATGAAGGTATCAAGACCTTCATTCAGACGCATCAAAACGGGGATGCGTATCTGTATGCCTCGACGTGGCTGAAAAACAAAGAATGGCTCTTGGTGGTCCGGCAGGAGAAGGCGGACGCGTTCAGCGCCCTTCACTCTGCCGCCTATCTCATTGTTCTCATCATTGTGATCGGTGGTGCGGTGATTACAGCGGTTGCCTTTTATACGACCAACCGGATTGTAAGGCGAATGGAGCAAATGGACAAGGACAAAGATCAACTGGGTCAGCAGCTCATTCGGGCCAGTCGTCTTGCAGAGCTGGGCGAGATGGCGGCCGGCTTCGCCCATGAAATCAACAACCCTCTTCAGATCATGAAATCCGAGCAAACGCTCATGGATACGATTTTGTCTGATCTCAAAGAGAAGGGTGAGTTAAAGGAGTCGGAGGATCTGGCGGAATTTGAAGACTCCATGGATCAAATAAAGTTGCAAATCGACCGGTGTGCGAAAATCACGCAAGCGATTTTGAAGTTTGGACGCCAGGGGGAGCCCATTTCCAGAGACGTGGACCTGTCCGTCTTTATTCCGGAGGTGGCCTCCATGATTGAAAAGAAAGCCAGTGTCCACGGCATTGCGCTCAAGGAGGAGATTGCAGAAGGAATTCCCCCTGTTCATGGGGACCCAGGGCAGTTGCAGCAGGTTTTGCTCAACCTTTTAAACAACGCCATAGACGCCATCATCGACGCCCATGGGTCTGAAGGCGGGGAGCTGATAATTCAAGCACGGCCCGATGAGAACGGCAAGGTCATGATTTCGGTCACAGACAACGGCGCAGGCATCAGCCCTCAAAATCTCAAAAAAGTCTTTACACCCTTTTTTACCACCAAGCCTGTTGGAAAAGGCACGGGACTGGGTCTGTCGGTCTGTTTCGGCATCGTGGACAGCATGGGAGGCGTGATGGAGGTGCAAAGTCAAAAGGGTGAGGGAACCACCTTTACGGTTCGCCTGCCTGCGGCAGCATAGGATTGTTCACCACAGAGCCACAGAGGACGCAGAGAAATTCAGATTTTTCATTTGCCGGGAGATCCGCCGTCGCCCATTCGACAAGCCCTTCGATTTTACTCAGGGCCATGAGCAACGTCGAATGGCTCAGGGCTATGGCGGGACAAGTACCGGCAAATGAAAGGTATGCCTCCGTATGTGGCGACTGATTTTGGACTGAAAGCATCGAGAAAGTGGAACTCCATCATAGAGCAAGTAGACCGTGTGATGAGATATATCAATCTGCGCCGAAGGCGGAGGAGGAAGTTGCCCTTTCGCGGTATCTCCCGCGAATGGGCAAAAGCTCTCTTCTCCGTGTGCTCCGTGTCTCTGTGGTGAACACGACTCAAATATAAAACGGGGGACAAGATGGAAAAAATGAAATTGATGCTGGTGGACGATGAGGAGCGCTTTCTGACGACCACCTCAAAGCTCATATCCCGAAAGGGTTACCAGGTGGTCACCGCCGTGAGCGGAGCAGAGGCCATTGAGAAATTGTTAACCGAAAGCGTCCACGTGGTTATCCTGGATGTGAAAATGCCCGGAATGGACGGCATCGAAACCCTGAAAGCGATTAAGAGTCGTTTTCCTCTGGTGGAAGTTATCATGTTGACGGGCCACGCCACGGTCGAGACGGCCGTGGAAGGCCTCAAATCAGGAGCCACCGACTATTTGATGAAGCCCGCCGACATTGGTGAACTCCTTCAAAAGGCAGAGGAAGCCTTTGCAAAGCGGCAAGTCCTGGAGGAAAAGATCCGTGTCGCGCAATCGCGGATGTACCAGAAGTCTGCCCGAGAAATTCTGAGAGAGACGGAAAAGTAAGGTGCAGGGCATAGCCGCCGTCGCCTGAAGGCTTTGGCGGGCCAAGAGGCTTAAGACTCACGGCACAAAGCAGAAGGTTCCCTGGTTTCTTTGCCTTATACCTTAAGCCTTTTGCCTTAAGCCATGGTGGTATTCCACGGATCATTTTACGAGGCACATATTTATCTTAGTCGCTCTATTTGGGATACATCACAAGACTGAGGGGGCAGGGATGATGACAGAGAAGATAAAGATCCTAATGGTGGATGATGAGGAGCAGTTTCGCAGGACCACGGCCAAGATACTGACACGAAAAGGCTATGAAACCACGTCCGCGGGAAGCGGCGAGGAAGCGATTGAGGTTCTCAGGAAAGCCCCTCATGACGTGGTGGTGCTGGACATCAAAATGCCCGGTATGGACGGACACGAAACCTTGGCGGAGATCAAGAAGATTGATCCGGATGTTCCGGTCATTATGCTCACAGGCCACGGTGCCCTGGAATCGGCAAGACAGTCCTTGAAGAGCGGGGCCTTCGACTATCTCAACAAGCCTTGTGACATGGATCTTTTGGCTGCGAAGATCAGGGATGCCCATGGGATGGCCAAGAAAGGCATCAAGAGGGAGAAAAAGGCCGGCGATATCATGATTCCTGTTGAGGAATACACAACGATCAGCGCCCGCGCTACCGTTAAAGAAGGGATAGAAGCGCTGAAGAAATCTTACGAGGGCCTTGTCTCGACGGACAAGATTATGGAGACCGGACATCGTTCCATCCTGGTTTTTGACGACAAAGGAGACCTGGCGGGCATTCTCAGTATTCTCGATTTGATTGCAGCCGTACGACCCGCCTATCTTACGGCGCCCAAGCCCTCCATGGCGGATACGCTCCAGTATTCACCCATGTTCTGGACAGGCCTTTTTACGAGTCAGGCCAAGGGGTTGTCCGACAAAAAAGTGGGCGAGATCATGTCGGATCCCCCTCCCATGATTGACGAAGAGACGAACCTCATGGAAATCGCCGACACCCTGTACACTCAAAATGCAAGACGGCTGGCGGTTGTACAAGGCAGTAAGGTTGTAGGTGTGGTTAGGGAGCAGGAGATATTTTTCGAGATTGCACGGATTGTTTTGGAACCATAGAAAGAGACGGCTGAAAGGGCACAGTTATTCGGTAACGCATTCGTCGAGGGGAAAAATGGTAGAAGCAAAGAAAAAAGCTACAGGATATGACAAGTACGTGAACTGGAAGCTCTTCATCTTTCCTGTGGTCCTCTTCTTCGTCGTCCTTTTGATACCCACGCCATACGGGATGAAGGATGTGGGGACTGAGGTTAAGGTGGGACCGAAAGCGGTGGTCAACTTTGTCACCATGGAGTTGTTTAACGGGAAAAGCGAGAATGTAGCCCAGTGGCAACTCCTCACAGCCAAGATGATGGAGAGAAATCTGAGGATGGGGGCTCTGTCCAAAAAGCGCTTTCTCCAGCGGGATCTGAAATGGTGCAGTAAATACGATGTCCCGGCCGATGCGGATAACTTTAGGAGGGCTCAGGACCACGTCAGAAATCAAGTGGACGACGAGGTCTTTGCGGGCATTATGAAGAGGGCCTTCCAGTTGAGGACGGATGATTTGAAGTACGAACTCCTCTCCCAGGAGGATAAGAAGCTTGCAGACAAAGGAGCCTGGCACATCAAGGCAGCCATAGCCATGGTGGTTTTTGTGGTCTTTTGCTTCATGACCGAGTGCATCCCGTTGCCTGGTGTCGCCTTTTGTATCGGCCTCATACTGGTGTTCACCGGTGTGGTGACTCGCCAAGAGGTGGCCATGCTCTACTGGGATGATGCGTGCTGGTTTATCATGGGGAGCCTCATGTTCGCAGCCGCCTTTGTCAAAACAGGAGTGGACAAACGGGTCTGTCTCATGATGTTTCGAAAGCTGGCGGTGCCCAATGTGCGGTGGATCACCCTGATAATCTTTATCATCATTGCGCCTCTTGCGGCCTTTATCTCGGATCACGCCCTGGCTGCCATGTTCCTTCCCATAGGCATGCTCCTTTATCAGAACAGCCTGACCGAAGAGGTGTTGGAAGACAAGGAACTCGCCAAACTGCTTATGATCTCCATAGCCATGGCGTGCAACATCGGCGGACCAGGAGCCCCATCCGGCGGTGCCCGGAATGTGATCATGATGACCTACTTGAACGACATGTTCGGTCTCGACATCGGCTACTTCCAGTGGGTCACCTATTGCTTTCCTTTTCTCTTCCTCATGATTCCCATCACGTGTTTTATGGTAAACTGGCGTTTCAAACCAAAAATCACATCCCTTGCACCGGCCATGACCTATCTGGAGGCTCAGATTGGAAGAGCGGGGGGATGGAACCGCAAGCAGATCTGGGCGCTCATCATCTTTTTGATCATGGTGTTCGGCTGGTTTACCGAGAAGAGTTTTTACGACATGAGGATTATCCCTGTTCGCCTCGGGATCGGTGTCATCGCTGTAGCCGGCGCTGTGGCGTACATCCTTGCGGGGGTCGTCAACTGGAGAGACTACCAGGAAAAGGTGGATTGGGGCGTGGTCTGGCTCTATGCCGGGGCGATTATCTTCGGTCGCACCCTGGACAGCACGGGCGCAGCTTACTGGCTGGCCAGATCAGTCGTTGACGGGCTCGCCCCCCTGGGAATGAATTCGGGTCTCCCGCTTATGATGACTTCAAACGGGATCACCGCGGTTCTCACCAATCTCATGGCCGACGGACCGGCCGCGGCTGCGGTGGGTCCCATCACCCTAAACATGGCGGGCCTGGCTCATCCCGGCACGATTTTTCTGCCATTCATGGCCATGGCCACGGCCATCGCATCCTCTTTTGCCTATTGCTTGATCATCGGCACGCCTCCGAATGCAATTGTGTATGCAAGTGGGTATCTTGAGCCAAAGGATTACTTAAGAGTGGGCCTCCCTCTGTGGTTCATGGCCAATATCGTGATCGTGCTCCTCACGGCCATTTATTGGAGCACCAGGGGATTCAGCGGCTTGCCAGGATTCTGAATAGAAAAACTCTAAAAGCAATGGAAAGTTGAATGGGGCTAGACTATGGAAGCAAGCAGGGTTGATCGGGAGAGCAAAAAGAAGGCCTTTTTTCATGCAAAGGGGGTTACCTACTTTGACAAAAGGATGGAGCGCAGCATTTTCTTCTTTGTCACCATCCTTATGCTGGCGTGGGGACTCATCGAGAAGTTCGTTCTGTAGTGAAAGGTTATTCACCACAGAGACACGGAGGGCACGGAGAATTTTTTCAACGCCGGGAGATACCGGCGTTGAAAAAGAGCGCCTTCTTTTCGGAAAACTAATTTGGTGCAAGGGATGAGCGGGGATACGGTGGAGGCCCAATTTGCAGCGAAATTCACAGAGGATGGTTTTCATTGGGCGGCATCTCCCGGCCAATGAAAAAATGGCTTGTCTCTGTACTACTAAAGTTCGATTTCTTGAAATTCTGTTAAGCATATTCTCTAGTGATTGCCGCGCCCCCTCACCCTTCCCCTCTTCCCCGAATGCGGAGGAGAGGGATGGGGTGAGAGGGAAACGAAGGCTTTCGTTGCGGCTGCGCTGTGTGCTCGGTGCCTCTGTGGTGACATAGTCCCCGGGGCACGGCGTGCAGACCA
>SMTZ1_10008004_pt1 | contig 10566 bp, 11 predicted proteins | sample DeeMarSWOR136_30_FD_25667 | JGI IMG/M metagenome (IMG submission 25667) | reverse complement strand
TCCTATTAAAATTATTATTATAAAAATGATCAAACTAAAATATATAGCCATAAAGAAAATCGATAATGCGATATAAATGAATAAACCTCCTGTTATAAAAAAAAACGCAATTAAGGAGTAAAAAGCTTCAGGCTCTTTATCTTTTTTTGAATATAAGATGATAGGTGCATTTTTAATTGCTATATCTTTACTAAAATTATTAATAAATTCTTGAAAATTTACCTTGTTCCATTCTGCTACAGACATTTTTATAGGAGATTTGTGTGATTTATATCAATTTTGATATATGCTAATTAAAAGGTTTTTCTATTAGAGTTAAAATAATATTTCTTTTCTTTAAATTTTTTTAAAATATTTAGAGAAATTATAAAATCAAATATCTTTTGATATTTTTAATAGAAATATTTCATTATTGATCTTGAATATATATATGGTTGATTTTGAAGAATTTTTAAATTATATCAAATCTCAAGATTATTATAAGGATCAGATTGCTCATATTCAAAATATTCCTGAATTAAAAGCTAGATTTGATGATTTAGAGAAACCTTTAAGAAAGAGACTCCAACGTTGGCTAAATAATAATGACATCAAATTATGGAGGCATCAAGCTGAAGCAATTAACCAGATTCGCCGAGATAAAAATACAGTAATAGTAACTTCTACTGCTTCAGGAAAATCTTTATGTTATAACTTACCTGTACTTAATGCAATTTTAAATAATGAAAAATCTACTGCTTTATACATTTTTCCAACGAAAGCTTTAGCTCGAGACCAATACACAATTCTATCAAAAATGTTGGATGAAACTAATATTAAACTGGATAGAATAGGTGTGTATGATGGAGATATAGATCCAAATGAAAAAAGAAAAGTTCTAGTCAATTCAAACATAATTATAACAAATCCTTACGGTTTACACTTTTACTTACCATGGTTTAAACAAAAGTGGAGGAGAATATGTAATAATCTCAAATATATAGTTTTGGATGAAATTCATGTCTATAGAGGGATTTTCGGTTCTAATTTTGCATTATTAATTAGAAGATTGAAGCGTATCTTGGATTCTTATGGAGTAAAACCGACTTGGATTTTATCAAGTGCTACAATTCATAATCCAAAGGAATTTTGCGAGAAGCTGATTGGAGAAGAATTTTACGTAGTTGATAAGGATGATTCTCCCTCTGGTGCTAAAAAAGTAATTTTGTGGGACTTACCATATGATGAGATATCTAAAAAATACCGCTCAGCTCATCAAGAGACTAAAAATTTATTCATTAGTCATATCAGATATAAAGGGGGAATTCAGACCTTAGCTTTTACACTTTCAAGAAAAATGGCAGAATTAATAGCTATTTGGGCAAGAAAAGAATTACCATATATGAAGAATAAAGTTTTTAGTTATCGTGCGGGAATTAGTAAAAAAAAGCGGAGGGAAATAGAACAAGGCTTTAAATGTAGGAATATTCTTGGTATTAGCTCAACTAATGCTCTTGAGTTAGGTATTGATATTGGTTCCTTGGATGCAACAATAAGTTCTGGGTTTCCTGGCACGATTTCAAGTTTTCGTCAACAAATAGGGCGCTCTGGTAGGGGTAGTGATCTTTCAATATCTACTTTAATACCTATGCAAAATCCTTTAGATTTATTTTATATTCATAATCCAGAAAAACTGTTCGGACCGATCCAAGAAGATATATTAATAACCTTGAACAATAAATATATTCTAAAAAATCACCTATGCTGTGCAGCAAAAGAAATTCCCTTGATAATAGAGGATTATATTAATTTTGGTGTTCAAGATGTAAATCTATTTAAAGAATGTATTGATAATTTAGTTTCAGAAGAGCTTATAATGAAACGAGGTGCAAAGTATTATTGGAGAGGCGATTATTTTCCAAATGAAAAGTATGGGTTGAATGATCTCTCTTCAAGGAGTTATAAAGTAATATTAAAAACACCCTATAGCCAAGAACTTTTAACTGTTGAGGATGAAAGTTATGTTTTTCGAGATTTACATCCTGGAGCTGTATATCTTTATGAAGCAGAAACTTATATAGTACAGGAACTTGATATTAAAGAAAGAATTGTGTATCTAACAAGGTCAGATGTTGAATATTATACACAATCATTGAAACATACAGAAATTACTCCATTAGAGATTTTTTCACAAAAGAAAGTCAGCGCTAAGGATAATATCGAATCTTATTTTGGTAATGTTAAGGTCGAGCATGAATACTACTCTTATAAAGTAATCGATACTTTAACTCAAGATATTATTTCGCGGCATCCCTTAGATGATATCCCAATAGTTGAATTTGAAACTCAAGCGGTTTGGTTTGAAATTCCATTCGAATATCAGAAAGAATTGGAATTGAAAGCTTATAATCTTGGTGGAACTATACATGCAATAGAACATGGTTTGATCGCAATGGCACCAGTACTTGCTCAAATTTCTCGTTGGGATTTAGGTGGCGTGTCTATAGATTTTGATCCTGTGAAACAAAAACCTGTAATCTATATATATGATGCATACTCAGGTGGGATTGGTATATCTGAATTACTATTTAGTCGTTTATTCGAATTAATGAAACTCACTTATACCCTTATTAATTCTTGTAGTTGTAAAACTAATGATGGTTGCCCTGCATGTATTATGAGTCCTAAATGTGGAAATAATAATGAACCTTTAGATAAAAAGGGAGCTTTATTTTTATTATCAAAAATATTAGATATAGAAATATAAAAATCTTGATAAAAGTTAAAGTTAAAACTGTTTTTTATCAATTTTAGATAAAATTATTAGAGGATTGTTTTAATACAAACAAATATTAAAATTGTTAATGATTGAATCTGATAATTATGAAGCTTTGAGACAAAAGCTATGCCTTGGACCGTTATACGCGCCTAAACATAAAAAAGTCTTTGAACTCATGAAAATTTTATGGAATGAAGATGAAGTTAAGATTCTCAACTATTTAGATGATGCTGATAAGTATAACACACTAGAACAATTAGAAAGAAAGTCAGGTATTCCAAAAGCCGACATTAAAGTTGTCTTAGATAGATTAGATGACAAAGGTACAATTGCTAAGATTCAAACCGAAAAATCAACTCTATACGGTTTGATACCAATTATTCCCGGGATATTTGAAAAATATTTTATTAGACGCAATGATTCTGAAGAGAATTTAAAAAAAGTAGCCGAAATTTTTCGAAATTTCTTTTTTAAAGATTTTCTACCACCATTCTTAACAGAATCGAATCTTAAATTTTTTCGACCAAGATTACCAGTTGATGCTAAAGAGAAGCTAATTGAGATTGATGAGTCTATAAATGTTGAATCTAAAATTTTACCTTACGAATTAGTTTCTCAATTAATTGAAAATTATGATACTTTTACTGTAATTCCATGTCAATGTCGATTAATAGGTGAATACACAGGCGACCCATGTAAAGTAGCTCCGGCAGAGATGGGTTGCTTTTTGGCAGGGGAAGGTGCTTTTTCCTCGATTGAGCGAGGTGCCCCAAAAATGAATAAACAAGAAGCTATAGAATATCTTAGAAAAACTGAAAAAGCAGGTTTGATTCACAGCTGTATTGCAGATGACAGTATTGAGAGTACGCTGTTCATTTGCAACTGTTGTAGTTGTCATTGTGGAGCGCTCGCAGCAAAACAAAATCAATATATTGCGACTATGGCGTCAAATTATTTACCAAAAATAAATTATGAGCTTTGTACTAAATGTGAAACTTGTATGAAAAAATGCCCGATGGAAGCAATATTTCATAAATTTCCAAATGAACCAGACAAATCTGATGAAAAGATGTTTATTAATAAAGAATACTGCATAGGCTGCGGCGTTTGCGCTACTAATTGTCCCAACGATGCAATTAAATTAGTAAAAGTTAGAGATAATATCCCTTCAGAAAAATTCAAATTTGGAACCAAAACTTTTTCAGAATTAGTTTAGCTTTAATAATATATGATTAAAACTCATCTAAAGCCCTTTTGGATGACTTTTTTATATTTACTTTTTTTTAAAAAACTTACTACATAGAAAAAAAAATTAGAAAAAAATTATTTAAATCTACCAATTTGATCGCTTAAGAATAAATTAATAATTATTTTTTAAAAATCAGTTAAAAAAAAAATATTATATTAACTTAAATGATCATTTTTTGATGACTTAATTTTTACTTCTTTGTGCCCATTTCTTACCCATTTATGGCAAAAATTCATTTTTTCGTCATAATAAATCCTTTTTCTGCAATTGATCAATCATGATAATATACTAAATTATATTTTTTGGGAAAAAGATCTCCCAAATATTATGATTTCCGGATTCCGTCAATTTGGATACGGAAAGAATCAGCTTTTCAAATTTTTACCCGATTTCGTAAAATGAGAGAAGGAAATTATCCCAATACATTTAAATACTAAATTATTCTTATTAAAATTAATAATAAAAACTAAAAAGTAATAAAAAAAAATGTGATAAAATATGTCGATGTTAAAAATTCAAGAAAAGGTAATGGCTCTTTCTGATGAAAAATTAAAAGAAGTATATTCTTTAGCTTCTAAAGTTAGTTTAGACGCAATTGAAGAATTATGCCCTGCATTATTAAATATTTGTTTAAATGCAAAGGGTGATGTCTTAAAAAATGAACTTGGACGAGTTATCTTTCATTTACAAAAAACGGAAAGGATAAATACAAGAATAGGGTTAGAGAAGCTTTTGCATGGGGCTTTAAAAGTGAATGCAGAGAAAGTTTTTAATCTTTTAGAAGATTCAGAAGAACAAGACTTAGCCAAGCAGATTAAAGTACTTTTACAATAATTAAAAAAAATTTTTTACCTTACTAATTTTATTTTGTAATTTGAGTATTTAGATTTCTCTTAATTTTAAAATTAAAAAAAATTGAATTTAGTTTAAAACCTAAAAAATATATAGAAATTTGTTAATATCACCATTAAAACAATGAATCCCATACTTGAGGATATTATTAATGCCCTTTTAAGCTCTTTTGAAAATGTTTCAATTATGGCTCCTATGAAAGTAGATAATGAAAAGAACACTAATCCTGCATTCTGAAGAACCGATGATAATACATTTAGTCTTAACATTAATAATAAATAGTCCTCGTAACCGGGATCACCACCTTCAACTTCAGGAATAAAATCAAGTATCGCTAATAACACATTCCCAGCAATTAATAATATTATGCTAAAAGTAAAAATCTTTACATATCCTTTCTTTAGAAATGACCTAAATCCTAATTCCCTTGAGTTTATATCAGAAATATTATTCACCTTATTTTTAAAGGAGATCAATAATTGATAAAGTTAGCTCTTTTTAGAAAAAATAAAGAACCATTCTATTAAATATAATCAAAGCAACTACACCTATCCCAGACGCTATTATTAAACCCCTTCTAACTTCATTTGAAAGCAATCTATCAGTTATTGCTCCCATAAAAGCAGAAAAGGTAAATAATATTATCCCTAGATTTTGAAAGAGGATTGATAAAGAAGATAATCTTGATAATAACAAGAGATAATCTTCATAACCCGGATCACCGTATTCAACTATAGGAATAAAGGAGATTAAACTTGGAATTACAATGCCTGCAATAAGGGCAATCAAGGCTAGGATAAAAACCTGTGCATATCTTTTTTTTAAAAATGGAGTCCTATCTAAATCAGTATCAGCCATTTTACTCACTTTATTTTTAATTAAATTGATTAAAATTAATTTGATAATAATAAATTTAAATATTGCCTTTTTTGTCAAGATTTAATTATAAAAAATTTTAAAATTAAGTTGAAAACTATTTCTTTAATCTAACATTATTTTCTATAATGCCAGAAGTTGAGAAGAAAAAAGAGTCTGATTTAGAGAAAGCCTGGGAATATTACGAAAAAATTCAATCAGCTCTTACAGGTCTATTTGAAATTCTCAACATGAGTATGGACAAAAACAATATTTTCTATCAATGTGCAGTAGACAATCTAGAAAATTTAAAAGAAACAATTATAGATATGCTGCAACGTGATTATAATCCAGCGGAGATTAAGCGAAAGCTAAGAGACTTAGAGTTTGATGTGAAAAAATCGCTATTCTTCGAAAAGGAAGAAAAAGAGTAGACTTTATATTTTAAAACTGTTTATAATTATAAATTCCTTGGTTTTAAACCGAATAATATTTATTTTGTACTTCTCTTCACTAATTAAAATTCTTTAATTCATTTATGGTGTAAATTTGAATGGACTACACAGTAATAAAAGAAAAAAAGAAAAGAATTGTATATCTTCTCGTATTGATAGCAGTTGTTATTCTGATAAGTTTTATAATTGCTGATTGGATTGCTTTTTATAATGGATATGTATCATTCTATTCAGCTATCATGAAACCAATAGTATCAGTGATAACTGGTATAATTGTATTTTCAATAGGAGTAAATGCTCTTGATCAAAAAGATAAGAGATTATTAACAATATCATATTTCTTTATCATTCCTACAGATATATCAATGAGTATCGTGAGATTTGCGCCAAGTGAAGATATAGGTTTAATAATTTTTCTTATAGGTGGTGTTTTGTCTATTTTAGCTCATGTTGTACTAATATGGCGTCATGGTAAAGGTTTCGGTTATTTGAAATCAAAAGAACGGAGTTTTTTATCCAAAATTCTCCCTTTAATCATTTTATATGTTATTATAACTTTGATATTTATTCCTTTAATTCCGGGATTTATAGCTGTGGGACATCTTGAAATTGCTGCTTTTTATGCTGGATTCCTTGGAATCTCCACCTGGGTTGCTTATGAGACTATTCGAAATAATTTATATCCACGGCGGAATGCTTGGTATATTTTCATAGCTATTTTTTGTTGGTTGTTAACAGAAATCGTTGGGGCGATTTATAATATCCAAATTGAGATACTTTCAGATATTATGTTTTATATAACCTGGATCTTTTATGGAACTAACGTAATTCTTTTATCTCTAAGTGGATATCGTTGGAAAGAATAATAAATTTTAAAAATCTTTTTTTTTTAACTTTCAATCTTCAGTATTAATTGTTAATATGTGAATACTATGAATAGAGATTCATTTATAAATAGGATTTGGCATAATATTATTGATATTCTATAATTTGCTTAAATATAAAGAAGGCGATATTATATGTTAAATTTTTTAGGATGGATTGATGGTTTAACCGCATCGGGAGTGGTAATATTTGGGATTCTTTTTGGAGGTTTTTTTATTTATAAATCCAGAAAATCAAATGCAAAAATTCTTTTCTATTTGGGGTTAGCAAATGCTTTTGCAGGGCTTATGTTCCTTGGAGTTTTTTTAGACTTTTTAATTGTCCTTATAACTCAAACCAATATTAATAATACGGATGGAATTGTTGGGATATTAAGTTACATTTGGATGGCGCCTGCAGTGATTACGGCAATATATATTGGGAGCGAGCTTTTGATCCCATCGAAAAAGAGCTATTGGGTCATTATCTTTCTTATCTTAAGTATCGTTTTTGAATTTTTCATTTTTTTAGATCCATTAGGAACTTTTGATTTTGCGTATCCAGCTAATCAGTTAATTGATTATAATGTAAATACTTTCTCAATGGCAGGATTTCTTATGGCTGTATTTTTATTATCTATAATAATTTTACTTGGATTAGGTTTTATAATTAAAAGCTTTAAGTCATCGGGAATTATTAGGAGGAAGTTTTTCTTGATAGCCTTGGGTTCAATATTTTTCTGTATATTTGGTTTAATAGAAGGATTAATCGCTCCAGGTATCTTTGTTATATTAGTGAGAATTGGTTATTTGTCCAGCTTCTGGTTTATGTACTACGGTTTAAGAGATTGAAATACTTGATTTAAACATTTTTTTTTATTTGTTAAGCCGATTAGGTATTCTTTATTCTAATCATTGACCAATTTACTATATTTGTATTAGGAATAATAATTTCTTCAAGGACTCTAAAACCAAAGTGGTCATAAATAGAGAGATGTTTCTCGATATTCGTCTCTAAATATATGGGTAAGTTCTCATTATCTATACGTTTTAACATAGGTCTTATAAGGTTACTTGCATATCCTTGTCCTTGGTATTCAGGATCTACAGCAATTGGTCCAAAATACCAATAAGGAACTTTCATGTAGATATTGCGTATTGAATCATTAACAGCTTGAATAAAAGACATTCTTTTAGTTGATTCTAATCCAAATTTGAAAGGAAGCTTTATACCACCTTTTTTTACAAATTTCCAGTAAGAGATGTTAACATTTTTAGGTGGACGCCAGATTGCTATCCCTTCTAAATTTTCGGAGGTTCCATAGACTTCTCCGTATTTAATTCCTATTTTTAATATTATTTCCCAAAGATAATGAAGATTTTTTGCTCTAATATTGAAGTTAGGTACTTGCCACCGAATTAGTGGATCGTTTAGAAACGCTCTTGATAATACTAAACTTGCAGGCTTTATATGTTTTTTTGTGAGAAATACTAAATTGCTTAACTTCGACATTGTTTTATTGAAATATATGATTATTTGATCTTAGTCTTAATAAATTTCTAGACCTAAAATTTTTAATTTTTAATAAGAAAATTTCACAAGAAGAAGATCGGAAAATACAAAAATCTTCAAATTTTTTCTAAATAAAGTGTATGACTTTAAATCAGAGATTAATAAAATTGAAGATGTTGTTCAAATTAAGATCGATGTTCCTTTTGCTGTTAAGTATGTTTGCCTTTACTTAATTGAAGTGAATGGAAACAAGGTATTGATTGATGCGGGACTCAATATGGGGAATTGGAAGCGAAAATTTTTCTCTGCTCTTCATGACATTGAATTATCTATTAATAATATTAATTATTGTATTATATCTCACATACATATAGATCATATTGGATTATTAAGAACGCTTAAGCATAAAAATCCTGAAATGAAAATAATCATGAATGATATCACCCACAAAATTTTAGAATGGGAGACTAATGAAAAAAATATCGATGAAATGAAGAAGGAGGCTAAAAAAGTTGCAGCTCTAATGGTAAAATATGGTTTCACTGAAAAGGAAGCTCAAAAGGTTGTTCAATTTTTTACATTTTGGCCAAGATATATACAATATCAAAAACCTGATATGATAGTGAATGACGGTGATACAATTTTAGATAATTTGGATGTAATTTGGACACCGGGACATAGTTTTGGTCATATATGCATTTTTGATAGAAAGAAGAGATATTTATTCGCTGGGGATCATATTCTCTCTAGAATAACACCTCACATAGGTAATTTTGTTATAAGTCCTGCTTTAAGAAATAAATATGAAACTTATAATTTTGACAACATTTTAGACCACTATTTAAAATCCTTAGATAGAATTGATAAGTTGGAACCTAAGATAATATTTCCAGCACATCAAGAAATAATATATAATCCGCATCAGCGAATTTTAGAAATTAAAAAACATCATGAGAACAGACTTCAAGAAATCTCTAGTGTTATAAGTAATAACCCATTAACTCCCTTTGAGATCTCAAAAATCCATTTTGGAAACAATTTAGATGAGATTAACTCATATATGGCTATGAGTGAAGTTTTAGGGCATTTATTATATTTAGATTACCAAAATAAAGTTAATAAAGTTGAAAAGAATGGTAAAATTCTGTTTTTTACGTAAAAAAAATTAATATTTTAGTTTAGATTTTTTAGATAACTTGTAAGTTTGTTCCACATTCTGCGCAAAATTTACAATGTATAGCAAGTTGATTACCACAGATGGGACAAAAGTTTAATTTTTCGCCAATTCTTTCTTGTCCAGAATAATTACAAATTTGATTAAATTTTTCTAAGTAATATTCATCCTTTTTAGGTAGTAATTTTATAGGTAAAATTCCCATTTCCAAAGCCCATGATTTCATAACATTTTGCGGTACCAACCAGATAAATCCTCTACCAACCCAAGAAAAGAAAATTTCAACACCAACGTAAGTTTTTCTTTCAGAAGGGTTATATCCAAATGTCATCTTATAAATTTCGCGAGTAGAGGTGCCATAGGCATGTACTGACATACCATGTTTCACTTTGAGTTCACGATAGAAAGAATTTTCAGAAATAAAGGAATTTGTTATTTTTACTGATCGTTTGTTTTGCCAAAACGTTAAAGTGTTATCCCAAACATCATTTATATGAGAATTTATAATATAATAACCAAATCTATATGGCATTTTTAAGATTCTATTTATTTTTCTAAATATATTTATATATAAGTAAATATATAAACCTTTCGATCAATAAATTAGTGTTAAATTTTTTTTGAGGAATGAGTGTTTATTTCTAAATTTGAAAATATATATCTAGATATCGCTTTCGATAATTAGAATCAAAAATTATTCAAAATGATATGTTACCTTCGTTCTATTGTTTTAATTGGTTTTAACACAACACATACTCTTTCAACACTTTTAACATCGCTCCGACCCCGGAAACTTTCAACTAACGCATCTAATTCGGTAATCTCAGGAACATTGACTTTTACAAGT
>SMTZ1_10007999_pt1 | contig 10570 bp, 15 predicted proteins | sample DeeMarSWOR136_30_FD_25667 | JGI IMG/M metagenome (IMG submission 25667) | reverse complement strand
CTAGATCGACTGGTTTTATATGGCTAATGACCACGTTCCCAAATTCTGAGTTGAACTTCTTCAGGTTAATGCTCAAGGTAGGGTAGTAGGCGAGGGTCTTGACTTTCTCGAGATCAAGAAACCACTCTGTAAGCTCATTGAAGGTCATTTTCGTTTCAGGCTTGATATCAAGGATTCGGTTCTCTTTCTTTTGAGCTCGACGCTTCCCCTCGGATGCCCTGGCCTCGTCGATGGAGTAACCGACGGGTTCCCACCGTTGTTTGCCCCCGGGAAGACGATAGACGATCCAATACCTGACTTTCTTGGATCGTTTGGACCGTAATAGGTCTTCACCGCAGGAACAGGCACGATTCCTGACTGATTGCCTCTTGTGGCACGTTGAACATTCAGCTAAGATTGCCATAGTTAACCCCTCCTTTCTGTTAAGTTTCGGTTGGTTTGGGCTTCTCAAATAACTCAGGATACATTTTAAGATGATCAATGAGTTCCTGTTTTTCGACCTCTATTGCATCCTTGATAAATTTGAAATAATCGGTCCTTGTTTCTATTTTCAAGCCCTTTGCAAATTTTTTATAAAGACTCTCAGCTTCTTGTTCGATCAACCGGAATAGCTCCTCTTGGGATTCTTGATCTCGTTCAAGTATAAAATCTATAAATAGGAATCCCATTTTGGCCTGTGTTAATGAAATATGCTGAGCAAACAGAATCTTCAGAAGGTCAATTTCTTCTTTCAATGTTAATTTTCCCATGGCTATCTCCTTTCTCCCATCAGGATATGTTCTCTTGTAACAGTATGTCGTATCTCAGGCGATAATAATCTGCTGCTTCATCAAAATAGCTATTCAAAATTGTCCATATATATCTCAATTTTTGTTTGAGGCCATAGTTGCACGATGCTTCTATCTCGGAAAGAATCATTAGTAAAAATAAAATGCCAATGTAAACCGCATCCGATTCAAATTTTCCGGGATGCCAGTGATGTTCAGGCATAGTTGAATACATTCCTACAGCGACGCCACCCCAGAATTGATGACTCCACTCCGAAATCTGCTGGTATCGCCAAAGATATACTTCCTTTAGAAGTCTTTTCTTTTCATTAGAAATCTTCTTAGAATTCAACATTCGAGATGGAATAGGCCAGTGCTTTATATGGCTGCTAGGGTTTTCTTTTTCGTCTGGGGATAGATTAAAAAGCTCCGCGGATCCATCCAAAAGTTTCTTTTTGGCATCAAGATATGGTTTCTGCTCTGGCTCATCTCCGTACCTTTCTAATTCTCTGTTATATTCTTCCCACATTGCCCTGTAACCAGCTAACTCATAGTTCCTCGAGTATTCACCAGGTTTTTCTGTTAGCATTGCTACAGTGAAAAGAACATCTATTATTGATCGACATAGAATATGAGCCTGTGTTGGATATTTGGATTCTTTTGCTACAAGTTTCCGGATTGCTTTGTATGTTTGGAGACTTGTAGTAAGCAACCCTCTTAAAATAAAGTAAAAATTGTCTGGCTTTCTGCTTTCATTCTCTAATTGAGAAATCACCTGATTTATCACTTCTTCGAGAGGTTGGTTCACAACTTTGAAATCAAGAGATTCTGGTTTTTTTGCCCACTCTGGCTTATCTAGAGTAAATTTCCCCATTTCTAAAACTCCAATCTTTAGTATGGTTTAAGCCGATCTTCAAAATCTATGGCATTCGACTTCCCTGCCTTAGTTGTTTTTCTATCGAGCCTAATATGTCGCACATTCTAAAAAGCAGGATCCAACCCTCACAAAGGAAACGCCACACGAGATTGCCAAGTACGATTAGTGCTATTCCTATCAATATTTGTTTGTTAATTGGTGTCTGTATGCCAAAAATATTCAATTTTTCGGTCCCCAAACCCATCAAATCCAAACCCATCAAAATCATCACAATACCCCCGCAAGTAAGACCCAGTATCCCAAGCACATAAATGATTTTGATCGCGGCGGGACTGATCATTGTGTGGAATGAAAAGAACCCTCCACGTTCCCCCTCTCTCTCCGGTACCCACCTTATTGGCGCTGTCTTTCTTATTGGCAATTGACTGGGAATCTTTTCACCTCGTTCCTCAAGTGTCTGACGTATTGCTTCGAATGCTTCTTCCGGATATTTCGTCCTGTCATTTTCTCTCCAAATTTGGACTAGTTCTTCCGTGCTCTTTGACGCCATATAATCAAGCATCTTTTCTACTAACATATCGTCCATAAGATTGTCTCCTTCCATCTGAATGCTTTCCCAATCAGCGAGTCCACCGTTGTTTCCTTTTCCCCCCTATTTCGGGTTTACGGATAGGTAGGCATTAATAAAACGGTCCACTAGGTCTTTCGTTACGGCTCTGATTTCTTCCAATCTAGGATTGATACCAACTTCACCGACGTACCAGGTTGGTACCCCCCCAAATGTTCTGATATTAGGAACTCGAATTAAAAACGCATCTTGTCTAAACTCAACCACAATATTGAATACGTACGTATGTGCGACGCTGATAATATTGGCATTCACGTATAGATAAGGGTTGCCAGGCGTGCTTAGTTTTTCTTTGTGGGACAGAACTTTAATCCCGGCCATCCGAAGTTTCAGCTCCGTGTCTGTCCGCAATTGGTCTTCAGTCAGCCCGCGTTGTCTGATTTCCGGCTTTAAACTTTCTATCAATACCTCGATTCCTTGGAGGCCACGGAGTGTTTCGCGGGTGTACTTATTATCTTGAGCAAATACCGACGAATACCATGGGGCCACCAAAACCAAAACCATAAATATCAAAACAATACAACGTCCTGCCTTTTTCATAACCTCCCCCCCAAACAAAAAGGCCAGCTTCACGGGGGGTCCGAAAGACAGGCTTTTGGCAACTGGCTTTCACCCGATCCACTGGCCTCACTCTTGACACAAAAATACCCATCTTTCGGACCCTACTTCAAGTATAATCAAAAGCACCGCTTCGTCAAGAAAAAAAATAAAACGCTATTTAAGCCTTGATGGGTCTTGGTTAGAGGGCAAGCGCCGGATCTCAAACCCCGCGTTTCGGAGCGCTGAGGTCACGATCTCAAACCCCTCCATCTGTTCCTTCCTCTTTCGATTCCAAAATCTATCTTTGCAGCGCCTTGAGCAGTAAGAAATCTGTTTCCCGGTAAGTTCCTTCCCACAAAATTGGCAAGATAGGGTCTGATTATGCTCTACCATCGGTGTACACCTAGCAAAAATAGGCTTCTAAGAGACTAGGGTTCTTCCACGGGGGGGAGAGTTTGATGCACAAACAAAAGTCTCGTCCTGGGGCAAATATGAAAGTCGAGTCCTAAATTGCAAATTCGTCATAATCGTTGATCGCGTATTTCTGTACCGTCTTCTCGTAGCTTGAATCAGGCGATACCGGCACCCTCTCGGAAACGAGCCAACAATAACCCAGGGCATGGCGGTAGTGATCGAGTCCAGTGGCCCGATATTTATAGCTGCGACTACCATCTTTTTATTAGACCGTCTTCCAGCTTTCTTCCGGTCTTCGGGGGTGCCTTAATTTTTTACGCCGCCCTGGATGGCTTTTAAAATATGAAACCGCATATCCTAACGCCGCGATGGCCGGATGATCATAGACGCTGCCTTTTGTGGCTTCTTCGGGGGATAGTTCCATTAGACAACCCGGCAAAATGCTTTTTTCGCCGAAGTGGAGGGTCTTTTTATCTTGGTTAAGACGCTCCCTAATCACACGGACATGATAGGCAAAATCTTCGGGAAAAGGGGCTAAGCATAACGAAAGGGAGGACACATCCTCTAGATCCCGGTTGAAATCACGCAAAAGCTCCATCATGGGCTTGTCTCCAGAATTGCCAAAAAAGTCCTGTATCTGGTAACGTTGCCTAAGCTCTAAACACTTCTGAAACAAGGGTTCCGGGTCTTGATCTTCAATTTCCGCCAAAACCCTTATATGGCGAATTTTGGAGGGGTCTTCATCAAAATCCTCGGCCACCACCAAGGCAAACCAGGATGAGACGGCCGGCCAGGCCAGGCCCCCAATTATACGACCATACTTTACCTTGGTCTCTTTGTCCTCAAACGAAACAGTTCCATCTCGATCTTCGATTTTCTCGATAATCATGATAACCTCCCTAACTTAAATCGCAGTCTCCGAAGAAAGAATCTGTGCAGTAATGCCTCGCCCCGGCTTCATAATTATAGGCATGGCGAAAGTGATCGGCCCCCAACCGGACATAAACATATCGTTTCGATCCTGTTTCCTCATCCTCCTCTAGTTTTTTGGCTATGTTTTGGCAATGGTCCGCGAATTCTCTGACGACCCCGCATTCCCGGGGTAGAATGATTTGACCATTCATAATTTCGTTATGGGAGGCATCTAGGGATTCAGTGCGATTGCAGGTAACAGTTAGGTCCCTCTCATTCCAGGCATATTTCCCCTTCTGGTATTCAGAGTAGTAATTTAAAAAAAACCTCCCCCCGTGTCTCTCAGCGAAGGCTCTGGCATTCCTGGTCTCGGGAAGAGCATCCACAACGCAACGGATGACGTTGAAGTTTCTCACCAAGGGATCCAATTCCTCCCAATCTCTATAAACGCCCAGGTGAATGATTTCCCCCGCCTTTTTGAGGTGTTTCTTGCCAATGACCACATGGAGGGTTTTCCCCTGGTCCACACCCATGAAACATGGTCCTGAATCCTGGCTGACAATGCCATCGCTGCCACATAGGGCCAGGACCTCCTTGGTGCTCAAGCGGTTTGTCGCTTCTACATGAGCGATGCCGATTTTCAAGTTGTAAAAGTCGGTGAGATTGTTCGTCGTTCTGAATTGGTGGAGGATTTCTCCGGGGTCCACGAAATGGCTGAATAGTTGGGAGAAGTGGTACCCCCTTTTATCGGTGATGGAAGGTTTCTTTGGTACCCATTCCCCAATCGCGAGGTCAAGTTCGGCGTGGCATTTCTCACAAGCGCGGATCACCCTCCCGTCCACTTCAAGGAGACAATCGGGGAAGGTATCCTCAAGGCAGATGAAATGGCCGCACTTCGCGCATTTCAAAAGCCAATACCTTTGATCGGTTCCCTGGAAGGCTTTATCTATCCCGTAATCGGGGAGGGTAGGGTTCGAGAGCCGCAAAACCTCCTTAAATTCGGAATGAGATAACCGCTCCATTGCCATATCAACCGAGCTTTGTGGTGCTTCATCAGCTTCATCCATAATGATGTAGTCGATTGGTACACTCTTTAACCCCGTTCGGCTTCTCATCCCGCGGAAATACAAAAAACATCCCCATATTTGCTTAATATTTGCCGCGTCTGTATCTTTTACCCACGATCCTATCGTGTCGGGGTTGTCCTCAATCAAGGGTGTTATACGGCCTTTGGAAAAGTCGATCACGTCACTCCTTGAGGGGAAAAGGTACAAAACCCCCTTAAACCCTCGATACCGGGCTCCATAAATGGCGCGTAGCATACCCAAAGAGGTCAAGCCAAGCTGCGCAGCTTTCATAAATGTCATATCGGGGTGATTATCGCTATAGGGCTCGATAAGATATTCATGCCGGTCAAAAGTGAACGGCTTCCCATCCAAGATCACAGGCGTTGAGAGCGCCCACTCACCCAAGGGTTGAATCTCCTGGCTGCCCTCAAACTCCTGACTAAGTGAGGTCAAGAGTTGATCGTATAGCCTTTGCTTTTTGAAGATTGTGGATGATTTCATTTCTAATTTCCGGTGAAGCCTTTCCTATCGCTTCTAGCACCTCGCGCTGAAATTCAGCCCCCGCCTGGAGATCATATAAAGTCTTAAAAATCTCAAGTTGCAAGTTTAGCTGCCCACGAATTTCCTGCATGGCCTTTAACGCTAACTCCCGCGGGTCTTTAAACTTATATTCAGTGACTTCCTCCTCAGAGCCGCGAACCCGGACCTTTCTCACTTGGCTTTCCAAAATTTGGAGGGCTTCGCCATCGCCTCGATTCCAACGCATCAATAAATCAAGAAGCTCGTTCGCATAGTCGTTGATCGTCTGAAGCTGTTCAATGGCGTTAATCTTCTTCTCTACAATCTCCCCGGCATGATGGAGGGCAACATCTTTCGTGATGCCGATATTGAGCTTTTTTATGGCCTTTGAAACAGCACCCTTGCTGACCCCCAACTTGCGGGCTATCTGGGAAACACCGTTTCCCTCCCTAACTAGTTGTTCTAATTGAACAAATGAAATTTTCTGTTGCCCCATCGCTAAATCCTTGGGAAACAAATGGAAACTGTTTCCTATTGGTAATATTTCTTTCGTTACCTCAATTTTGACGTTATTGGCCCCCTGCAATATTTCTGTATCAGGCGGGCATCTTCAATTCTGAAGTAACGTTTTGGCTTGCCTTCCGAGTAAACCAATCGCTTCTCCTCCACCGCTGCTAAGTACCGATGGATGTTACTTTGCGGGACCTGGAGTTTTTCGCTTACTTCTCGAGCAGTCATCCCATTCCCATTAAGGTGAAGAAGAAGGAATATTTGAAGTTCCCTCCCCGGGAGATTCAAGGTTAGAAAGGTTAGAATCGAAGATATAATAGACGAATTTGATACTGGCATCTTCAAATTTGACGATATCTCTCCGTTCTCTTCTCTTTCCTTCTGATTCCGGGTAAAAAAAGGGGGCTCTGATTGAAAGAAATTTCCAATCCCAAGTCCATCAACAATTTCCGAGTTTCCGATATGTTCTTCTAGGGTTTTGATAAGTTCTTCCGGGGTTCCCTCTGCCTGGCAATCCAAACATAGGAAGTGTTCGTTCTCTCCCCAGGCCCGAAAACCATCTTGCCCGCACCAAGGGCAAATTCCCTGCCAGTAATCTTGTTCTCCTTCAACCTGAGTGAATCCAGGGACGTTTTCCCGGAAAATCTTTAAAGTTTGCTCTTTAATCAGCTCGCCCTCCCGGAGGTCCATATTTGGCCTGTAACGAGACTGTTTTCCTTCCATAGGTGGGTGGTTTTTTCTTTCATCCCTTCTCTTCGCAAAACCGCAAAAATGCCATCTAAGCCTTGTCTATCAACGGTTTACCCTATTTCTTTAAGAACGTCAAAAGGGAATATCAGGGTCATGGTTGTCTTCAGTTCTTTCTCGGTCCTCTCGCTTTTCCTGGTCCTGAGGGACGATGCACAGGATGAGGTCTGGGTGCTTCTCGCTGTCCTTTTTGTCATTCTTGAAAAGCAGGAGCCGGCCATTACCGAGTTTTCCCTGGTAGTAGGTCCGATCATTCTTGCTCGTCTTCTTCCAGAATGCCGTGAGTTGAATCATAGCCTTGGACCTCCTACCTCTAAACGTTGATATGCTTATCTTCTATGTCTGTTATGGCCTCGGCTACTCTATATATGTCTGTTATGGCCTCGGCTACTCTATAGAGCAAATCCCTCATTTTTCTTATTCTGCTTTCAGTCCATGAAACATGAGCATTATGAAATTCTGTTCCCTCTCCTCTTTCGCTCATTTTGTTTAGCCTTTCCAGTTCCCGCTCAAAACCTGAAACCTGTCTCGTTAGTACAGTCAACGTAAAAACCAATTCATCTTTCTTCAGTTGCTTTTCCATAATTCCCTCCTCTTTTTTGTTAGCAGAGCGTTAGCATAACTCCCGCAAACCCTTGAAAAACCTATATTTGCAGCTTGCCCATTAGAATCATAGTCTAGTGCGCTCATAGCGATTCCACATACCGTTCAAGGTCTCGGATATCGAATTTGACCAGTTTCCCAATTCGCTTGGGTTTTACCGGAAACGGCTTTTTTGATTTCCGAGCGACCGCGTTGTAGATGGTTCTAGGCGATAACCCCAGGTAGTTGGCCGTTTCTTCGACGCTGAGGAGTCGTTTCTCAGATTTTTCGATATTGGTCATTCCTCCAAACCTCGGTGATTTTTTATTCCATCGTGGAACATCTCATTCCTTTCGCAAATAAACCAAGGGGGCAAAAAATTCACAGTTTTAGGGTATCGTGTCAACTGTCAACTACCCCCACAGGGGGGGTTTAGTTGACATTGACGTTGACCGAGTTTGTCAACCAACCTCCTCCTTGATAAATTTAATAATTTCAATAACTTCCATGGTTCGTGTCAACCAATGTCAACCGGGTTGTCAACCAACTCCTCTGTCAACGGTGTCAACCAGGGTTGTCAACCAATTTCAGGGTTTGAAACGAAGTGGAAACCCGATTGCGTAAGTTTCCCTTTTTTCAGGTATCCTTCAGTTTCCGCTTGGCCTTTCACCTTTGAGACGTATTGTCGGGTCACCCCTAACGCATCGCAGATGGTTTTGGTGTCAAGACCCTCATCGGCCATTTTCAAAATCTCCCGTTTTCTTTCACCCCTTACATCAGAAAAGGTCCAAACGGATTTCCCCAATTCATCCTCAATTAACTTAAACTCAACGTCAGCGACGAGGGGAAGGTCTTTGGTTCTAATCCTCGCTTTTGTGAAATGGACGATAAACCTTGCTCCATCATCGGAGGTGTAGTCATGCGGCTTCTTCAGGCTGATAGAAATATCAATATTATCCTCACGGGCACTCGTTCCCCTTTGGCCGCCCAGTTTATTTTCGTGATGCAGCATGATAGTGGAAATCCCCGCAAAGCGAAGGTCCAGCAGCCATCCGTTAATGGGGTCCCAATCCCTTTTAGAATTTTCATCGAGCCCCATGGCCAACGATGCGAGATTATCAATCACCCAGAGCTTAATCTTCCTTGCCAGGAGGATACTTTTCATCTTGGTTCGCCAGGATTCGTTTGCGAGGTGAGCTTTGGGCAAGCCAAATTCATTGGCGTATGCATCGGCGTAAATATAGAGGTCAGGGTTTAGGTCCAAGGCGTTGTCGCGTTCGTCTATGTCCTCTTGCGGCATTTCACCATCCAGGAAAAGGCAGGGGACCGATGTTTCACATTCCCACGCGCCAAAGGGTTTGCCCCTGCTGACCGCATCCAGCAAAGATAATGCGAACCAGGTCTTGCCGACTCCCCGCCATCCGGTTATTAGTACGATAGAATCTTTCTTTAACCACGGCTTGAGGAATACTTGCCTGGGCGGTCTTTCGATTGCCCTAAATTCCCGGATGGTGATAACGATATCCTCTAGGCTTTTCTTTTCAGGCGGTTCATAAGGGCCTGCTTTTTCAATCATTATGCATAATTGTTCACTGGCATCCGTCAAGTCATCAAACTGTGCTGCCCAATCGGAGAGATCGCCCTTGCTCGGTAGGTCCGGGAGGTCTATCCACTTGAGGGATTTAGCTGTGCCGTTCAACGAGATCGCGACCTGGGTCATGTGCTCACGGCCTTCATTGTCATTATCAGGAAGTAAAACTATATCCTTGTCCTTGAGAGCTTCGTTATATTCCTCGCGCCATTTACCGGCGCCCATAGGGCAGGTCGTTGCGGTTAAGCCCATCTTAGCAGCACAATCAGCGTCTTTCTCTCCTTCCACAATCAGAATTTCCTGAACCATGGAAACTGCTGGGAGATTGTAAAGGACTGGTTTCACAGCCTTGAGATCCCAGATCCATCCGCCCTTACCGTTGGGTCTTCGCTGGCTGAAGCCTTTCGGTTCCATTCGACAGACCTGGAAAAGCAAATTGCCCTGCCTATCGAAGTAATCATACGCATGGGTCATGGTGCGCTTCGTTTCTTCCCAGGGGATCCCAAAATCATCGGCAATGCCTTTAAGTATCTTTGGGTAATCGCGTTTATCATTTACGCCGTTGATCTTCGCATAGAAATGGACAATATGACCCTTTTTACCGCATCCGTGGCAGTAATATTTCCCGGTCTTGTTGTTGAAGTTGAAGGAGGGGTTTTTGTCGTCATGAAATGGACAGATTGCCTGGTACTCGTCACCACCTATTTTTTTAACGCTCGGCAAATATTTTTGATAAAATAGGGTGTAGTTACCTGTAAAATGATTTTGGATCTGTTCGTGTGTCATATCTGGGTGATTAACCTCTTGAATTCTCGGTATTTGTTGCTTCGATCACCGTTTTTCATGCCTTCTCTAAATCGAAGGCCTGGATGACCTTCGTTAGTATCCAGGGATAGTTCCAAAAGAGATTAAACCTGTCTAGCATCAACAGAATGCGCTTGATCCACCTCTTTAAATCCATTTTCATCCTTATACCCCCGACTCTCTTGACTGGCATTGATTTCCCTTCTCTCTGGGTCACGTTTTTCCGCTTGCCGTTCCTCATAGGCTTTTTCGAGTTCCGCAAACACGCGAAGCAAGATTGCCCTGATGTGTTCCATTTATCCATCTTCCTTTCGGCGGTTTTTCTCTAGGTATTCCCCTACTTCCGCCACAGAGAATCTCAAGTGCCCCTCTATCCTAAAATGGGGAATTTTCCGCTTTTTAGTCTTACGGTAAACCCAATCCCTCTTAACCCCCAAAAGCTTACAAACTTCCTTGATATCAACAAGCCTCTCCATCATTCCCTCCTTCCAATAAAAAAAGCCACGCGGGGAATTTACCCCCGGTGGCTTTGATGTCGAAAAAGCCTTAATCGACAATAGAGAATTAAGTTTGTAGACTCAAAGAGCTTTGGAATACTAAAATTATACATGT
>SMTZ1_10026800_pt1 | contig 10572 bp, 4 predicted proteins | sample DeeMarSWOR136_30_FD_25667 | JGI IMG/M metagenome (IMG submission 25667) | reverse complement strand
GTTTTTGAATTTCTCACCACCCTCGCTGAAGATATAGATAGTAAGCCCCTCATTTATATAGTCCACAACAGAAATTCGTGGTGCTCCATCCTTTCCGCAGGTTGCCAGGGAACAGGGTTGTCTCTTACTTAAGTAGTCGATGATCTCTTTCTCCAGTTCTTCCTTAGATAGATGCTTCCTCTCAATCTCCCTTTCCTCTTCTGTTAATTCATGAACTTTCATCTTATATTCTCCTTATTTTGGTTTTTGAATTATACCAAATGACGCAATGTAATATTTAATGCCATTATAACCCTATGGTGGAAGTTTTACCACAAAAGATTTGGCTGCGTGCGAAGAGTAAAAGAGTGTACATTTTGCCACAGGCAAAAGTCATTTTTAGACAAAATTTAGCTTGGACTACAAAACGTAGTATTGATAAATTCAGCCTTTCAATTGTTGAGAAATATAGCAGCAATATAAACTTTTAGTGATAAAACCGATTCTATAAGATGCAGTATGTGTGGAATAAAAGTAGGGGATGGGAAAAATGCAATGGCGTGAAATATCGTACCTCAGTTCTTCATCCATCGTGCTTGAGATCGTCTTCGTGTAACCATAGGTTCATACGTGTGGGGAATCACAGTGGGAACAGCACCATAGTTCAAATACTATCTCATACCCATAGTAATCTACAATAAGGGTCTTCTTTTTCATTTGAATATTACTTTTGCAAACTGGACACCATTCAAAGTATACTACTTTATTCACTAAACAATCTCCCCGACACATTTCATTCCAATATACTTTATTCTTCTCAGCGTGTATTTTTAGCTACTGCGCCTTTTCAAAGTTCCTCAGAACTCTGCAAAAAATCTTCTTAGAATTTTCCAAATTAACGCCTCTCCTTATAGGGAATATTACTGTATTAATTGTTTTAGCAATAATGAAACCAACTGAATTTATAGCATATGTTTTTCTCATTATCTTTATAACTATTAGGAATTAAAATGTTATTTTGCATATGTCTAATAAGATAGGATTAATTTTGAGAGAAGTGAAAGGTTATTTTTGTTCCAAAAGGAACAATAATCGATAAATTATCCTAAAAAATATAGATGCTATAAATAATTGAGTGGAGATAGTGCTAAGTTAGCCTTGCCCACTTTTCTTTGAAACGATATAGTGGAAAATTAAAGGCTTGGGTAGTCTATTCAGGTTTTTCTTATTAGGGAGTTGAGACTACATATGAGACTGTCGAAAAAGTTCAATTTTGCCATTTTTGTGAGTATTGCACATAGTAAAATCAAATAGTTACAAAGGACAAAATCAGTGTTTTAAGGTTTTTCGACAGTCTCATATGTAGTTTAAGCTTTTTAGTGAACAAATCGAAACCACAACATATGGGATATCTAATGAAATAAAGACCTGAATCATATCATGCAGGTGAACATATCAACCCCGTATATCTTCTTGATTAATCTTGCACGATTCCTTCGGTTTGCCTCTGATGTTTCATCTGCTATAACAGTTTTAACGATATGGTTTAAGTGATTCTAAAAATTTTGGATTGACACTAAATCCAAGTTCTACTGCTTTATCACAGTGAACTATTGACAATTTATAATTCCCTTTTGAATAGTAAACAACAGCTAGGTTATTATGGACTTTTGCAAGATTGTGGTTGATAGTAAGCGCCTTCTTGAACTCAGAGATAGCTTCATTTAACATGCCTTTATCGACATAAGCAACTCCCAGGTTAACATGTGCCATTGCATAATCAGGTTTGATGGTAATTGTCTTCTTGTGTTCAGAGGTAGTTTCATCTAACCTATCCTTTTTTAAATATACATTTACAAGGTTATTGTGTAACTCTTCCATGATGGTAAGCGCCTTCTTGTATTCTGATATGGCCTCATCCAGCATCCCTTTATTATGAAAAGCATAACCAAGGTTACTATGTACCGCTATAAAATTGGGGTTGATAGTAAGCGCCTTCTTGTATTCTGATATGGCTTCATCTAACATGCCCTTTTTAAAGTATGCATTCCCAAGTTTACTATGAGGTCTTGCCTTATACGGTGATTTTTTTGAAGCATCCATCCAAAGATAAAACTGCCCCTGCCAGACAGAAGCCCTCTCATAAGTCCAACAGGAAAAGATAAGTAACAAAAGAATAATCAAACCACTAACCCACTTTCCCCACTCTCTCTTGGGTAAACTAACACAAAGACCGAGAATAACTATCATAAGACCCATAGAAGGTAGATAGAGTCGGTGTTCAAATACCAATTCCAGAGGAATGATGCTCGATTCAATAACCAGGTTACCGAAAAACCAAAGGAGACCATAGGAGACAAGACAGTTTCTTCTCATTATAAAGATGGCTAGAGAGAGCAAGCCTATAATGAAGAGTAAAGATAAAAAAGTAGTGAAGGGAGAAAAGAGGGAATGGGAGACAGCAAAATCATGGTCTAGGTTTAGTCGAGAGGGATGAGGATAGATGAGAAGGCTGATATAGAGAATGACCACCCTCAATTGGGTTAACACCCTTTCAAGCGGTGTCCACCCTCTCTGCTCATATCCCATAGACATTCTGGTGATATAATCTGATCCCAGATAGATTCCTGAAATAAGGATAAATAACCCTCCCACAAAAATGATGAATCCCCACCTTTTCTTATCCACCTTAAAAAATTTGTGTTGAAAGAAGAAGAACTCTGATAGGATAATGAAAAGGGGGAGGGTGGCTGCATTCTGTTTAGTGCCCAGGGAAAGAAGCCCAAAGAGAAGGCAGAGTATAAAGAGGCCTACACGCTTATGGGTCTGATCCACTCTTCCCTGGAGATAGCAGAGCAGGGAGAGCAGAAAAAAGAGGGAAGAGAGACTGGTCAGCCGCTGGACAATATAGGATACAGCCTGGGTCTGGATGGGATGAACCAGCCAGAATAGGCTTCCCAGGAAAGCTATCTTAAGGGCATTTTCTTTCCCCTCCCCTTCATCTAAGGGAAGGGTGAGGATTTTGTGGGAGAGGAGAAAGAGGATGAGACCATTTAAGATATGAATGATGATATTTACCAGGTGGTAGCCAAAGGGGTTTAACCTCCCAAAGTAGTAATTGAGTGCGAAGCTCATATAGCCGATTCTTCGGTCAATCTCTTTAGAAAAGAGGAGGTCTGTTAACTGGGAAAGTCTGGTGATGTGAATAAAGAGGTTTTTCTTGATCAACTGGTCGTCAAAAACGAAATCTCCATGAAGGCTGGGGGAGTAGATAATAATGGCAACAGTAGCAAAGAGAAAAGAGGTTAAAAGGATGGTTTTCCAAGAGAGGAAGCTCAAAGCTCCACTTTTTATGTAAGCTGACTGATCTTTCCCTGCCATCTTAGTGCGATATTCATCAATGAGTGCTCTGTGCTCTAATAACATGTGACTTAAGATCTGTCTGACGGGATAGTTCTTCAATCGAGAGTTGCTTAAAATTTCTCTTTATAAATTTTCTCTTCTTTTTTGGGATTTCTGGCATTGCAAGATCAATACATTATCAAATGCTATAATTTCTTGATAGGTGATCTCATAGCGTAATGTTCAGTGACATTCTGATTTTAACACCCTATATACCACAGAATAGCCTATGGGTAAAGGATAAGGTAATCTTGAATGGTTATGAGAAGGTGAGGTTATTATATTGCGATGTGAATAAAAATTTTAGAGGACTTACTGGCAAGGCACAGACACAACATGTGATGGTGTTTAAATGAGCAAGAGAGTTTATATACATATCGAATAGCAACTCCAAAGGTTAACTCTTATTTTGAAAAACCGATGTCAGAATCTTAACACCAAAGAAGGAATTATAAATAATTCATTCAACAGCACATCTTTACTTTTTGAATTTTTGACATGAGGCCTGAGCATTCTTTCAGTTGATAATTCGGGCTTAAAAAAACACCGTTATAGTAAAGGTTCTATCTATTATCCAATTTGGGGAGCCAGTGCAGATGATTACCCCTATCAGTACTGATAGGGGTAATATTTTTAGGATGGATCGAAAAATATTATAGGAGCGGGACGCTGATAAAAAAAATAAATGATATTGTACCCTCGACTTATCGGGGGTACCAAAATGCCCAATGCTTACAAGAAGCGCAGTTTGATTGAATTTCAGAGCGAATTCTCCACAGAAGAAGCTTGTGCGAAGCATCTCCGGGAAATGAGATGGCCTGATGGATTTAGGTGTCCTCAATGTTGACACAATGAAGCTTGGTTGATCCGCACGAGAAATATTCTGGACTGCAAATCGTGTTGTACAAAGACTAGCCTGACGGCAGGGACGATATTCCATAAATCTCGTACATCATTAGTCAAATGGTATTGGCTCATCTACCATATGGCAATGGACAAAGTTGGCGTTTCGATATCTGAGATGCAACGTGTTTTGGAGATCAGAGATTATAAGACGGCATGGTTGATGTCACATAAGGTTCGTAAAGCGATGGCGGATAGGGATGCTGGATACAGTCTCGCATGCTTGGTAGAAATGGATGACTCGTTTTTCGGGCCAAAAGGACACAAGACAGGTAGGGGAAGTGAACGAAAGAGCACGGTGTTGTGCGCAGTATCTCTCTATCGAGACCGTAATGGGCAAGAGAAACCTGGCTTTGCACATATGAAAGTGGTTGATAATGCTACGGCCAGCACTATCCAGAGTTTCTTGGAGAGACTTGGATACGGACCAAAGACCAAAGAAAGCCAGCGCCTTCTTGAGGCCATTCGCACTGATGGTTGGAGGTTCTATGGAAAAGCGATAAAAGGTGAGAATATGACTCATTACAAAGTTGTCCTTCGAGATCCTAAAGCTGCAGGTAGGCTTCTGCCTTGGGTTCACCGCGTTGTTTCTAATGCCAAGGCTGTCATAAGAGGTGCTCACCGGGGTGTTTCTGAAAAGCATTTGCAGCCTTATTTATCAGAGATCTGCTATCGATTTAATCGCCGTTTCTGGGAAAGAGAACTTTTTGACCGATTGATAAAAGCCTGCGTCAGTACTGAAACGATTACTTACCCTCAACTCGTGGGTAACGAAATTAACAAAACTCCTCAACCAGCCATAATACCTCACTCCAGATTAAACTTCTTTTACTACCTCGCACTTCTTAACCGCCCCAATAGACTACGTATAATGATGGGTAAAAAAAATAGTAGATAAGGTAAAATGTACAAAATGCAGCTGTTGCAAACATTACTGTGCGGTAGGAGCTATTTCGCTAAACCCCTACCCTTGCTTTAACAAGCAATGCACCGGCTGCTGGGGTTGCTTTAACATCTGTCCTGAAGGGGCCATCTCAACTATTGTTGGCACTCATGGCCGCTATAGGGTTAAAGCCTACCCATATACTTGTGAGGGAGAAAAGCTACGCACACCCCACACATTAATCAATGAGAGAAGGGATCGTAACTAAAAAAGAATCAAAAAAATTCCTCGAATAATTTAGTCTGAAAGTTAATGAAAAAAGAGTCTTTTGTCTGACAATTAATATTACCAACTGTATCTTATGATATATTTCAGCAGAAGGTTACTGGATAAGTTGTCAAGAAGTTTAAACTTTTTGCTCATTATAAGACACTTCATATATTGTGCTAGTGCCTGCCGAATGATTTTATTACACTACATCTCAAAACTTCTCTCCACAATAACTCAATGTTATCTTATCCCTTTACCCAAAGAACATTCTATGGTATGAGTGAGGTACGACAAGCCTCACTATCTAATGTCGCTCAATAGTATATTTGTGAAATTGACTTCAACCATCGCTAAAAGATGCACCTTTTAAATGGACAACAGTCTTATTTTACTAATGAAATATTTTCAGGAGGAATATAATGAGAAAAGTTAGGTTGGGGAGAACTAATCTTGAAGTTACAAGGTGGGGTCTGGGGGGGATACCTCTTTCCTTGGGAATGGGTGGCAAAGACGAAGAGACAATTAATCAGGTGATCCATGCCGCGTTGGATTATGGAATAAACTTTATCGATACCTCAAGGGTTTACATGGATTCTGAAACAAACATCGGTGAGGTGATGAAGACCAGGAGAAAGGAATGCATTCTTGCCAGCAAATCTCACAACAGGGGATATGATGAAGTGCTGGCAGATCTCGAGGAAAGCCTGAAAGAATTACAGACAGACAAGATAGAGATCTACCAGGTGCATGAGCTCAAACCTGATGAGGTACCCATGGTCATGGGGAAAGGGGGAGCGCTGGAGGCTTTTAAAAAGGCAAAAGATCAAGGGATAATTGATTTTATAGGGTTAACCAGCCATCATGTAGATGTTATCATTGACCTGATGAAGACCGGAGAGTTTGATACGGTGATGTTTCCCTTTAACGTGATTGAGCGGGAACCGGAGAAGGAATTGATTCCTCTGGCCACGTCTAAGGACATCGGAACCATCGTGATGAAACCGCTGGCAGGTGGGGTATTCAGAAATATTGAAAAATGTTTTAAATTTTTAAACGGTTATCCTATTGATACTATCCTCAACGGCGTTGCCGATCTCGCCGAGTTAAACGAGAGCCTAAAGTATGGAGAGAGCACGGAACCACTGACACCGGAGGAGCTTAAGGATTTTGAAAAGGAGGTTGAGCCTTTAGGAAAAGACTTTTGCCGCCGTTGCAGTTACTGTATGCCCTGTCCAAATGATATCATTATTCCAGTTATGATTCATCTTATCTGGCAGATGCTGAAAGACTTTAGTTATGAGGATCTGCCTGATCGGAAGAAGAAAATGGGGGAGAATCTAATGATCTGGTGGCAGGCTTGCGAAGAGTGTGGCCAGTGTGAAGAGAAATGTCCCTATAATCTACCAACAATAAAACGAAAGCAAGCATTGATAGAAATGTTTTCCAATAGATAGTTCCTAGCAAGATCTACAGCTACCCTTATACACTATCCGAAAGCCGAAATCTTCAGCATTACCAGAGTCACACTACATGCTATCTGAAGACGACTGTGATTATCAAGTAGTGTAAACTTTTTTCTCCAATTTTTGCCACTACCACATCTTGCGGTAAATAAACGACATTTAACTCTTCTGTGTTTATATTGGGAACATATTTTACCAAGTTACAACTATTTAATATTTTTGCTTGTAATTATTAACATATTACTATATATTATAAATACTATAAGTTATTTTTTTTCAATTAGCACCTGAATCTCCAGTTCTTGTTATTGCGGTAATTATCTTTTCTACTCATTATTTATCGACATGCTCCACTTGAGAGCTCAACTCTGATTAATAGCTTCAGAAAGACTTGAAAGGATCTCATCACAATAACTTGGCTACTAATAGAAGATATTCATGGTAGATTTTATGAGTGCACCCCTTTTCCCCAGATATAGATTCTGTAAAGTTGCACTTTACTAGTTGACAACTCATATAAAAGTTATTAGATAAGCGATTTCAACTATTTGATGCAGAAGGGTGAGTTTTGAGATCGCCTGGAGTAAGCCTTAGATTTTTCAAAAAACGTTTTCAGACAAGCGAAAAGGGATTTGGACAACGGCCTGTTAGGTTGTGAGAATATAAAAATCTGGAGGTACAATGAAAAAAGTAAGCATTCTATTTTTTTGTCTTTTAATACTTATAAGCTGTGCATCACCTGCGTATCGTAGAGGTGAAAGCCTCTTTGCACAGGGAAATTACAGAGAGGCTCTTGAGCATTATCAAATGGCTTTGAATAAAGCGAGAACTGATAGTGATCGTTGGAGGATTCAAAAAAGCATCGATGCTACAAAGAGTAAAATCGTTGATGATGTTTTAAAAAGGGCGTCAGAGGCTTGTGGTCACCCACCCTTCCCGACTGTACAATCACTAGAGAAAGCCATATCAATACTTGAGGAGGAGGCACCATATGATGACCGACAGCGAAGGATTTCCAAGAAAATCGAGGAGTATAGAGATGATAAAGAATCGATTTTATTAGAGGTTCAGAATGCAATTCACGATGCTGATGGAATGGTAGACAAGGGAGCGTACTTTAAAGCTCTTGAAACACTTCGAAAAGCGCAAAAGAAGGATAGAGAAAATACAAAGTTGTCAGATAAAATAGTAAGTATAGAGAGATTTGCAAAAAAACAGGGGAAGGCTTATATCGATGAAATAGATGCGCTTCTCAGTATAGGGAATGCGAAAGAAGCGAAAGGTATGTATGATAAATTGATTTTAATAGATCCGCATCACCCAAGGTTGGATGCTTTAAAAGAAGAAATCAAAACCGCACTCAGCAAACAGCTCATATCAGAAATTCGTATTCTTGAGAATCAAAACAAATGGTTTAAGGCATATCAGGTTATCAATAAGTATCAGTTGGATGGCCAGGAGGAGAAAATAGCGAGAATCAAGGCAAAAGGTAAGCACTATTATTATAATAAGGCGAAAACTTATCTTGACTCTGATAAGGTGCACCGAGCTTATGTTGCCTCCTTTAAAGCGAAAGAGTTTGATCCCATTGATAGTAACGTCTTGAAAATATTTAAAAAGTGCGAGGATTATATTGAAAAAGAGATACAGCTCTACATTGCTCTATCTACTTTTAATGCACCCGCCAGTGATCCGAAAGTAGGTACGTTATTTTCTAGTGCTTTAATTAAGCGGCTATTTCGGGACCTGCCTTATGGGATAAATATCATAGAACGAGAGAAGGTCGATCTTCTAATGGCTGAGAAAAATTTGGATTTGAAAAGTATAGGAGATCTGCTGAGTGTAGATATGATCGTCAACGGCAAAGTCTCTGTTTTTAAAGTTGATCGGGATATTTCCGAAAGAATGGTTGCTACCAAGGTAAAGATAAAAAAAGAGGAAAAACCTAACCCTGAATTTTCAGACATGTATGCCACCTTCGGGGCAAGAATGAGAGAGTGGCCCTACATACCAGAAATGAGGATAAAGAAGGATACGTTTAAGCTTGTAAAATATAAGAAAGGAGAGGCATCCTTAAAAGCGTTCATAAGTGGGGCAATTAGAATCTTTGATACTCGCAAAGCAGACATCGTATATGAGGGGAAATTCCATGATTCCATTACCAAATCAGATGTATTTCAAGAATCGGTAAAGGGAACAAACATTTCTGAAGATCCTTTAGAGTTACTTACAGAGGAAGAGATTAAAATAGAACTACAAAATAAAGTCATAGGTAAAATTGTTGATGTGATAATTGATACTTTTAAGAATCGGGAGGAGAGATTTCTTCAACGAGCAACTTTGCACATAGAACGAAAGGAATACCCTGAGGCTATTACATTACTTACACAGGGTCATTTATACAGTAAACGAGCTAAAAAAGATAACCAGCACACGCAAAAGATATACGACCTCATGATTGACTTAACCGAGGGTGATTGATACTTTACCCTTTTCTCGTCGCTTCCGCTTCCCACGTTTCTTTCCTCTCTGCTAGTTTTTCAAGCGCGTCCTCACGTTTTATTCTTTTTCTAAACAGTGTCTGTCTGATTTTGTTACTTACTTTTTTCTAGTTCATTAATACAGATACCATTCCTCAATTCTATCTCCGATCCACGTACTTTTATCTCTAAAGCCATGAGAATTTTTTACACTGCCAGGCACTATAAAAATCGTATACCATTGTATATAGATGTCATTTCTGAGATTTTGCTGTCTTGGCAATTAGTGCAAACCCTTTTTCTCATCACAGGCACCTCAATATCTAGTGGTCAATTCCCCAAAAAAGACCACCTAAATTCTCAATCCTTGACTTCCTGGGAAATTACACCAGCCTATAAAACACTAATTTTCACTCTATTTAGAAAACGTAACCAAATCAAATATTTACAATAATTTAGTCATAAATTCACTATCCTCTCTGCTTTTAAAACCTTATTATTTCAACACATTTTTTATTTGACAAATATATTTAAATAGTATAATATAACAATAATAATTAAATATAATATACACGAGAAGACCATACCCTGAGTGATCAGGGGACGGAAAGCCTCAGTTCTATTGCGGACATTGAATCGTAGTTAGAACGTGCTTGAAGGAATTGGTTAATAGAAGGCTGGACTGCCGAAGTATATTCACTAGAATAGTACTCGGCAGTTTTTATTTTGTAACCAGTGAACGAAGAGGCACTAATGAAAAAAGAATTTAGGAGTTGACATTACTTTAATTTAAGAGAGGAGAAAAAAATGAAAAAGCTATTTGTATTCATCTCAGCATTATCAACTATTTGTATTTCTGCCAATGCCATCTACGGTGCTCAGTATTGGGCAAAGACCTATGGAAGGAGTAGTTGGGGGAATCGTGCCAATTCCATCCGGCAGACCGCAGATGGAGGTTATATTGTAGCAGGTTCTATTTATTCCTATTCCTTTGGTACTGATAATAAGGATGCCTTGGTGCTAAAGCTTAATTCTTATGGAACAATCTCCTGGCAGAAAACTTACGGGGGGAGTGAAGATGATGGTGCCTATTTTATCGAGCAGACATTAGATAAGGGATTTATTGTTGCGGGTTTTACCCAATCTTTTGGTGCTGGTGGGACTGATTTCTGGGTGCTGAAGCTTGACGGCA
>SMTZ1_10022206_pt1 | contig 10576 bp, 4 predicted proteins | sample DeeMarSWOR136_30_FD_25667 | JGI IMG/M metagenome (IMG submission 25667) | reverse complement strand
GTTCAGAGGGCTTGAGTTTGAATTCATCTAAAATAGTATTCCGTAGATAATCAGCCGTTCCATTATAAAAGCCGAGGATATCAGTTGAAACCAGTACAAGCCGTTTGCCATTATTTTGAAATGCAACAACACGGGCGGATAAAGGGTCGTGAACACCTTTAGATAATCCTGTACGACTACCGTAGCCGGCCATTTTAACGGGTTTTTCCGGCGTTATGTCAATCTTTGCAGTACCGGCCCGCAGGACAAATCCACTTTCCTTAGATTGGATGGGCGGAGTTGTAAGAAAAAGACCAACAATAAGAACTGTGACGGCAGTAGTAATTTGCTTAAGTGAAAAGAGAGATAATTTTTTCATAATGGTCCTCCTTAATCTGATTGTTTCATAATTCGTGGGCTGATATTTGCCTTCTGCTTCTGCTATGATGGTCTTATACTGAATATCACATACAGCACAACCATCGTAACAAATAGTAAAACAGTAAGGAACTTATAATTCCCAATGCCCTTCCAGGCTTTCTCGCGAAATGCTTCCGCGAGATTGTTCCACACCAAAATCCGGCTTTCGTCGGTATGTTTATGAGGTCTGAACAACGATATAATAACTATGATTGCAGAGCACAGCACGGCCAGATAAAAGGTAGCCATCATAGGCGGAACTTTCCAGTTGATATATTGCTTTAGCCAGTCTTTATCCTTGAACCAATCGAGCAGAAAGACCGCCAATCCCATAGCCGACCCAAGCCAGAGCGTGGCAAAGGCTGCTTTACTGCTGGCTCGCCGCCAGAACACGCCAAAGATAAAGACAACCGTTATGGGCGGAGATATGTAACAGATTATTGCAGTAATTCCCTGAAAGATGGTTGGGTAATGGCTCACAAAGGGCGACCAGACGATAGCAGCAATCATAGCAACGAACGTAACTATACGTCCTACGATTACGAGGCTTCTGTCGGAAGTCTGGGGTCGCCATCTCTTGTAAATGTCATAGCTAAACAGTGTGGCGATAGAGTTCAGAGCGCCGGAGACGGTGCTCATTAACGCTGCCAGCAGTGCCGATGCGACCACTCCTTTGAGCCCAACGGGCAGTAAGTGGCTGATTATAAAGGCATAGGTGTCTGCTGAATCAGTCAGCTCATCAGGCAGTTTGCCCTGGTTTATCAGGCCGAGACAAATTAATCCCGGGAGTACGAAGATGAATACAGGCAGGATTTTGATAAAGCCGGCAAACAAGGGACCAACACGGGCGTGATTGACATCTTTGGCACCAAGTACCCGCTGGACAATGGTTTGGTCGGCACACCAATACCAGATACCTATAATCGGATAGCCCAGAAAAACGGAATACCAGGGGAGACCTGAAGCGTCATCAGATGACCGGAGTATCGTTAGTTTGACCGGTTCGACACTGTCGATGAGTCCGGACCATCCGCCTACATTGCGGAGTCCAATTACTGTTACACAGACCGCTCCGAGCACAAGGACGACAGTTTGAATCGACTCGGTTAGAACGACAGCCAGCAGGCCACCAATAATAGTGTAGAGACCTGTCAATACTGCAACAAAGATAATGCTTGTCATAATGTTGATGCCGAACATACCCCTGAGAACTACGGCGCCGGCGTAAAGAGAAAAGCCGATATGGATGAAGATGGCCGAAATGATTGAAAGCAAAGCGAGCCAATCACGACAAGGTCGGCTGTAACGTTTCTCAAGAAAATCAGGCAGCGTTGCCACCTTGGCGCGGATGTAAAAAGGCGCAAAAAACAATGACAGCATAATCAGGGTAAATGCCGCCATCCACTCGAAGTTGCCGTAGGCCAGTCCATTTCTGTATCCTTCTTCGGCGAGACTTACAAGGTGTACAGTTGAGATGTTTGTCGAGAAGAGTGCCAGGCCGATGACAGGCCACGTGAGTGACTTACCGGCAAGGAAATATGCCTGTCCTTCTGTTTTTCGGCGTTGGCGAAAGCCGGCTAAACAGCCGATGGCAACAATACCAACCAAATATGCGACTATTATGGTAAAGTCAACCGGGTCCATAGACAAACTTGCTGCAAGAATACAGCTATTCTCCTTAAGAATATCTACGACAGTTCCCAGCCGTGAACAATAGCGTCTCAGAGGACCCTGTCAAGTCCAAAAGCATATATCCCGTCAGGGCCGGACCTGGACGGCATCAGCCGCAAAATGGCTTGACGTCAGGTAACCGACTCGTTTATTATGGCGAGCAAACAATCCGGCGTTTTTGACAATGTCCTTTTTGAGATAGAAAGGAATTATTATGAATGTAAAGCGGATAACTGGAATCGTAGTGGTAGTTGGGACTTGTTTTGCCTGCACCTGTGGTGGCCAAGGTGACGCAGGCACAGGTGGGATGAGTCTTCAAGGATGCGAGGGCCAGACGAGCAGTAACGTCTCGGGTCGAAAGATGAAGAAGGATTATCCCGTGCAGCCGGTATCGTTCACCGACGTTAAGGTTGCGGATAAATTCTGGGCGCGGCGAATCGAGACCAACCGGAAGGTGTCAATTCCCTACGCCTTCGGAAAATGCGCGGAAACCGGCCGAATCGACAATTTTGCCATAGCCGGTGGGTTGATGGAGGGTGAACACCGCGGCAGCTATCCCTTTGATGATACGGACCCGTACAAGATTCTCGAGGGCGCTGCATACTCGTTGAGCGTCCATCCCGATGCGAAGCTTGAGAAATATCTCGACGAGCTGATTATGAAAATCGCTGCTGCGCAGGAGGATGACGGCTACCTGTTCACCTGCCGGACGAATAAATCCAAGAGGCTGCTTAACTGGTATGGCAAAGAACGCTGGTCAAAACTGGGAGGCAGTCACGAATTGTATAATATGGGCCATCTTTACGAGGCGGCGGTTGCACATTACCAGGCGACAGGAAAACGCACTCTGCTGGATGTTGCGATTAAAAATGCCGACTTTTTAGATAAAGTATTCGGCCCGGGTAAGAACGAGACTGCGCCCGGCCACCAGATAATCGAGATGGGGCTGGCGAGACTTTACTTGGCTACCGGAAACGAAAAGTATCTGAGGTTAGCCAAATTTTTTCTTGATACTCGCGGCCCAGGCGGAGATGAATACAACCAGTCACACCGGAAGGTACTCGAGCAAGGCGAAGCCGTTGGCCACGCTGTCCGGGCCTCTTATATGTATTGCGGTATGGCAGATGTCGCAGCGCTGACCGGCGACCACAGTTACGTCAAAGCAATCGACCGGATATGGAACAACGTAGTTACTAAAAAGCTGTATATCACCGGCGGCATCGGAGCACGGGGTGGAGGCGAGGCATTCGGCAGAAATTACGAGCTGCCCAACGCAAGCGCCTACTGCGAGACCTGTGCGGCCATCGGCAACGTGATGTGGAACCACCGGATGTTCCTGTTCGAGGCCGATGCAAAGTACATCGATGTACTGGAGCGGACGCTTTATAACGCTTTGATTTCGGGCGTGTCGCTGAGAGGTGACAGCTTCTTCTATCCGAATCCACTGGAATCGCACGGCCAGCACAGCCGCAGTCCGTGGTTTCCGTGTGCGTGCTGTCCCGGCAATATAACCCGTTTTATTGCCTCGGTTCCCCGATATGCATACGCACAAGCGGGTGACAACCTGTACGTTAATCTGTTCGTTACCGGGTCCGGTACGGTCAGGATGAAAAACAACACCGTGCGGGTAAAGCAGCAGACGCGGTACCCGTGGGATGGGGTAGTGAAGATGACGGTCGAACCGGAGCATTCGGCGGAATTTGCTGTTTGTGTACGTATTCCCGGCTGGGCACAGAATCAGCCCATTTCGAGCGACCTTTATCATTATATGAACAGCAGCGATGAGGAGGTGACACTCGAGGTCAACGGTAGGCCTGTTGCTCTCAAGTTGGAAAAAGGCTTCGCCCGCATCCAGCGCAGGTGGAAGAAGGGTGATATCATCGAGTTAAATCTGCCGATGCCGGTACGTCGAGTGCTGTCTCACGAGAAAGTTACGGAAAACGCGGGCAAGGTAGCGCTTCAGCGCGGCCCCATCGTGTACTGTGCCGAATGGCCGGACAACAACGGCCACGTTCTTAATGTTGTCGTGGCGGATAACGCTAAGCTCACGGCTGAATACCGCGAGGATATGCTCAACGGCGTAACGGTGATTCGCGCTAAGGCGGTCGCGTTGAGTTACGGCAAGGACGAAAAATCCGTGTTGAGAAAGGAGCAGGATTTCGTTGCGATTCCTTATTATGCCTGGGCGCACCGCGGCACCGGCGAGATGGCGGTCTGGGTGGCTCGCGATGAATCAGCGGCACAGCCAATAACGCCACTGGGGGTGATACGCAATCCCTCATTCGAAAAATCATTTAAGGATAGGCCTGCGGGATGGGAAACCAGAACATACGGCGGAAGAGGTGAATTCAAGTATGTTGAGGGTGGTCGTACGGGCAAACGGGCTGTTTGCCTTTCTTCGGAAAGCGGCGCCGATATCGGGTGGCTTACCTCGGCACCGGTCAAGCCGCGGTCGCAATATAGATTGTCCGGCTGGATTAAAACCGAAAATGTTGAGGCCGGTTCCGGTAAGGGTGCATTATTGAATCTGCACAATGTTCAGCCATTGCAAACACCGGCAGTAATCGGAACAAAGGACTGGACGCGGGTCGAGCTTGTTTTTGATTCGGGAGACCGTGCTGCTGTGGAAATCAACTGTCTGTTCGGTGGGTGGGGATTGTCCACAGGTAAGGCGTGGTACGACGATGTGCGTCTGGAGCTGCTCTCTACTAAACTTGCGAAGCCGGCCGTAACAATCGATGCAGGCGAGACGGGCGAGCCTATCTCGAAATACATATACGGGCAGTTTATCGAACACCTCGGCCGGTGCATTTATGGCGGCATCTGGGCGGAGATGCTCGAAGACCGCAAGTTCTACTATAACGTCGGTGACAAGGAATCGCCGTGGAAAATTGTCGGCGATAAAAACGCGGTCAAGATGAGCAAAGAGAACTCTTTCGTCGGCGAGCATACGCCCCAGATACAATTGCCGGGCGATGGTCAGCCCTGCGGAATATATCAGGATGGCCTCGGATTGGTAAAAGGAAAACTATATTCAGGTCGAATTTGGCTCGCTGTTGCCGCCGAAGCTCTTCCGATCCGTGTCAGTCTTATCTGGGGTGGGGGGAAAGATGAACGCGATATCAAAATAATCAATAAAGGCCTTGTCAGGAGTTATGGTTTCGGGAAATTTCCGACGGGTTTCAACGGATTTCCATTGGGTTTCAACTCGGGAGCTACTACCGATAATGGGCGCTTGGAAATTGTGGGACTGGGTGAGGGGACATTTCAAATCGGCACCGTTTCGCTGATGCCTGGTGACGATATCAATGGCATGAGGGCGGACACGCTGAAGTTACTAAAGGAGCTCAACTCGCCGGTTTACCGCTGGCCCGGCGGTAACTTCGTTAGCGGCTACGACTGGAGGGACGGCATCGGCGACCGCGACAAACGTCCGCCTCGCAAAAATCCCGCCTGGAAGGGCATCGAGCATAACGATTTCGGCCTCGATGAGTTCATTATGTTTTGTCGCGAGGTCGGCGCCGAGCCGATGATTGCTGTCAACTCCGGCCTCGGTGACGACCGTTCGGCGGCAGAGGAAGTCGAATACGCCAACGGCTCAGCCGATACACCGATGGGCAAGTGGCGCGCCGCCAATGGCCATACCGAACCTTACAATGTCAAGTGGTGGTGCATCGGTAACGAAATGTACGGTAATTGGCAACTGGGCCATATATCGCTAAATCAGTACGTCCGTAAGCACAACCTCTTCGCCGAGGCGATGCGCAAGGTTGACCCGTCCATTAAACTCATTGCCGTCGGCGCCGTCGGCTCCTGGTCGGAGGGGATGATGAAGGACTGCGCTGAACATATGGACCTTATCAGCGAGCACTTCTACAGGGGGGCGAAGGAATCCGTGATGGAGCACGTGCGCCAGGCCCCCGATGCGGTCCGGGGCATAGTTACGGCCCATCGCGATTACCGCAAAAAATTTGAATCGCTCAAAGGCAAGGACATCCGCATCGCCATCGACGAATGGAACTACTGCCGTTATTTTCTCAGGGATGCTCTGGGCATCGCCGCGGGTCTTCACGAAATGATTCGCAGCAGTGACATCGTCTTTATGGCCAATTATGCACAGACAGTGAACGTCATCGGCTGCATCAAGACCACCAAGACCGCCGCCGCTTTCGAGACGACGGGACTGGTTTTGAAACTTTACCGCCAGCGTTTCGGGACTCTGCCGGTGGCCATCACCGGTGATGCCTACCCCCTGGATGTAGCAGCCGCCTGGAGAAGTGACAGAAAGGCCCTGACTATTGGGGTCGTCAATCCCACGGAGGACGAGTTGGAACTGCCGATGGAATTAAAAGGCGCCCGACTGACCGGCAGGGGACGGCTGTGGCTGATTGCCCACTCTGACCCTATGGCCTACAACGAGCCCGGCAAAACACCCGAGGTCGTGATTGAAGAAAAGCTGCTTGACGGTATTTCTGATAAGTTAAGTTTGCCGCCGTTGAGCATCAGCCTTTACGAACTGTCGGTTCGCTAAGCTCTTTACGGTGCTTTTGTATACTGTCAGCGTGAAAATGGTATTCGGCTGGAAGGTATGCAGACCGAGTTTAGTACGGTAATCCCTGTGAGTCCCTCAAATTTGAGCAAATTATGCTTGAAAGCGAACGGCGTGACAGTAAAATCATCCAAACCGCAATTTGTAGGGGCAGGCCAATGTGCCTGCCCAGTACGTGAGTTAGTCCGGTTGGGGACGCCTTACGCCGGACTCCCAGGGAGGGCAACCACACGGGGTTGCCCCTACAACATTTCGTTGGTTTTGAAAGAGCCGTTCAATAGCAGAAAAAAAGGAGATAAAAATGTTGAGTAAGAAGAATTTTGTTTGTCTGGCCTCTGGGTTGCTTATAATGGCGATGATGTGTAGTTCATGTACTAAACGGGGTAGAGATGAGTCCGGCCCAAAATCGCGAGGGGCGGAGGTGAGCGTGAAGGATTTTGGCAAAACCGCTGATGGCGAAGGCGTCAAGTTGTACACACTTACAAACTCTAACGGCCTGGAGGCTAAGATAATGACCTACGGAGGTATTCTCGTTTCGCTGGAAGCGCCCGATAGAAACGGGAAACTTGCGGATGTTGTCCTCGGCTATGAGACTCTGTCCGGCTATGTGAGCAACAATCCGTTTTTCGGTGCGACCGTCGGACGGTATGCGAATCGTATTGCCAACGGAGAATTTACACTTGACGGTACCACGTACAAGCTGGCCAAAAATAACGGCGAGAATCATCTGCATGGCGGTATTAAGGGCTTTGACAAAGTAGTCTGGGCTTCGGAATCCTTTAAAGAAGAAGACGCCGTGGGCCTGAAACTAACCTATCTTAGCAAAGACGGCGAAGAGGGCTATCCCGGCAATCTTACGTGCACTGTTATATATACTCTTACAAATGACAATGGGCTGAAAATCAGCTTCGATGCTGAGACGGACAAACCAACCATTGTTAACCTGTCACATCACAGCTACTTTAATTTAGCAGGCCAGGGCGTTGGTGACATCCTTGGCCATAGACTTGAGATTTGCGCCGACAGGTTTACTCCGGTGGATGCGGGACTTATCCCTACCGGTGAGTTACGAAGCGTAAAGGGCACACCGATGGATTTTACCAAACCGGCTGCTATTGGTGCCCGGATTAACGAGGATGACCAGCAGCTCAAATATGGTGGGGGATATGACCATAACTGGGTGTTGAACAAGACCGACGATGAACTTGCTCTAGCCGTGAGAGTCTCTGAGCCGAGTAGCGGACGTGTGATGGAAGTTTATACTACGGAACCGGGTGTCCAGTTCTATGCCGGCAATTTCCTGGACGGCAGCATTACAGGTAAGGCCAATAAGGTATATAAACACCGTTACGGATTCTGCCTGGAGCCCCAGCATTTTCCTGATTCACCCAACAAGCCGGATTTTCCGTCTGTGGTTCTCAGGCCCGGCCAGAAGTACACACATATAACTGTTTATAAGTTTTCTGTTCGGTAATATCCGGCTCCCCCTTTTGCTTTCACCTGTCTACGAAGGCAGGCAGGGAAGCAAGGGGGTAATTTTTTTGTCAGTTTAAGTTTTTTAATTTTCGAGTTAGTTAAGAATGTGAAAGGTAAAAGATGGGTCTTGAAACGTGGGACTGGTTCGCAATCGGTATGTATTTTGCCCTGCTTCTCGTTGTTGCCTGGTGGGTTATCCTCAGGAGAAGGGACACTGCTGACGATTATTTTCTTGCCGGCAGGAATCTTGGATGGTGGGTTGTCGGTGCATCCATCTTTGCATCGAACATCGGTTCCGAGCACTTAGTCGGTCTTGCGGGCTCCGGCTGTACTGACGGAGTGGCGATGGCTCACTATGAGCTCCACGCCTGGTGTCTGCTGGTTTTGGCGTGGGTATTCGTTCCGTTCTACGCCCGAAGCAAGGTGTTCACGATGCCGGAATTCCTCGAGCGTCGTTTTTCTCCGTCCAGCCGCTGGGTGCTCTCGGTAATTTCGTTAGTCGGCTACGTGCTAACCAAGATTGCCGTCGGTGTATTCGCAGGTGGTGTCGTCTTTCGGACCCTTCTTCCGGAGTTACGGCTCGATTTAGGATTTGTTGTGATGGACAGTTTCTGGATTGGCTCGTTCCTTGTGATTATCCTTACTGGAATTTATACCGTTCTGGGTGGCTTGAGGGCGGTAGTATATACGGACGCGGTTCAGACCGTTGTCCTTGTGGTCGGCTCGGCGCTGGTGACGATATTCGGCCTGAAAGCACTGGGCGGCTGGGGCCAGTTGCGCCAGATTGCCGGCTCGGACATGTTTAATTTGTGGAAGCCGTTGATACCTGCGGGGATGGAGGGCACGTGGAAGCCGGTGATGAGCGAGACGAGGATTGCGTGGTACTTCAACGGCATCTACCCGTGGCTTGGGATGCTTTTCTGTGCTCCTATCATCGGCCTGTGGTATTGGTGCACGGACCAGTATATCGTTCAGCGTGCCCTCGGCGCCCCCAACGAGCGTGAGGCGCGACGAGGCAGTATATGGGCGGCCTCTCTAAAGCTATCGCCTGTGTTCATATTTATTATCCCCGGTATGATTTGCTTTGCATTGGCCAAGAGCGATAAGATTGTGGAGCTTCGGGAAGCTTTGTATACGGCGGGGGCGCTTGACAATGAAAAAAGCCAGGCGGCTTTCCCCTTATTGGTCAAGCACGTGCTGCCCACGGGCGTGCGAGGTCTTGTTGTGGCCGGGTTGTTGGCCGCCCTTATGAGCTCCCTGTCGAGCGTGTTCAATGCTTCCTCGACCTTGTTCACAATGGACTTCTATTCGAAGCTGGCGCCCGGCGTCTCCCAGCACAAACTGGTTTGGATGGGTCGTATAGCTACCACTGTTATGGTGATTATTGGTCTGCTTTGGGTGCCTGTGATTCAGGGGGCACGGGGGTTGTACCACTATCTGCAGAGTGTGCAGGGGTACCTGGCACCCCCGATATTTGTGGTCTTCTTCTTAGGCATATTCAGCAAACGACTGAATAGTAAGGGGTGCCTGGCCGCACTGATTGTCGGCTTCCTTTTGGGTGTCTTTCGTTTGGCTGTCGATACCCCTGTCAAGCTGATGGAGGATTTTCAATACGCCGAGGGTTCATTTCTTTGGATCGTAAACAACATCTACTTCCAGTACTACAGCCTTTTCATTTTCATTGTTTGCGTGATTGTGATGATAGCAGTTAGTTGGTGGACTTCTGTGCCGTCCTACGAGCGACTTAGCGGCCTGACTTATGGCACGCTTAACGAGGAGCATCGCCGCCTGTCGCGAGGCAGTTGGGACTGGCGCGACGTTGCAGCCTCTGCAGTAGTGCTGCTCGTGATTCTTGCTGCATATCTGTACTTCAACGGGTAGTGAGTTCATAGCAGGTAGGGTGGGGCTTGCCCCACCGCAACATAATTGGTGGGCTAAAGCCCACCCTACAAATTGTTTAAAGGGGTCTAAAACGATGGCTTATACGATTGGATTAGATTACGGAACAAACTCGGTAAGGTGTCTGATAGTTGATGTTACTAACGGCAATGAGCCGGGGACAGCGGTTTATGAATATGAGACCGGTGAAGGGGGCATCATTCTTGATTCGGCTGACCACAACCTGGCAAGGCAGAACCCGGCTGATTACCTCAAGGGCATCGAGGCTGCCGTCAAAGCAGCAATTACCGACGCTAAGAATACCGATAAGGATTTTGACGCCAGCCGGATTATAGGTATCGGCATTGACACAACCGGCTCAACGCCAATTCCTGTTGATAGAAACGGCGTGCCTTTGAGTATGTCGGATGAATTTAAGGATAATCCGAACGCCTGTGCCTGGCTGTGGAAAGACCACACCGGCCATGCCGAAGCCGCTGAGATCACCAAACTGGCCGAGAAACAGCATCCCGAATACCTTGCCAAGTGCGGCGGGACATATTCATCGGAATGGTTTTTCAGCAAAGTACTTCATTGTTTGCG
>SMTZ1_10009863_pt1 | contig 10578 bp, 7 predicted proteins | sample DeeMarSWOR136_30_FD_25667 | JGI IMG/M metagenome (IMG submission 25667) | reverse complement strand
CCAACATCAATTTTGATGTCATGGATGAGGTGGAAATGGTCACCGCCGGTCATCCGGCTTCGGTGGGATACACGGATGGAGCCTACATCAATGTTGTGACCCGCTCTGGAGGAAACAAGCTTTCAGGGGGAGCTGTCCTCTATTACACCAACAAAGACATGAATCAGCACCTCTGGCCTGAGGAAGAGATCCAGGCCTTCGAAGTCTCAAAGCCAGCAGTTGACAAATTGAATCTAGACGGCTCAGCGACAATAGGCGGCCCGATTATCACCGACAAGCTCTGGTTTTTCTCCAATGCCCGGTATATCAAAACAGAACAGTTGACCAACTTCATCCCCTTTACAGATGTCAGGGGGGTAAGCCACACGGGCTACAGCTGGGATCACAAAGAGCTGATGGGCTTCATCAAGCTCACCGGTCAGCTGACTTCGAACCTCAAAGTGATGGGGATGTTTAACTATGTGGACCGCAGCCGTCCGATGTACGAGGAACCGGGTTCGAGAGTCATCTTCCAGGCCACGAGAATCTGGGACAACGAAAAAGACTACACCGGCACTGGCGTGGTGAGCTATGTCCTCAACCAGAACACCTTTGTCGACATCAGAGGAAGCTATGTCCACCGCTGGTTCCCGATCCCGATGCAGGAGAATGTCCAGGACTTGCCCTTATATTATGAGCAGGGAGACCTGTACGGATCGCTGACCACGGCCCGGTTCAACGAGACCTATCTCCGGAAGAGAGCCCAGGTTGGAGTCTATTTCACCCGCTTCCAGGACAACACTCTAGGTGGGAACCACGAGATCAAGGGCGGTGTAGAGTACGAGGATTCTTACGGTGACTGGGATTGGTGGCGTCCGAATCCAGGGGGATTCTATACGGATTCCCGCAACCCTGGCGGTTACTACTATAACTACGACAGAGGCGGTGACGGAATCCTGAACGACGGATATCTGTTTAACTACATCTGCGGACCGGACTCAGGCTCTACCCATATCAAGGACAAGGGTGGAAGAATCGGCGCCTATCTCCAGGATTCTGTGACCTTCGGAGAAAGGCTCTCACCCTGAATCTGGGAATCAGGTTTGACCGGTCTACGGGCTGGAAGCCTGAAGTGACCAAAGCTCAGAGTGCTAGCGATCTTGCTTATTGGATAGGTGAGAATCTTATGAGAGCTGATGTTGCCGAAAATTATCCTGAAAATTTCCCTGAAGGGCTGAATCCCTTTGCAGCTGATACATCACCGGAGTGGAAAGATATCATGGTCTGGAATTCCTTCTCGCCGAGAATCGGGCTGACCTATGACCTTTTCGGCGACGGGAAAACAGCTTTGAAAGCATCTTACTCCCGGTATACCGAATACCTGATGCTCCAGTACTTCTCCACCCTTCATCCCTTCTACCCCCGCTCCTTTGGAACCTACTGGGAAGATACAACCGCTCCCTTCCTAGCGGATGTGTATCCAGGGGCCAGTCCCTGGAATGCGGCCAATATCGGCGACCATTTTTATCTTGGTCGCTATGATTATAGAGTCATGGATGTCAATTTCTCCAAGAATAAGGTCGATCCTGACACCAAATCTCCTATCAACAGCGAGCTCACCTTTGGCATCTGGCAGGAAGTGTTCAGGAATTTCTCCCTTGGTGTGAATTTCATCTACAAATGGAAAGACAATATTCTTGAGGATGTCCTGTATGCTCCTGATACAGATGAGTACTTCTACCATGTAGACTTGCCTGCAGGCCAGAAATACTGGATTCCCTATAACACGACAGTCCCTGGAACTGATGATTACCCTGACAGCGATGTAACCTTCTACGTCGAGAGCAACGATGCTCCTCAAACCTTCTACAGACTCACCAATGTCCCAGAGCTGGAGAGAAAGTACTGGGCCCTTGAGTTCATCTTCAACAAGCGGATGTCAGACGGCTGGCAGATCGCTGGTTCCGTTGTCTACAGCAAGGCCTACGGCAACATCGGCGGCTGGTACGGCGTCAGCTGGGGTTGGTCAGGTTTAGGTGACGATCCTAACCAGTTCGTTAACGCCTACGGCCGGCAGGATGTGGACAGGCCTCTCCAGATCAAGCTGATGGGCACGGCTCAGCTTCCCTACCGCATCTTCCTCAGCGCTGTCTATCAATTCTTCACCGGCTCTCCCTGGGGCAGATATGCCACGATCTATCCTGATTCTGCCTGGTGTACTGCGAATAATGGCTACAGGACTGGCTACGGTGTCTACATCGAACCGATAGATGAGAGACAGAACAGAGGCTGGAACCAGCTCGACCTGAGGCTGGAGAAAGAATTCGTGCTCGGAGACTTCGGAACGCTGGGCTTCTATGTCGACGTCCTGAATATCCTAGGCTGGTCAGACGTCAACGTCAGCCGGGATGATGTCTACCGCTGGTATCCCTCGACTGAAGGTTTTGGCGTCCTCACTGGAACAAAGAACCTCGAGAGCTCCTATAAAGTCATCCAATCCGTAACAGGGCTCCGAACCCTCAAGCTGTGTGCCAGGTTCTCCTTCTAAGCAGGCCTTAAACTCGAGCAGATGCACAAGCCCCGCGCCCTTCAGGGCGCGGGGCTTTTCTTTTTCCTAACGCCCGAGGACAGAGGTTCAGGCCGAAATAAAAAATTTCAGGTTGACAATTACCCATCATCTGCATATCTTAATGTATAAAATAGAAGTAAATTTCCATCTATTATAAAAATACTCAAAGAGAGCCTATCATGGTGGAAGAAAAAAATCATCAGTCTCTTCGCGTCGAGATACCAAAAACAATAAGTCAGTCTATCTATGATTACTTAAAGAAAGCGATCTGTGCTAATGAATTCAAACCCAACCAGAAATTGAACGAGAAAAAGATCGCCGATATCTTCCAGGTCAGCCGGACACCAGTCAGAAGGGCCATCGCTCAACTGGCTGCCGAAGGACTGGTCGAAATCGATCCTCACCGTGAATCTGTAGTCAAAGACATCTCTCTCAAGGAAATAGAAGAAATTCTGGAAGTGTTGAGAATATTGGACGCCCAAGCGGTAGAAATTGCCATGGACAAACTAGAATCCAAAGACCTCGAAAAGTTAGAAACCACAACAACTAGGATGGAAAAATGCCTTCAAAATAAGGAATTTGAAAAGTATAAAGATCTAAATGAAACCTTCCATAGAAAATTATGGTCCCTGGTTCCGAATGAATTTTTGAGGAAAAACCTGGAGGATTGTTTTCTTCAATTCAACAGGTCTGAGTATGCTCGGAAAATTGCTTTCCGAGATCCTGGAGTTATTGAGAACTCGATGAAAGAACACAAGGAAATACTGGCGTTCTTGAAGAACAGAGACATTGCAAGGTTGAAGTCTATAATCTTGCGTCATTGGTTACTGAAGACTTATTGGACTCCGATGGAGGAGGAGCTCTAGAATATCAGATAAAAGGTGCCTGTCCCCTTTTTACTTCTTCATCTTTTCTATGGTCGCGATGACGTTTTTGACGTTAGGGACTTCGGGGTGCTCGGGATCCATCTCGACGAACTTGTTGAAATACTCGAGGGATTTATCGAAATCCGTCTTATTCAAGTAGGCATATCCCAACCTGAGATAGGGTTTCGACCAATCCTTCTTGATCTCTATCGCCATCTCGTAATACTTGATCGCCTCATCGACCTGCTGGTGAGAGAAGAAGACCTCTCCCACGTTGTAGGCGGCAATTTCATCCTCTTTGGAGATCTCCAGAGCCTGGGTAAAATAATCCCGCGCTTTATCAAAATCCTCTTTTTGAGTGTACAACTCTCCCAAGCCGGTTAAGGCTCGAAGGCTTGATTGAGGGTCTTGGGCATAATCCCCTAGACTCTCCTTGGTCTTATCCAGGACAAGGTTGAATTCGGCTTCTGCTTTATCCAATTCTCCCTTCTTCAGATAACAAGTCCCGATATTCAGATGGACCTGGTAGACCTCCGGATATTTTCCCAGAAACTCTTCGAAGATCCCCAGGGCTTCGTCGTATTTCTCCTCCTGAATCAGGAGATTTCCCTTGTCGAACATCTTGAAGGCATCCTCGTCGCTCATCAAGGCTGAATAGCCGGTCATTTTCTGAAGAGTGAAGGTGATCGGAGGATTTTTGGTGAGCTGACGGACATTCATGTCAACATAGGAACTGGAATATCCATTCTTGGAGGCTGTGATCCGCCAAAAGCCCGTTCCCATTCCGGCTACGGCAAACCGGCCCTCATCGTCGGATTGGCCTTGGAATTTTGTCTGATACCTCATGCTCTCGACCAAGATGAGGGCCCCTTCTATCGGGTTTCCCTGCTCATCGACCACGATGCCGCTAATTCTCCCCTTTCCCGTGCCCTCTTGGGCCATGGTTATGGAAGTGATACCCAAGAGGAACAAGAGGACAGCGCCGAAGTTTAGCAGCTTTTTCTTGGATATGTCCTTCACCTATTCCTCCTTTCCATCTAAATTCTCATCAATCCTTCTTGTCTAGACTCCCTCTGAGGAAACCGAATGATAGCTCATTCTTCCCGAACTCTCCATCTACATCTTCAGAGGAAGGAGCTTCTCAATCTTCTGGCCAGCGCTCAGATTCTCCAAGCGAATATATACCAAATACGATCCTTTGTCGAGCCATTTAGTGACTGGGATTTCTGTCTTCCAGTCAGCTCGCTTGTTCTCCTCCAAAAAATTCTCGTTGAAGTCCAGCGGATAGTCCTGATTGAACTGCCAGACGACTCTTTCCTCCCTGTCGCTTATCTGAATAATCAACCTAAGCTGAGCCTTTATCCGGTCTTTCTGTTTCACAAAAATGATCTTTTCATAGGGCAGGGTGAAAAAGATTGAGATATTCCTCCCGAGTTCCTTTTCTTTTTTCTTCAGGAATTCCCAAGAGAAATCAAAAAGAGTACCTCGCCTGTACTGCTCTGCCCTGGCCGCCTCTTCTTTGTGGAGTTCATGGGTTAAGGCCAGATTGGGCGCCAGCTGAGTCTCGATACCCATCAATCCAGGAATCAGCTCATCCAGGTTTGTCGTCAGCCTGTAATCCCCTGTTCCGTAACTGTCGACAAAAATAAGCCTGACCACCTGGGGCTTCTGGAGGGAAGAAAACAAGTCTCGGTAAACCCAGGTTTCACTCGGCTTCTCGCCAGCTCCCACTCGTCTGCTGTCCGTCATCCTGTCGGGCCGTTCGTACGGGTCGATGGGGCGTCCCCCCATGGGGTTGGTCTGACGTTCATCCGGCGGTCCAAAAAGAACGTAGATCCGGCCTCTATCCTGGAGCCAGCCCGGCCGACCCCCGCCCTTAAAAAGCCGGTTGGCCTCGTCTATCCTCTGATAATAAGCCTCTCTGTATTCATTCTCTTCAGACTCGGGCGTCGGGTCTCTCCTCTCCCAGAATTTCTGGATGAAATCAGCCCGGGCCGCTGGGGGGAGTTCCAGGAAAATCTTGGATTCCTCCTTGGACATGATGTAGCGGACCTTATCGAAAAACTCCTCGCTGACAGGATCCAGTTTGTCTTTCAGTAGGGCGGTCGCACAGGAAACCAGGAGAAAGCCCAGGACTAGGGTGAAGGACACAGTCAAGACTCCCGTTTTTTTCATCGTCTTCTCCTTAAAAAGTCTATCATAGCTAAAAAATATCAAAGAATGAAATCCATGACTTTTCTCAATTCCTCACCACCGGTCCTGTTCTTGAGGACGGCAAAAAGCCGGTTTTTTCCCTGCCGCAGTCGGGGGATATCTTGGTCAAGGACAAACGGGACTTCGATCGTGTACACCTTCTTCTTGTTCTGTTTGAGTTCCTCTTCGGCTATTTCGACATCATAGGATTCTTTGTACCCCCAGACCGTCTGCTCCTCAGAATCCTTTAACTCCAACTCCAGGTCGAGGGATGTCTTGAGCATTTCCTGGTCAGCCGTGAACCAGAGTTCGGCGTAAGGCACATCGATAGTGATCAAGCCCTCGACTCTCTCGGCGTGGATAAGGGTTTTCTTGACGCGGAGGTTAAAATCGAAAAATTTCTTCTCCCCCTTGACTGTCGAGGCCTGGGCCCAGGCCTGGGCCAGGTTGAGCTCGTGCATGTACATCAGGTTGAGCTGACGAAGGCCGCTTAAATCATAAGTGACGAGCTTATAGGGTCCCCCGGTACAGGTGGAATCGATGAAGACGACAGGAAATTGGCCGTAATACCAGATTTCTCCGCAGCGATGGTAGAAAATGCTGCTGGGATCAATGCTGTCGATGCTGTGGGTTTCCCGAAAATCTGGTTCTCCGAAGAGGATGAGGATCCGCCCCCTGTCTGTCAGCCACCCCTCTCTTCCTTCTCCTATGAAAAGGTCATCGGCTCTTTCGATGCGGTTGTAATATTCCATCTTGAATTCATTTTCCTCTGTATCCGGGTCGGGATCGCGCCGCTTCCAGAACTCCTCCTTAAATTCTTCCTTCTCGGCATCGGGCAGCTCGAGGAAGATCTTCCTCTCCTTCTTGGTGATGATATACCTCACCTTGGATAAGAATTCCGCATTCACCGGGTCCAGTTTTTGCTCGAGCTTATACAGGCGGCAGGATGATATAAAAGAGATGAAGAAAAACCCGAAGAAGACGGGCATTAGAGCTAAAGAGACCGACCGGATTCTTCGCTGTTTTTTCTGTCTCCTTGAATCTATCATTTCTTCTCCTTTAAAGCCTCGACATTCTTCTGGACTTGAGGCTGGTTGGGGTTGATTTCGAGTGATTTCTCCCAAACGACCAAAGCTTCCTCAGGTTTTCCCAATTGAAAATAGCAGTCACCCAAGGCGTTAAGGAGGTTGATGTTCAGGCCATAGCTGTCCACGGCCCTGTCAAAGACCTCGATCGCTTTATCCAGTTTTCCCAATTTCTGGTAGGTCCGGCCCATGATAAAAAGCAGCTCATAACTCGGGTCTTCTGTCCGCTCCAGAAAGGGAGCCAGCACCGACTCGATCTTCATGTATTCATCCAGACTCAGGTAGAGTCGGGCTAAATTGATCGCGTAGGGGAGCGAGTCCGGCTGCCTGTTAAAGGCCTCCTCCAGATGAACTTTAGCCTCTGGAATCCGGCCAGAATTGAATAGTTGGGATCCGATTAGGTAGGTGTAGACATTGTCTTGAGGGGGAGGCAGCTGCTTGGTATGGATCCAGGGCCGGGCGATAGCCTCGCTGTGGGTGATATCGAATTCTTCACTATCGGTCAGCACTTCCTGGTTATCGGCCACGAGAGAAACCTGAACCCGGTAATGAGCGGGCATAAAATCTGCAAGCGAGAAGGTCTCGGTGATATTCGGAAGCTCTGGATACTGATCAAAGGTTCTGGTTAGGGACCGGAATTCTTCTCCCATCTTGAAGAAGGTGAACCTAAGCTCTCCTTTTGTTCTTAAAGATGGATCCAATCCATGAACCTGGAAAGCGAGGATCAAATTGTCCGTCTTGGTAAAGACTCTGTTCGACTGGAAATAAACTTGGCTGGTGCCGAATTTAAAAGGTCTGAGCCCTTCTTCTCCAGGCTTCACCGCCAGTTGAAATCCCAGGGTAAGGGAGGTCATCTGTAAGGCATCGTCATCGGCCGGGATGGTGATATTCCTTTCCACGGAGGTGAATTCCTTGGAAACCTCGTTCTTGACCAGGATCGAGATCTTGTAATTTCCCGGTATAAGGGGAAACATATCCCGGAGGCTGAGGGGCCTGTGGCTGACATCTTTAATCTGATCCTGGTCAAGGTTCAAGGAGATTGTATTTTCGAATTGATGGATTATCGTCCCTTCGGTGTTTGTCACCGTCCCGTTGAGTTTCAACGTCGTTGAATAACTGCCTTGGTACTCGCTGACAGAAAGCTTTTCAGGTTCGACGGAATAATGAACAAAATAGACTCCGGTCGGTTCTTTGGCTACCTTGATCAGGGAATCGCAGTCGATGTAATTGGACGAATACTCAACCTCGACGATGTCTTTGTACTCGAGGAATTTTTGGGCATACCTCTCTTCGAGGAGCCTCTGGGGTGTTGTCTCCACTTTTTGGATCAACAGGTCTGAAGAAAGGGAAGGGCGCCCGAAAATTGCTGAACCCTCCCCAGGTATGAGGGACAAAGAGACCTGGGCCAGGTCCGGTTCTAACTCATTGAGATACTCATAAGCGGCCAAATAATTGACGGGATCTCCGTAGTAGGATGTCATCAAGGCCTGGGGTCCATCCTTGACCGGGCTGTAAAGCCTGTATTCCCCTGTTCCTCCCTCCTGAAAGAAGACGAGGTTGAAGCCTGGAGGAAGACCCTGGCTTGTCTTCCCCTGGTAGAACCAGACTTCGGTCGGATAGGTCTGGGTCTTTCCTTCGTACCTTTGCAGATCCTGCGGTTCTCCGAGGATGATGTACATCCGTCCGCGGTCGGTTCTCCAGCCCGCCTTAGGCGTTGTCCGGCCAAAAAAATGATTGACGTAATTGATCCGGCGATAATGCTCTTGCTTGAATTCGTTTTCGGGCGTACCGGGCGTTGGGTCTCTGTGTCTCCAGAAAGCCTCGATGAACAAATCTCTATCGCGGTCTGTTTCAAGTTGTAAAAAGACTTCCCTCTCGCGGGGCCCGATGATGTAGACGACTTCCTCTTCCAGCCACTCCTTATACCGTTTGGGAAGTTCTTCTTTCTTTGGTTTGGCTTCGCTGAAAGAAAAGAAAAGGACAAGGGTCAGCAGGATGATAAATAACTTCCTCATCGCGCAGTACTCCTTTTCAGGCAAAAATGCCTCTCTCTTATAAGTTAAAGCGAATGGCAAATAAATTCAAGGTGTAAAGCACCATTTTCACTCAGAAAATTTAGCAATATTCGTGCCAAGTATCACCGCCCCCAAGAAGAAAGTGCATTCTTTGGAGCCATGATTTTTTTCTAGCCTTAGACTAAAAAGGACGCAATGAATAACTGACAAAGTCTATGAGGCGACGGGGCCGCCCTCCCAGCCCCCGTAGCGGAGGGGGGCCCCGTCGGCTTTTCCGACGGGGGGAACCGACGGGACTGGTTCCCAGGGGGTTCGGGGGCTTGATGGCGGCCCCGTCGCCTCCCAAGGATTGTCACATCATTTATTGCGTTCGTAATATTCTACCTAGGCTTCTGGTTTCGTCAGGAGATTTTTGATCTCCGCATAATCCTTAGGCGAGAGGTCTCCCCAGAGGTACGGAAATGTCAGTTTGTTATGCAGAAGGGGATCCGCATCTTCATCGATTTGACCTTTCTCTATCATTTTTCGCCATTCCTCCGTCCCTGGAACCGGCGAAAAATAAGCCAACCTTGGCCTGGCGCCGAGGCCCTGGACACGGAGAATATCTTCCTTAATCGAGGAGATATCCTGCTCAGGAAGCCCCACCATCAGGTAGACGTTTATCTCCTGACGGCTGTAGCCGGCCTGCTGGAGAGAGATCAAGGCCCTCTTCAGGTCCCTCGGTGAGACTTTAGGGGACCTCTCGGCCAGAACCCTTTCATCGAAGGATTCTTGACTCAGGAACAGGGACTGAAAGTTGGCCTTCTTTAAGAGAGTCGCCATCTCTGTGTCGATCTCTCTGATATGGAGACCGTTCGGCGTATGAAAAGACAAAGGCAGATTTTTCTCTATTAATCCTTTCAAAACGGGGATGATACGACGCTGTTTATCGAGCAGCAGAGCATCGTCGTAAAAAGCGAGATGCCGATTGCCGAAGACTGCATGCAGTTTTTCTATCTCATCGACAATCGAGGAGGGCTGCCTCTGCTCAAAGTCTGGACAGAGAATCGGCCCGGCGCAGAAGGAACACCGAAAAGGGCATCCTCTTGAGGTGAGGAAAGGAAAAGTCTCCTTATTCCTTAAAAATTCAAAGGCAGGCGGGGGGAGATCATCGAGCGTTTCATTCTGATCGGGAATGGTTGAGCTGTCACCCAGGATGTCTCTCAACAGGGGAAATATTTTCTTCTCGCCGTGTCCTTCGACCACGATATCGACTCCAGAAAATCGGCGGGCATGCTCGGGCATGAGCGTGGCATAGACACCGCCCAGGACGACAGGGACTTGCCCGATCTGGCTGCGGATGAACTCCACAACCTGCTGAACGCCGGGGTACCAGTAGGTCATGGTGCAGCCCAGGAGCACGACATCGGGTGAAGGCACCGATTTCAGCTCCTGGAGGAAGAGGGATAAGGGAAGGCCGTAGCGGGAAAATTTCCTGGGGACGGATTTTAAAACTTCAGGCTTTGTCACTTCCTCCTTCGGAAAGGATCCTCTGCCGTCGGGCAAGTCTCTCAACTTCTGTAGGATTCCAGGATGGTGACGGTCCAAGCAGTCGATAAAGCTCAGCTGATAATCCGTGTGTTTCTTGAGAAGGGCGGCGATGTACAGGAGCCCTAGGGGCTTCAGCCAGAAATCAAAGGCTGTGAAGTCATAAATCCAAGGATTGATCAGGAGGATGTTTTTTTTTGAGGGCATCTGTCCACTTTTCCTCAGTCTCAAAAAACCATAACGAGTTTTTAAAACTGCTCTGGAAGTTCCCCCGGCGAACTCAGGGCTGTGAGGCACGTGGTGCGGAAGGTGGGACTCGAACCCACACGGCCGTCATCGGGCCA
>SMTZ1_10032617_pt1 | contig 10579 bp, 10 predicted proteins | sample DeeMarSWOR136_30_FD_25667 | JGI IMG/M metagenome (IMG submission 25667) | reverse complement strand
TAGGTTGGTATATGGACGGGCTGGACATTGGCCAGCAATGCGCGCTTGATACTCTGCTTTATCCACCATGCGGCATAGGTGCTGAATCGCGTCCCGTGGCCAGGGTCAAAGTAGTCGACAGCCTTTATTAGGCCGAGATTGCCTTCCTCAATCAGGTCGCCAAGACTCATTCCCCGGCCCGCATATTTTTTTGCGATATTAACTACCAATCTCAGATTGCTTCGCACCAGCTGGTCTCTGGCATGCGGGTCGTTCTCTTCAACAACCAATTTGCCCAAGGAGCGCTCCTGTTCTACCGTCAACAGCGAGGCTTCGTCAATCTCCTTCAGGTACTCTCTTATGGTTATATCGAATACTATAACTCGCTCCTGCCCGACCAAAAAAGTCTTTCGACTCCGGCTATGAGGCGAAATTTGCTTGTGACCTTGTCAATCTCAGGACGATTGGTTCTTCACCAAAGAACAAACTTATTTGAGGTATCGGTCAAATATACCAGCAAGTTTAACTGCTTAAATGCTGCTGCTCAATATGTGCTGTCAAGCTCTAATTATCGGCCTTGCTCTGCTCGTCCTTACTACTATCGTCGCCGGGTTGATTCTGCGAGTCGGCAATTTCCTGGGTTGGCTCAACATTTGCCGGTTCAGATTCTGTGGTATCCTCCGTCTGCTCGGCCATCTCCGTTTTCCGGGGTCTGGCTGCTTCAACGTCCTGCTCGTCTGGATCGCCGGGCTCAGAAATATCCTGTTCGGGCTCACTCGCTTGCGTTCCTTGGGGTTCTTTGAGCCTGCCGATATCGCTATCAGAAAGAACCGTCTGAACACCTACTGGAGCTGGCTTCTGAGCGTGTTCGGCCGCTTGCTCTTCAGCAGCCCACCGCACTCTTCGTAAACTCAAACCGATTTTGCGGGAATCGGTATCAACCCTTAAAATCTTAACCTCGATCTCTTCACCCAATTTGATAATATCCTGCGGTTTCTCAATCTTGTGGTCGGCGAGTTCCGAAATGTGCAACAGTCCCTCCAACTCGGGTTCGAGCTCAACGAAAGCACCAAAATTGGTAATTTTTGTCACCTTGCCCTTAATAATTTGACCAGGAATATATTTTTCCGGAATGGCACGCAGCCAAGGGTCTTCGGTCATTTGCTTCATACCGAGCGATATCCGACGTTTTTCCTCATTAACTTCCAAGACAAGGCATTTTATTTCCTGACCTTTTTGCAAGGCCTCACTGGGATGTGCGTATTTCTTAGTCCAACTCAAATCCGAAATATGTATCATACCGTCAATGCCCTGCTCGATCTCCACAAAGACGCCAAAACTGGTCATACTTCTGACGGTAGCGGCAACAATTGTTCCAGCTGGATACTTCTGAGAAGCAATCGTCCACGGATTTGTTTCAGTCTGCTTCAGGCCCAGTGAAATTTCCTGCCTCTCCTTGTTAACACTCAATACCACGATCTCGATTTCATCGCCGAGACTGAGCATCTCGCTGGGGTGTGAGAGGCGCCTGGTCCAGCTCATCTCACTAATATGCACGAGCCCTTCAATCCCGTCTTCAAGCCGGACGAAAACGCCATAATTCATAACATTGACCACCTTGCCCTTTACCCTTGCTCCAATGGGATAGCGATGCTCAACATCCTCCCAAGGGCTGGATGTTTTCTGCTTCAAACCAAGGGAAATCTTCTCCCCTTCCTTATCGACACCAATGACAACACATTCGATTTCCTGGTCGAGTTGAACCACTTCCGAGGGATGTGAGATTCTGCCCCAACTCAAATCTGAAATATGCAACAGCCCGTCCAAGCCTCCCAAATCTACAAACACGCCAAAGTCAGCGATGTTCTTGACCACACCCTTTCGCAACTGGCCCGCCTCGATCTCTGCGAGAATCTTTTCTTTACTGCTCTGGCGTTCTTCTTCTATGAGCTTGCGCCGGGAGACGACGATGTTCCGGCCCTCAACATCAATTTTAAGTATCTTACATTCCACCTCCTTGCGCTCGCAACATCCCCCTCTTTCTTAGTGTTAACAATCATCTCCCAGCCTCTGATTCGGTCAGCTTTGCGTTTGCTCAACAGTATGAGCCCGCCCTCGGAGTCTGTATCCTCAAGCAGCGCTTCAATGTCCTTGCCCGGCGATATCTCATCGGGACGATCAAATTCACTTGCGTCAACAACTCCTTCGCTTTTCAAACCCACTTCGACAATAACATCATTTCCTATCTGGGAAACGATTGTCCCTTTGAGAATAGTTCCCGGCAGGCGAGAATCCACTTTTTTTTGAAGTACTTCCTCCAAAAGTTCGCTTTCTTTATCGCTGAACATCTCTGCGACTTGTTTGTCGATAGCCTCTTTTGACAAGCCCAATTTACTAACTATATTTCTATCTACCATAAATTCAAATTCCTTTGTGGAGTCTTTTCCCCGGTTTCCATTCAGCAAAAGGTTGCAGAAGCGGGTCCCGTTTAAGCCAATTGGCGCCCCACATTTACGCCAAGAGGTTCGTGTGCAACGCTGCACAAATTCAAGATTTTTGGTTAATCATTTATAAAAACGCATTGGCGTACGCAGCCAATGCAAACTGTATCCCGACAAATTCCAGTTTTTCCAGCAGCCCTGCTTCACGCCGCGCTGGCATCAAAAGCCGCTATATTTTCGACAAATTCGGCTATTATCCATTCAGGCGTCGAGGCTCCTGCCGTAACGCCCGCTATATTTTTACCAGAAAGTATATTTTTATCAAGTTCATTCCAATTTTGCAAGTGAAACGTTTGTTTATTATATTTTTTGCAAAGCTCCGCCAGCCTGCGCGTATTGGCACTTTCCAAGTCTCCGAGCACGAACATTATATCCACCTGTTTGCATAATTTCACAGCGGATTGCTGCCTTTTTATTGCTTCCTTACACAAAGTATTGATTACTTTCAATTCCTGGAAACCGGCCTTGGCTATGGCGCCAAGCATCGAACTTACGTGTTCAGGGCTTTGGGTAGTCTGGCAAATAATTCCTAACTTACTATTTTTAGGCAACTTATGCAAATCCGCCTCATCAGCAACCACAACAACATCCCTAGCGCAACCCATAACAGCCTGGATCTCCGGGTGATTTTCGTCACCAATGATTACCACTTTATAACCGGCCTTTTCGAGTTCTTTGGCAATTCTCTGTACCCTTTTAACTAACACACAAGTGGCATCAACAATTTTGAGTCCTTTTTCTTTAAGCCTATCCACCTGTTCAGGGACAGCGCCATGAGAACGAATGATAACCGTCCCTGTCTGAATCTGTTCCACATTATGAGCCATAATTAGTCCGGCTTTTTCCAATCGTCTAACCACATCTTTGTTATGGATGACGGAACCGAGGCTATAGATGGGGCCCGGCCGGGACGTCAGTACCGTTTCGGCTGTACTGATAGCGTTATTAACACCTTGACAAAAGCCAGATTTTTCTGCAACTATGACTTTCATAAATATTTACCTATGTAGGGGGATCCTCAATTCACAGGAACACCAAACCAAATCGTAGTGGTTTTTGGTAACAGGCTAGTCTCTTTCTTGGCGTCAACAACTTTTGCCCCTCAGAACGAGAGCAGGCAGTGCCAGATGTACATGTAGCCAAGTGCATCAATATCTTCCCAAACGTTCTGAAGAAGAGATTCATCTCCCGAAATTTCAGGTATCTCCTTTAGCTTCTGCTCCCATGGGATGCAGGTACCCGGTTTTGATTTAGGCTTTTGTTTTTTGGTCACGTGCGCAGCTCCATTAATAACCAGTTATCGATTATATGTTCACCATTTAAATCACTGATTAGTATGCTCCGTACTCGCGGGTGAAGTCGGTCATGGCCTGTATATTTTCGACCTTGGCATCATTTTGAATGATGGCGCTAGCGTCCATGATATAGCCACCGTCTTTGGCCACGCCGTCAATGACTTTCTTACAATAATCGCGAACCTCGTTAGGTGTGCCGAAACCCAACAGAGAGTTGGGGATTCCGCCGCTGATGCAAAATTTATTTCCGATGGCCTTGTGGGCCTCAAAGATGTCGGCTTTATCGACGTGATAAACGATTGATTGGTTCGGCAATTCTGCGAAGGATTTCAAATGAGCATTCCAGTCACCCTCGGCGTAAAACAGAACCTGGTGCCCGTGAGCCCAGATTTCCTCGATGATTGGCTTAAGTGTTGGCCAATAGAACTTATTAAAATGCTCGTGCGAGATGAAGGGCACACATCCGCGATGCATCCAGAAGCCAATAGGGACATTTTTATCTGGGTCAGCCCCGGAGAGGGCAACGTGTGTTAGATGCGGTGTCAGTGCCTCGCAGGCAGCGAGAACCTTGTCCGGGCGCTCGAACAGGTCCATAGTCAGACCGATATAGCCGCGCAGCTTATCGGCGAGGATGTCGAAGGGAGCCTTTAGAATCCCTGAGATGGCCGAAACAGTTCCAGACTCAGAGCGCAACAAAGCGTTCTGATTTCCAAATGCCGTGAAGTACTTCATCATCGCCATACCGCCCTTTAAAAATGACAGATTGTTGCGATAGGATGTCGGTTCACCTATAGGACTTACGTCCGCTGAGACACGCGGAAGCCAGACGTTGAACAAATATCCGGTCGGGTCTTCAATGAGCTGGTCATATTCGTCCGGTCTCATAAAGGCCTTCTCCGGAGGCGGTTCTTTGTACTGAAAGCCCATATCGGGTGGAACGTCAATACCGGGAACACCGTAGTACTTTAATCCGATGGCCTGCGTCAGGCCAGTCCAGACATATACCATATTTGCGACTACGGCATCCCAGTCGAAATCGGCTGCGCACTTGCGGGCAGCATCAAAGGCCTTTTCAAAATCGTGGGTCACTTCCTGGCAGGTGTAGCCGGCATATTTGGCCGTAAATTCGGCAACAAACGGACGAATTGGAATCTTATCTGGCTTTTCGTTCCGCATCGCGGTAACGTATCGCTTGAGCCGTTCGGCATACAACTGTTCCATATCTTTGGCCATTTTTATCTGCTTTGCTCCAAAAATAAAATTACTTCACTCGGTTGCATACGTCGCTAGCAAAGTTGCCAGTTTAAGCATGCGAAAAACAAAAACCTACATTTGGGAAAGGTTCCCAAAGAGAGGGAACACAATCAATATTCAAGCGGCTCCTTACCATGCGTTACTCTGCAATCATTCTGCATCTTTCGGAGCGTATTGGTCAAACTCTTTGCCAGTTCCTTATCGTCCATATTCTTTACCTGGTCAACCGTTATGCATTTTCCGTAACAGACGGCGATTTCTTTTCCTGGAGAGAACATCTTCTTATGTCTGGGCCAGCATTCAAAGGCTCCATCAATCACTACGGGTACAACGGCGGCTTCTCCCCGTCTGCACAAAAGTCCGAAGCCGGGCTTGAATGGCGTAATTTTCCCATCTCTGGTGCGTGTGGCTTCCGGGAAAAGACAGACCCCGTTACCTTCTTTAAGTTTGGCGATAACTGTCCTTATGGCCGCCAGGTCGGCTTGGCCTCTTCTTACCGGAACAGTATTGACCGAAGAAATCAGCCATCCGAAAAACCGATTTTTGAAAAGCGTATCGCGCGCCAAGAAATATAAATGTCTTTTCAAAGGAATACCACAAAATATTGGATCCAGAAAGCTCTGGTGGTTACAAACCAGGACAAGAGAACCTTGGCCGGGGACATTTTCCACGCCGTAAACACGTAAACGGAGAAACAGTCTGCAAAATACTCTGCAGAGCATTCGTGCAAACCGAAACCATATCATCTTTGGTCTTTTTTTGGACATTGCTCTACGCGATACAGAAGTTTTTCTACAACCTCTTCTATAGTCAAATTCAATGGGCCTGCTGCTCTGGCTTGGTCACTCTTATCTCTTTCTTCGATGGCCATTTTTATTTTCTCGAGATTTTCGCTGCTGCCCTTAGCCTGTAGTTCAGCCTGTCTTCTTCTTGCTCTCTCGAGTGTATCAGCTGTGAGGTAAAATTTAATATTTGCATTGGGAAATGCCACTGTGCCCTGATCTCTGCCCTCGGTAATGATTTTTTCCTCTCTGGCTGCAAATTGTCTCTGCATGTGCACCAATTTTTCGCGTAGTTTTTGCGCCGAGGCAATATTTCGAGCGTTAGCAGTGACCTTGGGGTCGCGTATCTGCTCGGTAACATCGACACCATCAATAGAGACGATCATTTTTCCTTCTTTTACGGCAAATTCAAAATCGCTGTTTGTCAGAATGCTGAGCAATTGGTCCTGGTCGGTAATGTCTGCTCTAGCCTTCAACGCTGCCAGTGTAACGGCCCGGTACATCGCACCGGTATCCAGAAAGCTGGCTCCGAGTTTTTCGGCCAGCAGTCGAGCGACGGTGCTTTTGCCGCTTGCCGCAGGGCCATCAATTGTAACAATCAAAGTCGCCACTGTAGAAACGATCTAAGCCTTAAACTCCGGTGTTGTTGCCTTATGCACCTTTACAACAATAATACTTGTATCATCAGTTTGATGAGCAAGTCCCACAAAACGCCTTCTGTAACCAAGGATGTTTTTGACCATATGCTCGGCCGGGCCGTTAATGTACTTTTTTGCGGTTTCGAGCAAATTCTTTCTGCCCCAAAACTGGCCATCAAAGTTAACTGCATCAGTCAATCCGTCAGTATAGAAAAGCAGACAGTCGCCGTCTTTAAGACGCAATGTTGCAGTCTCATATTCAGCCTGTGGTTCGAGACCAAGCACAAGTCCGCCTTTTTCCAATTCCATAATTTCCGCGCCTCTTATCAATACCGTGGGGTCATGTCCACAGTTGCAGTAGGTTATAGTCATAGCTTTAACATCGATGATTGAATAAAACATAGAAACGAACTCCCCGTCCTTGCACTCGCGGCACGCCATTTTATTGAGCTTTTTGATAATTTCTTCAACAGTATCTTCTCCGATTTTGCTGTCGGTATAGGCCCGTAAAGCTCCTCGAAACGAACTTGTCATTATTGCAGCTGGAATTCCTTTTCCTATGACATCAGCGATTGCCAGTCCAATGCAAGTGTGACTTATCCGAAGGAAATCGTAGAAGTCACCGCCGACATCAAAACATGGTATATAATCAGCTGCTATATCCAGCCCAGGTATCACCGGTGATTCCCGGGGAATCATTCTTCGCTGAATGGTTCCTGCCAGCCGCATTTGCTCGGCAATGCGCTGCCCTTCAATGGCTTCTGAATATAGTTTTGTGTTTGTAATGGCCACGGCGCACTGCGAGGCGACAGCTCTTGCAAGATTAATGTCGTCTTCTTCAAAGCGTTTTGGCTTCGGGCTATAGAGCCGAAGCACGCCGATTGGTTTGTCTCTGAATTTCATCGCAACGGTAAGCTGGCTGACAAGCCCTTCTTCGATAGTTGCCCGGTGATATTTCACTCGGCTATCAACGCGCATATCGTCCAGAACGACTGCCTGGCCTGCAAATGCTGCTTTCACTACGGGGTCTTCTTTTGAGACAACGCCCTTATTGCGGTACTGTTCGCTCAGGCCGTAGGTACTTCGCATCTTCAGGTCACCAGCATCTTCGTCCAGAAGTCTGATAGAACAAGCTTTGACGGCTGTTATCCTCACCGCCGCTTCGGCGAGCCTGTCAAGGACCTCCTGAAGCGAGAAATTGCCTGCCACAAGCGTAGTGAGCTGGTAAATCTGCTCGGCCCTTTGGGTTAGTCCGGTTGTTTTTTTTGCCATAATTGAATACCTTTGCAAGTTTGAAGGATTATACTCGATTTGGAGCTTTATTTGAACCTTAATTTATTCTGGGATAGTGACCTTGAGGTGCAAATTATTTTAGGTTAGTATGAAGACTATAATGGGTCAGACCGCCAAACACATAATTTTTAGCGGCCGAGTGCAGGGGGTCGGCTTTCGCTTCACGGCTCATAATATAGCGAGCCGTTATCGACTGGTGGGATGGGTCCGCAATTTGTCTGACGGTACCGTCGAGATGGTCGCCCAGGGCAACGCTGATGACGTGTCTGACTGTATCCGTGATATTAGTGAATTCTTTAGCGGTTACGTCAAAGATTCTAAAATTGAAGAAATCCGCATAGACTTACGGTGCACAAACTTCAAAATCACCTTTTAATCCAAGCAGCGACGTGTTAGCAGGCTCATTGGGAGAGAAATTGAAGAAGTGTTAGAGTTAGCCTAATTTTGTCTGGATTTTCACTCGTTCGCTTTTGTCGCGGTCTGTCATAAGCAAGAATGCAAGTTTTAAGACCGCGGCTGCTGCGCAATTTCTCATTATTCTCATCACGTAGCGAGGCGCATAGCGCCTGTTGAAACTCTCGCCCCCCATCTGCTGAGAAAAGCTACGCATCCCATCCTTACCGACAGAGCAAAATTATTTGGTATTCGTTTTCAAAGTTTGCAGCACCGGAGGGGAGGCGGCGTTTCAATCAAAAGTGCGGGTGGGCTGCAGGGCAAGATCAGGAAATTTGAAAAAATTTTACTTCTTTTGCCCTAAGGACTTAGCTCAAAAAATATTGATGAAATTGGTCTTTTTTTCGCATCAGTTGCGCGAGTTGCTCCAACGGTGGCAGTGATGGAAACTGCCATTGGGGGGCTTTGTCTTAGAGCCCTCATTTTGTGAAAAGATGGCAAGATGGGAACCCGAGGAAACAGGAGCCTGGTATGGGATTTGACGTTGGTATTTTTAAGGACCCGCAACTCGAGCCAGATTACATTGAGTGGCTTGTTGATGAGCGGTCGGTAGCTGTTCAGAGGCACTTTGCGAGGCTGTGGGACTATTATACAAACCCAGTGTATGAGGTAAGCGGACATAGTTCCCTGTACAGGAAAGTAAATGAGGTGGGGCGATGCTACCTTCAGGCGCAGGAACATGGGCTACCTACACGAATAACAGGGCTTGTTTACTCGGCAGAGGGGGGCGTCTTTGGCGGAAGGTGCGCCAGCGAGATGCAGCGAAAAGAAGTAGTTATCGAGAACGATATCGGGTGGCGCATAAATGCTGCGGTGGATTTTTTATTTGGAAAGCCGATAAGTTTTGTTTCCAGGGCACCGGATAGCCGGAAACGAGCAGAAATAGAGTCTATATTAAAGGCGGTGTTCTCGGCTAACGGTGCCATTGGTTTTTTTCAGGATATGGCAGTGCTTGGAGGTGTTTACGGTTTTGTCGATTGTCTCGTCAGGCCTGGCAATGAGATCTTAGAACAGTTCATTTCCTCCTCCTCTCAAACTCTCCCGCTCGAAGATGTGCTGCAATTGGCACAAACAATCGGCTTGGAACTGATTGAAGCACCGAGAGCACTGCCTATCCTTGAAGAGAACGACTACACAAAGATCAGATATTACATTCAGCACTTCCACCAGAAGAGGAACTCTCTCGACAGGAAGAGTTCCTTTTTCAACAAGCTGCTGTGGCAGGGCAGACGAAGTAGTCGTGAGCGAGAGGTAGTTGTGGTGACGGAGATAACGTCAGCAACGGCGTGGCAAAGATACGAGAACAAACAGCTTGTGGCGGAAGGTGAATTGCCGTGGGGATTTTTGCCGGTGGTACATATACAGAATATAGCTCAGCCATACTACTACGAAGGGGCAAGTGATGTTGAACCTCTGATACCACTGCAGGATGAGCTCAATACGAGATTAAGTGACAGGGCAAGCAGGATTACATTCCAATCGTTTAAGATGTATTTGGGTAAAGGGATAGAGGGTTTTGAAGACAAGCCGGTGGCGCCTGGGAGAATGTGGCACACCGACAATCCGGAGGCCACAATTGAAGAATTTGGCGGTGATGCGGCCGCGCCGAGCGAGGATTCGCATATCAGAGAAATCAGGGAGGCGATGGACAAGGCCAGTGGTGTAACGCCGGTGGTGGCTGGGGTAATCAAAACCAGATTAGGCCATCTTACAAGTGGGGTGGCTCTCAGACTGACACTCATAGGGATGTTATCAAAGAACGACCGCAAGATATTCACTTATGGTGAGGGGCTGAAAAGGATTTGCAGGGCGGTCCTTGAGATACTTAACACAGCCGGCGTTTATAAAACCAGCAACGCAGATAGATTGATTGATGTTATTTTCCCGAGTCCATTGCCTGAGAATGTGCTTGAGAAGCTCAAGGAGGCCCAAATTAAGAAAGAGCTGGGCGTTCCAACCGAGCAGGTGCTTATAGAATTAGGCTATGAGGCCGAGAAAGAAGGCTGAGGCTTTAGTCTACTTAGGAGATTTTATGAGTCAGAATGACATAGAGGGAAATATTCTGTCGGAGACAAAAGCGGGGCAGGATGACATGGACAACTCGAAACTTGTCCCTGTAGCCGAATCAATCCGCTATCGTAAGAGGGCACAGAGTGCAGAGAAGAAAGTTGAAAGCTTGTCTGAGCAATTGGCACAGGCGAAATCGCAGATTAGTGGAATGGTTGAGGAATTGAGCAGTATCCAAGTTGAGCAAAAGCTAATGCGAAAATTAGTTGCTGCGGGGACAGTTGACTTGGAAGCAGCTGTGTTAATCGCCAAGGCCAGAGTAAAAGATGAAACTGAGACGGATTTAGACAGCGTGATTGAGCAGTTGAAAAAAGAAA
>SMTZ1_10007990_pt1 | contig 10579 bp, 7 predicted proteins | sample DeeMarSWOR136_30_FD_25667 | JGI IMG/M metagenome (IMG submission 25667) | reverse complement strand
GGATCTTCGCGGCGGCGAAGGCTCTGGATCTGGACTTCGTACCTATCGCTGAGGAGCGCTATGAGGCACATATGGCCGGTACACACCTTCTGGATGAGGAAACCGGCGAGTATAATTTCACTTATATCAATAGATTCTTCCCCGATGCGAACCAGCCGGCGGTAGGCTCTACGCCCAGAAAGATCGCGCTTGTGAATCTGGTTTACAGACAGCAGGGGCTGATGGTGGCGCGAGGAAATCCTAAAGGCATAAGGGGGCTGGCTGATCTGGCGGATGAGAATACCACCTTCTGCAACCGTCAGCGCGGATCGGGTACGAGGATTCTTCTGGATCATCAGTTGAATCAATTGGGCATAACTCCTGAGAAGATAGTGGGATATGACAGGGAGGTCTATACTCATATGGCCGTCGCATCTGCCGTCGCCACAGGGATAGCAGATGCCGGTCTGGGGATCTTCGCGGCGGCGAAGGCTCTGGATCTGGACTTCGTACCTATCGCTGAGGAGCGCTATGATCTAGCTATCCCCGAAGATTTTTTACCCACCCCCGGAGTAAGCGTGGTTCTGGAGATAGTGAAAACAGACAGGTTCCGCGAGCGCGTTCGGTCATTGGGCGGATACGACACCAGGGATACGGGCAAGAGGATGATATAGTTGTCAGCTATCAGCAGTCAGCGTTCAGGTAAGAGAATATGAAGGATATTTTCTGATGCAGCTAGCGAGTTCCGGTTCTTATGCGCCACTTGATGCTCGAGGATGTCTTGCTCTGGCTGACGCTCTGGGTGATACGCCGGAGACCGTTATTTCGGTCCATCGGCTCAGATGCGGGTTTTGCCGCGCCTATGTGGCGGGCGATCCCGCGCATTTTGACGGCGCTATTGTACAGGACAATTTCTGCTCCACTGAACCAACGGGCTTCGGTTCTGATCCGGAAGTCCTGTGGGATTTGCTGAGATCGGTGGAGGGATGGGACTGTGTGGAAGTGGCTTCCGAGTGCGCAATGGTACTGGGGGAGATCATCGAAGGGGAGACGGGGAATCAAGTCCGATATTATGGCGATGTCTATTATGCGTTGTATAGACCGGCAGTCAGCTTCCAGAATGAAGCTGTGCGCCAATTGACGCTGGACGACCTGGAATTGTTGGGATCGTCGCCCGAGGAAGTTCTCGGTTTCGGAAGTACGCGCCGGTTGCTGGAAGAGGGGATCGTGGCGTGTGCCATTGCGTCAGGGAGAATTGTATCCATCGCCCATACCTCTGCGCGGACGGATCGTCACGCGGACATCGGCGTCTTCACGATGGAGAAGTGGCGAGGCCGCGGATTTGCTACAGCAGCGGCATCTATCGTGGCACAGCGTGTGCAGGAAGCCGGGCAAACGCCGACGTGGAGTGCAGGCGAGGACAACTTTGCTTCGCTTCGCGTTGCTCAAAAGCTAGGATTCACTGAGATTGCCCGGCGGACATACGTGATTCTGGAGGAATAAAGGAAAGGCGACTGAAAGGAGCATAATGAAGGCGGAAATAATCGCAGTGTCCATAAGTCGGGAAAGGGGCACAAGAAAGGAAAACATACCTGAAGGGCTATTGATCGAGGACTACGGGTTCAAAGACGATGCTCATGCTGGCGACTGGCACAGGCAGGTCAGTTTGCTTGCAATGGAGAGTGTTGATAAGATCCGCGCGAAGGGACTGGATGTGGGTCCCGGCGATTTCGCTGAGAATATCACCACACTTGGCATAAACTTAGTTCACCTGCCAGTTGGAACGAAACTGAAGGTAGGCGAGGAAGTGTTGATGGAGATCACGCAGATCGGCAAGGAATGCCACACGAGGTGTGCTATATATTATCAGGCGGGCGACTGTGTGATGCCGCGGGAGGGCGTTTTTACCAAAGTTCTGAAAGGTGGAACGGTCAAGAAAGGCGACCCGATAGTCGTGGTTGACCAGTAATGATAGTAAGAGCACTTTCAGTGGGGCCAATGGAGGCCAACTGTTACATACTGGAATGTGAAGAGACCCGGACGGCTATGGTGATCGATCCCGGCTCTGACGCTGCGAGGATCCTCAGCGTTATTGGTGAACATAACCTTCAACTCAAGCTCATCGTGAACACCCACGCTCACGTAGATCACATTGCTGCTAACTCAGATCTAAGGGAGAAAACATCGGCGTTATTGTGCATACACTCGGCCGATGCTGATATGTTGTTAGACCCTCAAAAGAACCTTTCGTTTTTCATAGGTACTCCTGTCTCTTCTCCGGCACCTGATAGGCTTCTGGATGATGGTGATATTCTGGAGATCGGTACGCTGCGCCTGAAGGTGATGCATACGCCGGGTCACAGCCCGGGCAGTATATGTCTGTTGGGCGATAAGTGCATATTTACAGGAGACCTGCTCTTCGCAGGCGGGATAGGCAGATACGACTTTCCCGGAAGCTCATACGCAATCCTGATAGATTCTCTCCGAAAGGTGACGGCGCTGGATGATGACCTGATCGTGTACCCTGGTCATGGTCCGACAACCACTATCGGCAATGAGCGGAGGACTAACCCGTTCCTGCGCACAGGCTGATGGGAATTCAGAAATCGATCGGGTAATAACTACCGCAGTCCATGTCATTCTGAGCAAAGCGAGGAATCTCTCAAGAAAGCGGTGTCGTCACGGAGATTCTTCCCCCGCGTACGCGGGGGAAGAATGACAAATGTTACCCGATTATTTTATGAATGTTCATAAGCCTGCTACTTCGGATGTTTCGTCTGGGTTCAGATGGGCAAGTTTGCGTAATGTTTCTACGCTCTCTGAAAAGCGCGGATTTCTTGATCTCCACAGATCCTCTTGAAAGAAGGGGATTTCATGATCTGTGAACGTCTCCACCAAATCTCCCCTAACTCCCCTTTACTGAAGGGGGGAACTTGAGAGTCCTTCCCCAAACTTGCTTAGATTTGCTGGGCATCCCTGCAAACTGAAGAAAAAATGCTTGAAAACCGCACCATTGAGTGCTATAATAGCACATGGATGTGTTGGTGCAACGAACGATTGGTTGACGAGGTGTGGGTTTCGCTGTGGATGCAAAGTATTCTTTGAAAGATAAGACTCAAGACTCAAGACTCAAGACTCAAGACAAGAGAGTCGGATTCAGGTATCTCATATCTTGTGTTTTGCGTCTTGTGTCTTGCGTCTTTCTTATAGTATTGATGGCTCTCTACATTGTCGCTGGATGTATAGGGGATGAGGTCAGAGATTATGCGTTCGCATACGGCCTCTTCCAGGAGCGGGTGTATACGATGGCGCGGGAGCAGTTTGAAAAGTTCCTTCAGCTCTATCCTAAAAGCGACAAGGCGGACGACGCGAGGCTGTTTATAGGATACTGTTCATACTATTCGGGTGAATATTCCAGAGCCATTGAAGAGTATAAACGGCTCTTAAATGATTACCCTGCCAGCGATCTCAGATTGGATGCTCTGCGCGGAATAGCAGATTCGTGGTATCAGCAGGGCAAGTACGAAGAAGCTATAGAGGCATATAAGAGCGTGCTTCAGAAAATGGAAGAGACGGGGCGGGATAAACTCGTCCCCTACGTGCTCTATCAGACTGGTGAAGCTCTTTATAATCTAGCCAAGTATGGAGAAGCAATTCCATATTATAACCGGTTGATTAAAGGCTATCCGGATTCAAAGGATATCGAGGCTGCGATCTACTCTAAGGCTTGGGCTTTGTATAACCTGCAGCGTTACGAAGAAGCAGAAAAGGCGTTCAGTGGTTTAGTTGAGAAATTCCCAGAGAGCAAGCGCGCTCCGGATTCGGCATACCTCGCAGGCGAATGTCTCTTTGCTCTGGGGAAGTTCCAGCGCGCGGTTCCAGCCTATCGCCGAGTACTGGATAATTATAGCGATTCGAGAAAGATGGCTGCCGATGCTCTCCTCAAGCTTGGTCAGGCCTATGTTGAGTTAGAGGCGCTGGATGAAGCCCGGCGCGGTTTCGACAAATATCTGCACGACTATCCGGAGTTTAAAGATGGCGCGGCAGAGGCGCAGTATGGCATAGCAGAAGTCCTATATGCTCAGAAAAAGTACGCTGAGGCGAAGTATGAATACGCAAAGGTTATAGAACTGTACCCGGGCAGTAGAGTTGCTGATGATGCACAATACAGTATAGCCTATGCGCTTCTGATAGAGAAGGAGTATGCGAAAGCCTATCAAGAGTTCAAACTGGTACTCAGTTACAAAGACACGGAGTGGGTGGATGCTGCCAGATTTCACATGGGACAGTGCCGTTTCCAGCAGCAGGACTACAACTCCGCCTTGCTGGAGTTTTCCAGAGTTGACGCGAAATCGGTCTATGGTGATAGGGCTGCATACTGGCGCGGATTGTCGTATCTGGAGTTGAAGCAGTTTCAAGAGGCAATAGACGCGTTCAATCTTTTGGTCGAGAGATTCCCAAAGACAGAATTCAGACCTCAGGCCCTGTTTCGCATAACAACTTCCTACTTCGAGATGGATAAATACAGCGAAGTTGTAAAAGCGGCGGATAGATTCCTAGCTGAGTATCCCAAGGCAGACTTGCCCGGCGCGCAAGCCGATGCAGCTCTATATTGGAAGATCGTATCTCTTTTTGAGTTGGGTGATTATGCAGAGGCAGAGGCCGCGGCACGCAAGCTGAAGCTTGCTACTCCTGAGAGCCAATTTGCGTATAAAGCTCAATTCTACGTGGCTGAGTCTTTGTACTCGCAGGATCGCTATGCAGAAGCGCGAGAATATTATCAGAAGCTGATCGAAGATAATCCGGACGGTGAGTGGAACGATCAAAGTCAGTATGGTATTGGATTGACGTACTTCGATGCAGCCAGCTCGATGAAAGACGAGGCATCGAAGCGAACTGCGTATGACGAAGCCATAAAAGCATGGCAGAAGCTGATAACTGATTATAAAAGCAGCTCCATGAAGGACAAGGCTCAGTATAACATTGGCTATGCTTTCGTCAACTTGAAGAAATATTCATCAGCTATTGAAGCTTTCAGACTGGTGATGTCTCTGTACCCTCAGAGCGAATGGGCGGACGATGCTCAATACTGGGTCGCTTGGTGTATGCATAGACTTAAGGAGTATGAGTCTGCCACACAGACGTTGAAAGCACTACTGAACGAACACAGAAGTTCGCCCTTAGAGGATAAGGCGATCTTGCTTATGGGCGATTCCTACTTCGGCATGGAAGAATATGAAGAGGCCAATGTCTATTATGCGAGGATTACCAGCGAATTCAGGAATAGCGAACTTCGACCTGAAGCACAGTTTAAGACTGCTGTCAGCTATTACAACCTTTCAGATTACACAGCAGCTATTAGGGCGTATCAGGAGCTTATAAACAACTATCCTGGCGACGATCTGGCGGATGACGCGCAATATTCTATAGCTCAGGCCTATGAGCAACAGGGGGAGGGCAAGGAAGCTATAGCTGCATATAGGAAACTTATCAAAGTCTATCCTCAGAGCGATTACTGCCCCGATGTGCAACTGGAATTGGGTAATTACAACTTTGACAGAAGAGATTACGCTCAGGCTATAGTAGAGTACCGGGCTGTGATAGATACCTATCCCGGTAGCTCAGCGGCACCTCGGGCTCAATACAATATCGGAGTAAGCTACAGGCAATCGGGTTCATATTCACAGGCTATTGGTGCCTTTGAGGAAGTTATGACTGGGTATCCAGAGAGCCTGTCTGCTTCTAAGTCTGCTTTTGAAATAGCTCAGTGCTGGTATGCAAAGGATAACCCCAACCGCAACCTGCAGAAGGCTATTTCGGCCTATGAAAGGGTTTTGCAGGACTATCCCAGAAGTGTAGAGGCTCCACGAGCCTTGTATGCCATTGGGCGAGCCAGCGAAGAATCGTCAAACTGGCAGAAGGCAGCAGAAGCCTATGGAAAACTGCTTACACTTTACCCGGAAAGCGAGGATGCACGGCGGGCTCAACTATCGCTGGGGTTTTCGCTTCACAAGCTTGGCAAGTACAGTGAAGCGATCAGTGCTTATGATAAGATACTAAATAATCCTGCGAAATATAAAGACATAGAGGTTTTGGCACAAGCGTATAAGGCTGAAAGCTTATATGAGATGGGTGAATATGAAAAGGCAGCGGAAAACTATCTCCGGGTCTCGCTAGTATACTTTGATCCCGACCTGGGTATCGTCGCCCTCTCCAGAGCCGGAGACAGCTATGAAAAGTTGGGTCGGTGGAGTGATGCTGCTATATGGTATCGTAAGATTCTAAAGGACTATGCCAATCCCGGTGGCGAGTATTACCAGCAAAAGAAAAGCGAATGGGACTCAACCATAGATTTTGCCCGCAAACGTTTGGAGCGGATAGAGGCCATTCAGCCCCCGGGAGGTGATGAGGGTGAAAGGTAGGTCTATGGGTCTATGGGTCTATGAGTCTATAGGTCTATGGGTCTATAGGTCTATGCTTTGCGCTATGTGCTCTGTGCTCGTTGCTTCTGTTTTGCATGTTGAGGCGTACGCTGGGGAAAATGAAGGGGAGAATGAGGCGAAGGATGAGAAAATAGATCTTCCGCCTGTGAACATCGAAGTAGTGGACACTATGCAGTTGGATATACCTAGAGAGAAGTTTCGGAGTTTTACAAAGCCTGACTCTGCAAACGTTTATGCTCCTTTGAGCCCAAAGGAGCGCCCGTGGTATCTCCCTCCTACATCGATCCCTGGAAAACTTCGGGAAGTACCGGGCGAGGCTGAGAGAGACTTTCTGTTTTCATTGGCCGCTCATTCTGGCGTTCCAGCGGCACTGGCATATCAAATGCTTCTAGTGAGAGGGTTCGGGGCGAACACAAGGTTCGCCCCTACGGCGCTACTGAATATGGGAAGAGCGACATTGAAGGATGAGCGTACAGCGAGACTGGCTAGCGATCCATCGAAGCGACAGGGCAGTTATGCTGTGGATAGATATAGAGGAGCCTTCGCGAATCAAAGCTCACAGGGCACCAGTTTGAAAATGGATGTGGGGTATGATGGCAAGGATCTTTCGTTTCTGGATGTAAGCGGCGAGAGATATCCTAATGATAGGTCTTTGACTGGCTTATCTGTGGATTGGGATCAGAAGCTATCTGATGATGCCCGGTCTTCCTTGAACATCGGTTTATCGAGGCTGAAAATGGAAGGGCCTCTTTCTTCCGGATCTGACAGCGGATTGGATCTGAAAACTCACTTTGGCATTAGGATCCTCTGGCCGGGCTCCAATCCGGTAGATGCCGGCCTGGGCATCGGGTACTTTGCCGGCGAGAATGATACTGAGGATTTCAGAGAAGCTATCTTGAGACTGTACTTGAGAGATAACTATATCCGAATGTGGCGTTTCGTCCTGGGAACTGGCATGGAACTCCTACTCGATGCTCGCAGAAACTCCTCTGGGGACTGGGAACCGCATGTATATCCCAATCCCTGCGTCCTCCTGATGTCCCGGATTGGAAATAGAACTGTACTGCAATTCGGTATAGAAGGATATATATTGAGACAGGATCTCAAAGCTCTCTACCTCGATAGAGACTATATGAGATTTACCCCCGATCTAAATGTTGAAAGGACCTGGGATCTGAATGCCTCCTTACAGTATAGATTGAAGCGCAAATTTACTGTAACTGCTGGTGCCTTTGGCAAAGAGATCAAAAATCTGACTATCTTTGAAGAAACCAGCGATGAAATCCTGTCTTGGAAACCCAACAGTCGCAGGGACAATGCACGTATATTCGGTTTCAATTTGGGATGGGAATTATCCCTGATGGACGGCCGGGTGAAGCAGAACTTTGAGTATATTCATGAGTCGCACCATCTCGTTACGCGTAACGCGTCACCAGTAACGGGTGAAGAGCACATCCCATATCGGCCCAGGGATAGAGGTAGTTTGACTATAACGTATTTCGCGCCATTTGGATTGGAGCCGTCTATATCTGCTGAATTTTATGGAACTAGATATGTGGACACCAGCGGTAAGGAGACTTTATCCAGCTATGCTTTGTGGAAGCCTCGGCTATCTAAGACCTTTGGCAAATACGCTTCTGTTTTCTTAGCGGCTGAGATCTACTCTGGCCAGGATGAGTATCAGCTTTGGAGAGGATACAAATTGCCCGATCAAATAGTAGATTTCGGTCTGACGCTGAAATTCTAGGATGGGCTTATGGGCTGATAGGCTCATAAGCTTATAAGCTCATAAGCCTATAGGCTCGTTAGAATGTCACACATCTTTCATGTTATCATAGGCGGATTCAAACAATTGGGCGGCGGTGGCTCTTTGCTGATACCTTTGCTCTTTTGCTCTCTTTTTGCTCATGCGATCATTCTGGAAAGGTTCTACAATCTGCGCAGGAAGAAGCTAATGCCCCGCCGTTTTATCGCAAGGATCTATAGAGTTTTGGAGAGAGGCAACATAGAAGCGGCTCTGTCTCTATGTGAATCCCGGCCCGGGCCTCTGACCAGGATTTTGAAGGCAGGAATAACTAACCGGCATTTGACCAAAGATGATCTGTGGGTTGTTCTCGATGTCACGGCGCGACTCGAGAGACTTCATTTGCAGAAATATTTGTATACACTGGCATTCCTAGGAACGATCGCCGTTCTTATAGGTCTTCTGGGAACAGTATCGGGTATTTACACTGCCATCAGTGCTGCATGGAGAACCAGCGGCCCAGATACTGGGGCGGCAGTAGCTAACGGTATTTCCCGTGCGTTGCTCACAACGGCTTCTGGTTTGGCAGTGGCTCTGCCGGCTATGGTAGGATATGCGTACTTTAGGGCTAAGGCCGGCAGTATGATAGATGAAATGACCCGTCATTCCTTCTCGCTGGTCAGATTTTTCACAACGGGCAGGTCGCAATTGGTTCAGCAAGAGGCAGAAGCGGGTGATGAGTGAAGGAGGAAGCGAGGGAGCGTGTAAGCGAGTACTCGCCCTCTCGATTCCGAATAGGGAGTGTGTAGAATGAGCAAGCGATTGTCTTCTGCATCCGCAGTAACAGGTCTGATAGCGGGTGCGATCGGTCTGTTAAATGTGGTGCTTGGCGGAATGGCGGTTGTTTCCGGCGCGTTCCCGAGCGCGGAAGGAGAGATTCTCGCTCCCGCAATCGGTGTCGGATCTATCGTCTTCGGGCTGGTGATGATGGCTGCTGGAGCTTTTTGGATAACTAGCGGAGTGGGATACTTTATTCTTAAGGGATGGGCTCCCACATTGGCCCTGTATGTTTCGCCTATCATTGTAGCCATCAACCTGGCTGGCGTTCTACATCTCTGGGGATTTGCTATCAATATTGGCTGGGCGGCACTCAGCACAGTGGCTGGGGTGGGGGGCATCTGGTATCTGTCCAAGAAGGAACTGGCGTCGTTCTTTCTTATTTCTGTGGCAGAGCATGTAGGTGTGCTTGTCATCTTTGCAATAGCGATCTACAGCGAACCTGTGGATATTGCGGAATCAAGTGACAGAGAGGTGATCGTAACTATAGAGGAAATAGAGGAGCAACAGGAGCCGCTGTTGGCGGAGATAGTCCCGCGGGAAGCAGCAATGTTAGAAAAACCACCAACACTGCCGAAAATAGAGATCGAGAGTGCGACTGCTACTGATCCGGGGACTGAAATTGAGGATTCAGTACCTCAACTGCCCAGAACGCTTGCGCGGATTACGGACACGGGTGCGGATATGGTCTTGAGGTCGCCCGGACGCGAGGAGAAGGAACAACGATACGAGGATACGATACCAGCGTTGGACATGGAGTCGGCTTTGGAGAGTTCAAAGAAGCCCTCCCTAGAGATAGGGCCATCCGAAAAGGTAAAAGAGGGTCCTGAAGTAACAGTTGCCAGGCCGCCGTATGTTCGGGATGATGTATTTTCTCCTGATGAACGCTTGGGACCTTCGGACGAAGTTGCCAAGCCCGGTTTATTTGGACAACCCACTGGCCAGGTCGCGGGTCGTAAGGTAATTTCCTGGCCGAAGCCACCAGAAAGGTATAAAGGTACCGAAGGAGGATCTGTTGTTATAAAGTTTTGGGTTGACCCAGCGGGTAGTGTTATCAAAGTTGAGGTCAGCAAGAAGTCGGGTAATCCCGGACTGGACAGAATAGCGGAGGAGCTTGTGGAGCAGATACGCTTCGAGGCATTGCCTAAGAATGTCCAGCAAAGAACTCAGTGGGGCGAGATACCGGTAAACTTCGAGCTGACTAGAACGCAGGGACAGGGTTAAGCCTGCCCATATTGTGAAGTAGCGAGATCGCTACGAGTTGTGAATTGGTTGGTCTGTGGTTTAGTGGTACTTTGCAGAGGAAATAGGGATCAGTTTCTAGGGAATAGGGGAGCCCTTGATCCCTAATGACTATTCCTTGATCCCTTAAGAGGAGGACCTGTGATGAGGTTAAAGGTTATCGTTGGCGTGTATCTGGCACTGTTCTCTATTGCAGCTTTTGTGATGATGGGCTGCACCACCAAAGGTATCGACTACCAGGAGGGGTTGAGCAAGTTTGAGGATAGAGAGTTAGGTGAAGCCCTGAAGGTCTTCGAAGCCATCGCCCAGGAAGGCGGCAAATACGCCAATCGAG
>SMTZ1_10007989_pt1 | contig 10579 bp, 13 predicted proteins | sample DeeMarSWOR136_30_FD_25667 | JGI IMG/M metagenome (IMG submission 25667) | reverse complement strand
AGTGCCATTTTTGCTGCTGGAATTATTGCCATTGCCATGTAACCTTTTTTTGCTCGACCTTCACCATAAGACAAAATTTGAATCTCAATTTTTTTATCTTTGCTCAGTTTTTTTGCATTCTCACGAGTAGCTACAATAATACCACAATTGCCATCTGCAGGATGAGTCTGAGTTCCAAAAGTAACTGTACCGTCTGGTATTACTGGTTTAAGTTTTTGTAGTCCTTCAAGAGTTGTTGGATAAATACCTTCATCTCCATCTACGGTTGCTATAACCTTTCGGCCTTTTCTATCTTTAACCTCGATTGGGGTAATCATATATTTTTTTTGAAAAGCCCTATTGTTTTTTGTTGAATCCTGATACTGCTGATAGCGTATAAGTGTGAGTTTATCTTGTTCTTCTCTGGATATTCCTACTTCCTTTGCTACATTCTCAGCAGTCTCTATCATAGCATTTTTTGCAAATGGATCATAACCAAAGTTATCCCACACCCAACTTTCTCTATCCTGAGTAGCACCAGGAGCTTCTGGATTTGGATACACAAGAAGAGGACCATTTGAACATCGATCTGCATATACCACAAGTATGTTCTTACGTATTCCAGACTCAATACCTAATGCAGCTAATTCAACACCCCGAGCACCTGTTGCACAAGCTTGTCCAATCATAGGGCCAGTGATATACTCAGCACCAAGCATCCCTGCTAACCATGGCGTGCCATAGAAAGTAGAAGGTTGAGGTATTGTTATACCAAAAATTAATTCATCAAACTCTTTTGGAGAGATTTTGCTCTCCTGCAGAAATCTATTACCAATGTCAGCAGCAAATTTAATTGAATGAAGATTCTGAAAACTTTTTTGCCATGCACAGAAGGGTGTACTCCAATAACCGCCGTATGGTATAAATGAATCTTTGAAATTTTTAGCACCAGTTTGCTGCACCTTGACTTTAATATTACTCATTAAAACAACTCCTTTTTTCATCCCTTAGTAAGGTTTTTCTTAAGTTCCTCATTTAATGCAGGTATTATCTCAAATAGATCTCCAACAATCCCGCAATCTGCAATATCAAAAATTGGTGCTTCGGGATCTGTATTAATTGCTATAATAGTATCAGAGCTTTTCATACCAACTTGATGCTGAATCTTACCAGAGATACCACATGCAATATACAACTTAGGTGATACAGTCTTCCCACTTTGGCCCACCTGATCTGATCTAGGTCTCCAACCAGCATCAACTGCTGCTCTTGATGCACCCACAACACCATTAATTGTTTCTGCAAGTTCTTCTAATATCTTAAAATTTTCAGGGGAGCCAATACCTCTACCACCTGAGATTATAATATCTGCTTCATCTAAACTCTTGGTACCTGATTTTGTTGTATTAACGATTTCTTTTATTGTAATTTTCATTGCATTTGCATCTAAATCCACAGGTATGGATATACTCTCTGCTTTACGTGAGGAATCTGGATTCTGAATCTTCATTACATTCGGTCGAATAGTTGCCATCTGAGGACGAGTATTAGGTGAGATAATATCAGCCATTATATTACCACCAAAAGCTGGTCTTGTCTGAAGAAGTAAACCATCTTTAATCGATAAACCTGTACAATCTGCAGTGAGACCTACCTTTAGAGTTGCAGCAACACGTGGAGCTAGATCCCTACCCATGTGAGTTGCAGGAAAAAGTACAATATTAGGTTTATATTTCATAATAATTCCTGTTAATATACTAGCATAATTACTAGTGTTATAATCTTCGAGGTTTTCGTTTTCTGCAATATAGGTTATATCTACTCCGTAAGCTGCAATATCATCACAGAAATGTCTTACTTTTTCTCCAAGAATCACTGCTCCTACTTTCTGTTTTAGAGTATCAGCAATCTCTCGAGCCTTACTAGCAAGTTCCATACTTACTTTCTTGATTTCCTTGTTACGGAGTTCTACAAAAATCCATACATCCTTATACATTGAAAGATCTTTATCACTCAACTTTGGTCTCTCAAGATTTATTGCGTCAAACTTACAGATATCTACACAAGATCCACAAAGAGTACAGTTTTCATCAATTATCGCTTTTTTATCCTTAATTTTGATCGCAGCAAATGGACATGCTTTAACACACAATGCGCATCCAGTGCACTTATCAAGAATGACTTCGATACCCACATCATTCACCTTTTAGAAAGGGCCTCATGTTTCAGAAGAATCTCACTTAATTTTTTTGCAGCCTCTTTACTATCATGTTCTATAAATTCACATTCACCACGTGGTGGTGGAGTATATGTTTTTATTACTTGTGTAAATGATCCTTCTAAACCAAATCTAGATTTATCGCCTCCAAGAATTTCTATATCCCAAACATTGAAAGGTTTCTTCTTTGCCTTTAATATACTACTCATAGGTGGATGCTCTGGTTGAAAAGATGATGGTGGAAGAAGAGCCAATAATATTGGTAATTTTGCTTCAAGAATATGATATCCATCTTCTGTTTGTTTATGAATCGTTAGTTTGTGTTTATCATTTATTTCAACCTTTTCTACGTAGGTTACTTGAGGAATGCCAAGTTGTTGAGCAAGCTCAGGTCCAACCTGAGCGGTATCGCCATCTATTGCTTGTTGCCCACAAAACACTATGTCAAATGATCCAAGTTTTTTAATAGCTAATGAAAGAGTGTAAGCTGTAGCCCAAGTATCAGAACCAGCAAATGCTTTATCGGAGATAAGTACTGCATCATCTGCACCAAGGGCTAAACATCTCAATAAAGCACTCCGTGCTTGCGGTGGACCCATTGTAATAACAGTAACACTACCTTCACCAACCTCCTCTTTTATTCTTACACATTCTTCAACTGCATAGTGATCATAAGGATTCAAAATACTTGGTACACCATCCCTGATCAATGTGTGAGTCTTTGGGTCAACCTTCACCTCTGTTGTATCAGGAACTTGCTTTATACAAGCAATTATCTTCATTTTTTGTACCTACAATTAATCAACGATATGCTAGAAACTCTTTTCCGAGTAATTCTCTAGCAACAATTAACTTCATGATTTCACAAGAACCCTCAGCCAGTGTAAACGAACGTACACCACGCCAGGCTTTCTGATCTTCGCATTCCTTTGTATATCCAAAGGCTCCCTGCCATTGCATTACATCATCAATTGCATCAAATGCCCAAATTGGTGCAACAGATTTGGCCATCGCAATCGCCATGCTAACATCAAACCTCGAAGCCTTCCCCTGTAATTCTTGATCATATGTCCAAAGAGACTTATATGCTAACTCACGAAGTGCTTGTATCCGGACATAGTGTTCAGCCAGCTTGAATTGAATACCCTCATATTTACCGATTGGTCTCCCAAAAGCTTTACGTTCTTTAATATATGCAATGCCATTCTCAAGAGCTTTAGATGCAGCGCCAGTACATACGAGAGCTATAAGTCCCCTTGCAAGCTCATATCCTTCATGGACAATATAGAATCCTTTATTTTCCTCCCCAATCAGATAATCTTTTGGAATCTCAACATTGTTAATGTCAAATCCACCGCATGAAATCCCTTCTCTACCAATATCTTCAACATAGGTTGGTGTTATACCTGGTGTATCTTTCAATGGAAGGTAAAACATACACATACCTCTTGTACCAAGCTCAGGTTTCATTCTGGCAAGTGTAACATGTCCCCCACCGTACTCCATAGCTTCAGCTACACCACTGATGTACATTTTTTCTCCATTAATAACGTATTTATCTCCCTTTTTTGTAATCTTAGTTTTCATGGAACCCAAGTCTGATCCAATATCAGATTCTGTAGTAGCTATACCAACAAATTGTTCTCCCTTGATCATTTTAGGTAATATCTCCTTTTTTGCCTCTTCAGTTCCATATTTATCCAGTAGGTGTCCCCAAGATGTCTCTACAAGATAAAGCACAGGTATTGCACAGCTAGGATCTGCTCTGGCTAATTCTTCAGCTGCAATTCCAGCAGTCACCACATCAGTACCTAAACCATCATATTCAGGGTCTATTATCATACCAAGGAGTTCAAATTTTGCCAATGCTTTTATGATATCCTCTGGCATTTTTCTTGCACCGACTAATTTTTCGGTTTTAGGAACAATTTCGCTTTTGCAAAACTCTTTTATACTCTCTCTAAAAAGTTCTTGTTCTTCTGAAAATCTATAATCAACCATATTAACCACCCACCATAACTCAATAAGGTTATTGGGTATGATTGGTACGGTATAATAATTTTATTATAATCTTAAATATGAACAATCTATATTACAAAAGTTATCTTGTATATTATAGAAAAAATTTTTAAAATTTTAATCTCAGAGACCTAATCGCTTCGAGATTACAATTCTTTGAATCTCTGATGTACCTTCTCCTATCTGACAAAGTTTAACATCTCTAAAATATCTCTCAACAGGGTATTCGCGGATATAGCCATAACCACCAAAAATCTGAATAGCCTTATTTGCTGCTCTCATTGCTATTTCAGATGCAAACAATTTGGCCATCGCTGCCTCTTTACTATATGGTAGTTTATTATCTTCTAAAAATGCTGCACGATGAACAAGAAGACGAGCAGCTTCAACCTCAGTTGCCATATCAGCTATCATCCATCGAATTGCTTGGAATTTACCGATTGGTCGTCCGAACTGTTGCCGTTGATTTGCATACTCAATACTGTCTTCAAGTGCACCACGGGCGATTCCTACAGACATTGCACCAACTGCTGTCCTACCTCGATCAAGGGTATCCATGACACCATAAAATCCTTTATTTTTTTCACCTAGAAGGTTTTCTTTTGGTACTCGGCAATCCTCAAAAATAAGTTCAGCAGTTTTACTACCACGAAGTCCAAGCTTATCTTCTAATTGTCCAACCTTAAAACCTTTAGTATCTTTTTCAACAATGATTGCAGATATACCTTTTGCACCTTGATCCTTATCAGTTTTAGCCATAACAATAGTTATACCTGCGATATCTCCACTAGTAATAAACTGCTTTGTACCATTCAACACCCATTCATCTTTTTCAAGAACAGCAGTTGTCTGAAGTCCAGCTACATCAGATCCAGCATTAGGTTCAGTTATTGCTAATGCTGCAAATCCATCACCAGTCGTATATTTAGGAAGATATTTCTTTCGTTGTTGCTCAGATCCTTGTTCATATATATAACCACAACCAAGAGTATTATGTGCTTCAACAGTCAGACCAGTAGAACCACAATAACGAGAAATTTCTTCAAGAGCAATCATATAACTAACTTTGTCAATGCCGGCTCCACCATACTTTTGTGGTACAGTCATCCCCATTAGACCCATTTTACCCATTTTTTTATAAAGATCAAATGGGAAATACTCTTCTTGATCAATTTTTGAAGCGATTGGTTTTAACTCTTTTTCACAAAATTCTCGAATAACCTTTTGAAATAATTTCTGCTGTTCTGTAAGATTAAAATCCAATTAAATCACCAAACCCATGATAGACTAATCCTGTAAAAACCTTTATGTTAAAAATCGAAAATATTATTTTAATATTTTTCCTGTTTCAAGGTACCAGAGATACAGATCAAGTTCAGCTAAAGTAAGACCAGTTTTTTTAGCAAGCTTTCTTAGTAAATTTTCTATATCAATATATTTCTTTTTTGTTAGAGTTTTAGGTTTTTTTATTAGATTATAATTCTCCAAAATATCAAGAATATGAAAATCTATGATAGCATAGTCATCAAAACCAACATTTCTTAGAAAATGACTAGCCTCTTTATATCCAAGACCTTTAATGTTATTTACAATCCAATTCCTTAATGCCTTTTTATCTCGAAATTGGACAATTTCTTTTAATTTATCTTTACATTTTAAAGATTCTGAAATATATTGTGCTCTTGCATTTGGGAATCTGTGACCATAATTTTTTAACTTTTTTGTAAGTTCTTCTTTAGTATCTGTTAAAAAACATTCTCCAATTTCATTCTGTATTATTATGCTTTTTTCAGCGTTAAAATTAGCCGTTAATAGGCAAAAACATATTTCTTTAAATAGTTCATCATTTGATTTTTTATCTATATTTTTGAATTCTTCGATTCTTTGTTCAACTAATCTACTAATTTCGCTTTTTTTTAAATTTTCAATTTTATCTACTAATTCGTTCATATATAACAACTACAATAGTTTGTATTACGTAAAGATTATTGTTTTAAAAAAAAGATGGAGAGGGTTGCTAGGCAGGGGAGGGTCTCAAAATAAGTTTTGAGGAGAGGAGGAAAGGATGGGATATAAAAAGATGGGATCACCCTGCCTTTTGCACCCCCAGAGTCCATCAGCCTGAATGATAATATTTTTAATCATCATATCTTTAACAATAAGGAGTTTTTTACCCCACTAAACCTCTAATTAACAATTGTTAATAACATGTGAGTATTTAAAACTTTCGGTAATTATAACACTTGATTTTGACAAATTTATGAAAGAGATACAGGGAAAATTCGATATATTTTTAACAAGCGTAACATAAATTAACACTCTGCAAAAGTCTAACATGTAACACATGTAACATATCAATAAACAATCGTTAATTATAAGTATATTGAATAATATTCAGGTATATGAAGCGAACTACCTGCGAATATATGATGTGGAATGGTTTGCCCGTCATTAGAAAGGAAATCGCAGAAAGTATGATTAATGACTTTGGTCTAAGTCAAAAAGAAACTGCAAGAAGACTTGGGATCACACCTGCTGCAGTCTGCCAATATGTTTCAAGAAAACGTGGCAGAATAAATATTGTAGATGAATTAATCCTAAAAGAAATCAAAACATCTGCACAAAGTATAATTGATAATGGCGGGGGATCTGTCATATTGGAAACCTGTAGGATTTGTAAAATCCTAAGAAGAACTCCAGAATTTGCACTTTTTTGCAGAGCATGCGACGAGTAAAATATAGGGATGGGTAATCAAAACAAAATGCTTTCCTTTTTAACATTAAAGAGTTCTATCATATGATGTGGTCTATATGACATTTTAGCCTTTCTTAAACCAGGTATATTCATGTCTGATTCCCTATTGATATATTTGAAATCTTTTTGAAGTATTTTTGCAGTTTCCTGGTTTATAATTTTATATATACCATCAAAATCCGGAGATCCTTTTTCATAATGAACCACTCCTGTATCTTGATTCATATGCTCATAAACTGCTATAGCCTCAATTGCCCCATCTATACATACCGCAATACCAGACAATCTAAGATTAAAAAAATTGGCCATGGAATAGAGGATTGCTTTTTTTTCATTTTCTAACAAAGGGTCCGATTCACAATCTTTCCAAAGACACCATCTTTTTAGAAATTCTTGGATTTCACTCATATTTTGTTCTGTAATATTTTCAATCTCATAGGCATAATTTCTTTTGAATTTATTTACACGATTCCGAATTTTACTGTAAGATGACCCAGGTAATTCAGCAAGGTCTGAAGCTAGATAAACATAATCAAAATACTCTCTTTTTGAATTAAATTCTAATTTTGGATAAAGGTTTGAAAGCCAATTCTTTATTTTGATATCAATGACTCCTAAAGGATATTCTGAGTCTTGCTTTTTTGCAAGCTGCAGGACTTCATCAAATAAATCCTTTCTTTTTTCACCAGACGGAGGTCTAAATTGAATCTGATTTTTTATTGCACTCATTATAATGATATTATTTTCAATAAAAGCATATTTGTATTTACTGTATTCCTTCCAGCTAATTAATGTTGTAAAAACATTATCACTGTGAATAGGTGGAAATTTTTTGTAATGTTTATCAAATAAAATTTTATCATCAAGTGTAATTGATTTGAAATCATCAATTGAAAGCATTTTAATCATCTTTTTCATATTTCATAGGGGTATATTTGGTTAAAGTTTTAAATCCAATATTTGAATAGAAACCATTTTGATTTGGTTCTGCAATAAGACCTACCCAATTAATTTTCCTAGATAAACAATAATCTAATAATTTTTTTACCAACTCTCGTCCTATACCGCTATCTCGATATTCTGGCAATACTACTAGATCTTGGATATATGCATCAGATACCCCATCAGAGATTAACCGACCCATACCTACTGCTTTGTCAAGGTTTTTATCAACTGCTACTGCAAAAGCAAAACTACCTTTTATCAAATATTTAAGTCTAGACGGATCAAAATGTTCCTTCCACCAACCTCCAGCTTTATATAGGTTAACAATTTCATTCTCAGGCCAAAAATCTACAATTTTAATTTCTATTTTTTGTTCTTTCATTTTATTTTCATCCTGTCGCTTCTTAATGGGTTGATTATATAAGGTTATTTTGAAGATATTAGTTTAATTTCAGTAAGATATAAAACATATAAAACAATTCCTAAAAAGTGGGAGGTATAATCCAAAATGATTAAATCAACCAATATTTTAAAATTAATGATTAAGGATCATTGTAAAATCGAAGATCTATTGAATAATCTTGAAGAGAAAAACAATGAAGATTTCGATTCAATGCAAAAGGCATTTAATAAATTTGAATGGGAACTCGAAAAACATATATTTACTGAGGAAAAAGCGATATTTACTTCTTATAATCCTGATGATATAATTGATGGATATGAGATGTTACCTGAACTTACAAAACAGCATAACTTTATTGTTAACAAAATAAACAATTGGAGAAAAGACGTTCGGAATCAAAGAATGATAACCGATATTTATAGTTTTAAAGTGTATTTAATAAGACATAAAAATTTCGAGGAAGAAAAAGTCTATCCCAAACTTGATCAATCCCTTTCTGAAGATGAGAAAAGAAATATTATAGCCAAAATAAATGAAATAGTCCAAAGATAGGTGTGATTTTATGGAAGAAAATTATAAATGCAAAGGCTGTGGTAAAACTGTTAAAGTAACTGATGGGAAAGTACCTGATTGTTGTGGTAAACCTATGACCAAAATACCTCTTGATATTTGCATACAACCAGCACATGCAGAACATGCAAGACCTATGGAAGATGAAAATGCTTGTGATGATGGAAGAGCCGGATAGATCTAAATAAATTTTTCAAATCGTTCTTTTTTAGCTTTACAAATCGGGCAGACGTCAGGTGGTTCATCTCTACCACATAAATAGCCGCATACCTTGCATCTCCAAACTGGCTTTGATAATGGAAAAGAAGCATTTTTTACTGATTTTTCTTCTATATCTTCCTTTTCCCTTCTCATAGGCCTACGTTCAGGAATTGAAGCTACTTGTTTTTTACCATCTACAATATCCTGTGAAACATAAAGAGCACAGTAACATGAGCCATATTCGTTCAGATCAGCATCACGATAATCACAAGGACATATTATATCAAGATCTTCATTTTTCTTACCAGATGCTAACCTGCATGGACATGCCCAATACCCGTATCTTTTTTCATTGATTAAAATACCTTTAATGAGATCCCTGGTTAATTCAACATCAGGATTTAGATGATAACCATATGATTCAGCTTCTTTGTAAAGCCTATTATAAAGGTTTTCTACATCCTCTTTTTTAGTCTCACTCATTTTTCCAGAACCTTAATAATTTCTTCCTCCTTATAACCAATTATACATTCCTTGTCATTAATTACTATAGTAGGATAGGAATTTCGTGGATTACACTTTCTTACATCTTCAATGACTTTGTCTTTTTCACGTTCTTCAACTAAATCAACATATATATATGAATATTCTACACCAAGTTTTTTTAGTAAATCCTTAGTTTTTTTACACCAACCACAAGTGCTTAAAGCATAAAGTATAATCTTGCCTTTATTCTCACCATCTACATGATTAATTTTCATCAATATTCACCTCTTATCAATATATCTGTTTATATATACAAATTCATCTATTGGAAATCTTTCTGGCCGGGACTTTTCAGCTTCAACTTGTTTTTCAGAGAGTACTGGATCTATCGTATCAGTATGTTTCCCTACAATAACAAGAGTAATAACATCAATATCTTCAGGTATTCCAAGAACCTCCCTGGTTTTTTTAGGACTGTAGCCTGCTATAGGATGAGCAACAAGACCTAGTTCAGTTGCTCTAAGAATAATTGCCTCTGTTGCCATCCCTATATCAAATCGATAATATATCCTGTCTCTTATAACACAATCATCTTCCTGTTTACCAAGAACAATAATAATCATAGATGCTTTTTTAGCCCATTCATTACCAGAAGATAAGGCCTCATGTAGTTTCTTTAATATTTCTGATTCATAAACAAAAACATATCTCCAGGGTTGATTATTAAAACAAGATGCAGTTATTTGAGCACATTCTGCAAGATCTTTAATGAGGGCATTGGTAATCTTAACAGGTATCAAGGAACGATATGCTCTTCTTTTTTTAATAGCTTCTTTTACATCCATTATTAAAGACCTTCCTAAGCATAACCTGTAATGCCTGAATCCACCCAAGTTGTATTTTCAGCACATTGCAAACCATGTTCAAGTGATGTTTCAACTGTTTTTTTCAAAAGAGCTGGATAAATTGCACCAACAAGCTCGTTTACTGGCTTACCCTTGCA
>SMTZ1_10007986_pt1 | contig 10580 bp, 10 predicted proteins | sample DeeMarSWOR136_30_FD_25667 | JGI IMG/M metagenome (IMG submission 25667) | reverse complement strand
CCTCCCCGGATCCGTTTCCATCGGCTCCTGGTATTTTATGACCAGACGCCTCCCCGTAGGCAAACCCCAGATATGAAAGGTCTTTTTCCCAACGACCACCCCCTCTGCGTCGGCAAAAAACCCGGCCTCTGCGAGGGAGACGATAAGGAATAAGCCTGCCACTACCCAATAAAGGATTCGAAATCTGACAGCCATTTTTTATCCTCCTTCAAACCTCTTTTTCGCCTCTTGAGGCTTTTCTTATCTAATGTTCATAAGATAAAAAACCAAGAAAATCATAAGGATCATAATTGAATACAATGTAATTTCGGCTAATCTCATGGATGTAAATCTTATTGTTGTTGTACCTTCAAGATTGAGAAAATTCGCCGATTCCCGAAGCTTTTTATTCCTCCTTTAAATAATTGATCTATTTTGAAGCCATATTTTCGATTGTATATGATTTCGGTCGTCCCTGTCGTTTAAGAAGCAAAAAATATACCAAGTTTGTAACAATTTTTTATTTTATAGTATTACTACTACTATCAAAATATCTATTTGTAATACCTGTGCGAAGGGAAACATACCATTGGATAAAAATCGAACATTTTTTCTCAAATGAAAGCAGGAAAAGCGGAGAAATGTAAAAATTTCGTATACTTATCAAAAATTGTCATTGGCTTCACCAAGACTGAGGTTAGATCATAACGAAGCTGCATACTCTAAGCCTGTAACGATAGTAAGCAACACATTGGGCTATGATGTTATTGCCATTCTTTTCCCTCTTTAGTTAGGCTTTGATTCCATAGAAAAGACATGCAGGTATTGGTGAGCCTCAAGGCATATCTGTATAGGATATATCCCAAATCCGGCTCGACTCTCGTAGATAATCAACTGAATTGGATAGTCTTCTGAGGCTCTGCCTCTATTTATAGGCGATTCAAATCTTTACCCATTGGCAAGCTACATTAGTTCAGTGTTCTTTTATAGCCGATTCAGGACAAATTACAAGCCCTTATCCAGAGGGAGGATCGGCTATGAAGCTCTCAATAGCACTAAGAATCTTTCGGGATTACCAAAAGGCAAACCTCAAATCCAGTACGGTCATGGGATACAGGTACCTCATAGACAACTTCGAGGGGCTTTTTGGAGAAAAGGACCTCAAATCAATAAATAGCGAGGATATCTACAATTATCAGCAGGAGCTCACAAACCCCTTGGATAGTCCCTTCATGTGGAAGATGTTTCCTCTCCCGAAGCCCAAACACAGGGCATTCGTCTCCAAGGCAATTATCGATGAGGTGGTCTTCAGCAGGCAGGGTCCGAGGGACAGGCTGATATTAAAGCTACAATCCAGATACGGGGCCAGGATCGGCGAGGTTCTCAATATCCGGATCTGGGATATCGAAGGGAGGAATTTCATCGTTCATAATCCAAAGAGCGGAAAGGAGAAGGAGCCTATTTTCATGCTTGAACAGGTGATCGGAAGACTAAAAGCTTACCTTCAGGAGAAGGGATTGAGTGAACAGGAAGAGTATTTAACGTTTCCTTTGCCATCGCTCGTAAGATAATCAACCAGCGAGGCGAGAAGGTTGGTATAAAATTGAATCCGCATGAGGTGAGGAGATACTCAGCCTTATTTGCTAGCTGCAAGGGGATCTCCCTTGATCTCATATCCAAGGTTCTGCTTCCCCATCAGCATTTGAAATCGACCCAGCTCTATCTAGGGAGAGGAAGCGATTCTGAGGCCATTCGCTGGATGAATATCCTTCATGGGAAATAATTCAATGGCTAATCGATAGATTTGACAGAGTGGCACGGTTTCGAGTTCATCTTACATTAAAAATCTTAGGGGCCAGCCCTTACCCTTCCCATTCCAAGCTTCCATGGCTACCCTCCCCATTATCGCTTCCTAAACGATAATCTTAACCGATCATCAAAATCTATGGCGCCCCGCTTCCTCGCTTTAGCTGTTTTTCTATCGAACTTAATATATCACGAATTCTAAAAAGTAGAATCGAGCTTTCACAAAGAAAACGCCAAACAAGATTGCCAAACACAATTAGTGCAATCCCTATCAATATTTGTTTGTTAAAAGGTGTCTGCCTGCCAAAAATATTCAATTTCTCGGCCCCCGAACCCATCAAATCCAAACCCATCAAATCCAAACCCATCAAAATCATCACAATACCCGCGCTGGTAAGACCCAGCATCCCAAGCACATAGATGATTTTGATCGCGATGGGACTGATCATTGTGCGGAACGAAAAGAATCCTCCACGTTCCATTTCTGTCTCCTGTACCCACCTTATTGGCGGTATCTTTCTTGTTGGCAACTGACGGGGAATCTTTTCACCCCTTTCCTCAAGTATCTTACGTATTGCTTCAAATGCTTCTTCTGGGTATTTCGTCCTATCATTTTTTCGCCAAATCTGGACTAGTTCTTCCGTGCTCTTTGACCCCATATAATCAAGCATCTTTTCTACTAACATATCGTCCATATGAGTGCCTCCTTGAAGGCTGAATCTTCCCCACTAAATCATTTGCTTTTCCTATTACCCAAACGGATGATTCAGCTCTATCCTTTCCAACTCAGAATAGCAGAGGGAAATGAGATTCACAAGGAAAAATCAAGGTTTCTCCAACAGAATTTGAAGACGACCCAGCTCTATTTAGGGAGAGGAAGCGATTCTGAGGCCATTCGCTGGATAAATATCCTTCATGGGAAATAATTCAATCGCTAATCAATAGAATCGGTCATTAGGTGAAGGTAACTAATCCATCTACTATTTGGTATCTATTCAACGTATCAACTATATATCTTCGTTTGGTCCACGAATCATATCAACTCATAAGTTTTTCGAATCATCTTTTCTGCAGCTTTAATAGTGCCAACGAAAATCTTAGAACTCATTATTATTGCGTAATGATTGTCAGCATATTCTCCGGCCAACATATGTTTACCAACGTATTTACCCAAGTAATAAAGGGGGGTTGGAGGACTCTTGATTCTCAGAGTCTGTTCGTAGTCCTCATATCTTCGGGTGAGAAGTGACTCGAATTCCTCAATTTTCCGATAATGCCACCCCACATATGATAAACGGTTCTGAATATGAAGGTGATAAGCCTCGAGTAAAGCTTTGCATTTATCGCTTGAAATGGTCTGCTTACAGGCATAGACCACACCAAACATGTTCATCATAATCCACTCCTTATGAGAGTTTCCCAAATAACCTTCTTTTACTGATACGAAATCGCCGACATTTCTTAGTATTTTTCTCAGTTGATTCAAATCTGACCGAGAAAAAGTGAAGCGAACTAACACTTTTCCCAATTCATACGGAGTCACCTTGGCTTTTCTGCGAAAAAATCTCATCTTTTTTCCTTAACGGATAGTTGAGCTCTGTCGGCTATTACTCTCGTTTTCAGGCTGTCGAAATCCCGCCAAGGTCTTTGAGAAAAAGTACCTAAGAGAAAGCTCAGAACTGTTGCCATTTTTCACCTTCCTCTTCTCTCATATTCGTCTCTATCTACGTGGCCTCATCAAGCATCCCCATAAGGAGACTTCCCAGCGCAAGGCATTCAAATGCCTTTACAGGACCGGAACTGTTGAGGGATCGGAGGCCAACAGCCCTTTTGAACCATCCAATCGCCCCACGATATAACGAATGCGCTGCATCTTGCTCAGCGGCATTCTTACTGAGGGACACTAGAGGGGATCCAGGGTTCAGTGCCTTGGTAATGAGAGCAACACCTGCATCTGCGGAATGTGCAGAGATTTTATTCCGTACCTCCTCCTCCACCACATTCATGGCATTGAATATAGCATCATCGTATTGGCCAGTTTCAAAAAGGCTACGGCACCGCTGAACAATTTTCGGGTGAAGCCCTTCAAGGGTCATTTGGAATCCGTGAATAGAATACTCAGCTTGGGTTTCTGCTAGTTTCGCCAAACCCCTGGCCAAGTCTTTAAGCTCTGTTCTGTCCAATCGTTGATTGTACAGAACACTTTCTAGTGGATTTACCAATGGGGCATAGAGCTCTAGCACGTATTGCCTTCTGGAGGCATACGTTGGAAACTTTGAAGACCAGTAACCATGCCAATCCCACAAAGAGCGGAAAGGGTTGTTGTGGGGGAGAATAACTCCAGCTCTTACCAGGACGTCAATTTCGGTTGTAATATCGAGATAAAGTTGTATATATTCGTCTTCCTTCTCCTGGATCGTCGCCTCACCAGTGCTAACAGAGAGCATTATTGACTGAATTTGCCAAATATTCGCTAATAAACTCTCAAGCTGTCTTGGATCCATTGTTCCATTCTCCTGGCGGTATTTCAGTGTATCAGCTTAAACATGACCCTTGTATATCCGTTCCAAGAAAACCCATTAATCCGCCCTTGTTTCTTATTCCTGGAAAATTAATAGACCCGAGGGGCCAATGAGGGGCCGGGGACACCCATTGGCTCCCTCGGAAAGGAGGAGAGTGAGAAAAGTTACCGTTGGAAATCTCAGAATAAAACGGTTCCTCAGTGAACTCATTCCCCTATCGAAATAGTTGAGGCAATATGTCGCTCGCAAAAAGGATAACTAGGCACGCTGAGATAAGGATGATTACATAGGCTATGATTTCGGCAATAGACACTATTTCCACTCTCATCTCATCTCTATAGGTAGAAGGTTTGCCGATTCCCGAAGTCTTCTTCTTATTGCTTTCTTCAACAGGTGACTTATTTGGGAAGCAATACTTTCCTGGTATAACATGCAAGATAATATCCAAGAGCTTTTTTCTGGTAAGATTCATGACGATTTGACTGCCCAAAATTATTAATTTTATACGATTTAAAACGATGATATCTGAAAAATAGCAAAATTCATACCAATTTTCATTAATTCTTCCTGATCTAAGAATTTAGGCTAAAATCGATTTATCTATCTGTAATTATTTAATTTATTAGATAATAAGCCGATGGAAGAAGAAGTGAAAATCGATAAAAAACATATATCTCTTTTCCTTAATGAAAAGAAGAATAGGGAGAGATTTGCAAAAATTTCATATCCCTCCAAAGATTGTCATCGGCTTTGTTTGAGCTCAGGTTGGGTCAAAGCGAGGGAGGATGTGTAAATTTTGCAATGATAGCACGTTCACGTGTAAGAAGTGTGCCCCTTCCATCTTTGGGTCTATTTGGTTATGCCAAGGCTCCAGGCAGATAGAGGCGGTGAGTTAGATGAAGCATTACTTTGACATTTCAATCCACGCTCATTGTCGAGGAAACCCTATGGATAACACCAGGACCCCGAAAGGGAGTTCAGGTGACTTTAACGGGAAAGATACTCAATATGCGGGGGGCGAATTTGCTTCTAATAAACTACATCGAAGTTTCGAATTCCTCTATGAGAATGTATCTTTGCATTTCCGCAGACCCCCATAAGTTCAACTTTTCTTTCGCATATCGATATTTTTAGCTCTCCTCCCTCCGCAATGATCTATCTATATAAGATGAAAAAAGCAGAGCCTTTTCCGACCCTGCCGATTGTCATGAGTATACTCGACTTCTTCACCTAATTAGAGGTGATATTCGTACTTATGCGAATTGTTTCTAGCCATTTGAAGAAGATCACTAAAGCTTGTAGCATGGGTTGGAAAGCAGACCTCATTGATTACGACCGTGAATCCTTCTCTTCCAAATCCATACTCATAAAGGATTTTCTCCAATCGCTCCCTCACTGTGTGGGCTCCCTCCATATCGGCATAAGGAAGCATAACTAGAAGCCGATTTCCTGCGGCCTGGCCGACGATATCTGTTTCTCTCAGCTCACCTTTGACGAGATTGGCAAGGGTTTTAAGGGAGATACTAACATCTTCCCCAACTGAGGGGTTGAGGTGACCGAAAGTAAGCGACAATAAACTCAGTAAGTTTTGGTATCTTTGTGCTCTTTTGATTTCCAGATCCAGCAAGAACAAAAATGATTGCCTGTTAAGCACATTTCCGAAGGCAAACACCGCAGTGCCCCCTTATATTTAATCTGGCGCTGATTCGGGGTGGCCTCATTCTGACTTTACCGTTCATAGATAATTCTTCAATGGAATATCAGGAGTTTTATCACCACGGGGATCTCGCAGACAAACAGTCGGAAAGCGAGCAATATTCAAAAGTATTGTTAGCAAATTTTATACCAGTCAGCATATTTATGGGAAACAACAGGCGGTAAGGAGGGCGATCAATACATTGAAATGTCAAATTGATTTAATCAAGTGGAGGGTAAAACTGAGGACAATTATGATAAGGAGCTGATGAAGTTTTGCGCACCGAGGATAGTCTCGCGGATTTGTAGTCCTGATGTTTCGTCTTTATATGATGCTCCAGTTCGCTATAAGGATTGGCCAAGAAAATTATGGCTTGGTGTAGAGAAACCGGTTACGCATGAAGCTTCGTTTCTCTTATTCTCCACTTGTGCGGCGATTCTAGCGCGTCAGGCCGTATTGCCTTATCTTATAAAGGATGGCTTTGTAGCTGATATTTAAATATTTTGCTGCTGCTTTACGGTTCCAATTGGTCTGGGTCAAGGCCTTCAAAATGGCCTTCCGCTCGGCCTCCATGATAGCTCTTTGGCTGACCTCCTTGAGGGGTAGCACAGGGGGGATTGGGGCCTGGGGTTGGGTGCTCGTTTTTTCGAGTGGCCTTTTTCCCTTGCCTTTTGAACTTAATTCCTCGATGATGGCTTCCTCATCGCCCAATACCACCAAGCGCTTTATCATATTCTCCAATTCCCGGACATTCCCTGGCCAGTGGTGACGCGCAAGCCTCTTCATCAGCTTTGAGGAAGGATTGCATACCCGTTTATTATATTTCTTTCCGTATTTGTCCAAGAAATGGTTAACAAAGGCGGGTATCTCCTGTCTCCTCTCCCTCAGGGGAGGAACGTGGATATTGACCACATTTAGCCGATAGTACAGATCCTTCCTGAAGTGGCCATCTCTAACGGCTTGCTCGAGGTCTTTGTTGGTGGCTACCAAAACGCGCACATCGACTTGGATATCGGTTCTACCCCCCAACCGGGAGAACCCCCCATCCTGTAAAACTTGAAGGAGCTTCGCCTGCAGTGGTGGGTTCATATCCCCGATCTCGTCTAAAAAGATGGTTCCTCCGTGTGCCATCTCGAACTTTCCTGACTTCTTCCGATAGGCCCCGGTAAATGCCCCCTTTTCATATCCGAAAAGCTCGCTTTCTAGGAGTTTCTCGGGAAGGGCAGCACAATTGACCTTGACGAATGGTTTATCTCTCCGAGGAGAATTGAGGTGCAGTGAACGGGCGACGATTTCCTTGCCCACACCGCTCTCCCCATGAATGAGAACGGTAACGTTGGTACTTGCCACTCGATCAACAATCTTCCGGATTCGATCCATCTTCTCCCCGAAAAAAATGAAGAAACCATTTATATCAAGGGGTTGTCTTCCTTTGGTAGCTTTTGATGAATTACGGCTTACTTTAGGCAACGCCTTCCCCGTTCTAATTTTCCCCTAATTCCATTTGTCTTGACTTCATCCTCGTTTGTGATATTAAGAAAAGGGGGGGTTAAGATAGAAAAAGTTGCATTGAGTCTCCCCAGACCGTGCCTTTTTCTACTTCGGCCCTCCCTTTACTATATCCAAATCTTCCGTTGTTTTACAAGTTTCACCTTTTTTATGTTAGGAACCTAAACTATAAATGCAATCTATGCATTAAGAGATTTATGATGTAGCCAGAGGAAGGATTAAGTGCAAACGTTCAACATATTAGTAGGTTAGATGAGCAACAGGAACAACCAATGATATTAAGGGGGTAGCCAATTGAGGCTAACCCTCTTCACATGTTAGCCTCATGAGCGGTGTACATTTGCAGGCAATACTATATTGCTTGGCCTTCGATCAGTAGCATCACTTTGACCGAGAATAGAAACCCGAAAAGGCTGACCTAAAACCACATCCAACGCATTTTCGTACTTCTCGGTTTTCTCTTCGATCGGAATTTGTAACCGCTTATGATACAATTAAACGAATGATGGAGCACACGTGTCAAAATGAGGATTGTGGGGCATAATTACAGCGGTAATCTTTCATCCTTGGTAAACTAAAAAACCAGCGCTCGTGTTTTACCTGCTATCGTGTACTATGAGGGCGACAGAATGAAAAAGGTCTTCTGGATAGTCATCGGAGCAGTACTTGTTGGCCTTCTCGTCTGGCAAGTTCACCAGAGGACCTCCACCTCGTTACAGGGCTCTCAGCACCAGCGCCGAACTCCTGCTGTAGCCGTTGAGGTAGCTCCCGTTCAAAGGGCCACGATTCGGGACGCAGGGCTTTTCACGGGCTCCCTCCTGCCTCAGTCCTATTTCGTCGTCGCGCCGAAGATCGCCGGACGGCTGGAGAAACTCCCGCTCAATATCGGTGATCCCGTCAAACGTGGCCAGGTGATCGCGCTGCTCGACGACGAGGAGTATGCCCAACAGGTTGAGCAAGCCCGGGCTGAATTGGAGGTAGCCAAGGCCAATGTCGAAGAATCCCGGAGCTCCCTGGACGTCGCACAGCGGGAATTTGAGAGGGCGAAGGCTCTCCGACAGAAAAAGATAGCTTCAGAGTCAGAACTCGATACTGCCCAGGCCCAATACGAGGTACAAGATGCCAAGTATAAGGTTGCCCTAGCTCAGGTGGCACAGAAAGAAGCTGCGCTGAAAGCCGCCCAGGTTCGACTATCCTACACACAAATCCGGGCATGGTGGGAGGATGGGGATGAACCCAGGATCGTCGGCGAGCGGTTCGTGGACGAAGGAGCCATGCTGAAGGCAAACGACCCCATTGTTTCCATCCTTGACATCCATTCCGTGACAGGCGTGATTCATGTCATCGAGCGAGATTACTCTGAGATGCGGGTGGGTCAGGAGGCGATTGTCACAACCGATGCGTTTCCCGGCAGGACCTTCATTGGGAAAATAGTCCGAGTAGCGCCCCTTCTGAAGGAAACTTCTCGCCAGGCGAGGGTGGAGATTGAAATTCCCAATCGGGAACAACTCCTCAAGCCCGGCATGTTCGTCCGGGCACAAATTCAGTTCGCCGAGCAGGAAAATGTGACGGTTGTTCCGCTGATTGCTCTTACGAAACGCGATAACCGGCAGGGCATTTTCCTCGTGGACACACAAAACATGAAAGCTCATTTCATCCCTGTAACCCTGGGCATTGTCAATGCCGGGTTGGCCGAGGTGGTCGAACCCCCACTTTCTGGAACGGTTGTTACCTTGGGCCACCACCTCCTTGAGGATGGCGCTTCCATCATTTTGCCGGGAGAGAAATCGGGGGGAACACCACAGGAGCTCGTTAATCCCGCCGACCGAAAAGAGAGCGGACGGAGACAATCAGGGGAAAAACGATGAAACTCTCTCGGTTTTCTGTGCATCGTCCTATCTTCACAATCATGATTACGCTGATCGTGCTTATCCTGGGGGGCGTGTCCTTGAACCGCCTCCCAATCGATTTGATGCCTGATATCACGTTTCCGACGCTCAGCATATCCACCTCCTATGAGAATGCAAGCCCAGAGGAAATCGAGGAGTTGGTGACCCGTCCCATCGAAGAGGCGATGAGCGCTGTTCCCGGTGTGGAAGAAGTCTCCTCAGCCTCAATGGAAAGCCTCAGCAATGTCCGTGTGGCCTTCACCTGGGGCACCGATCTTGACGCGGCGGCCAATGATATTCGTGACCGCTTGGACCGTGTGATACCGCGTTTACCGGATGATGCGGAGCGGCCGAGATTGCGAAAATTCGATCTGGCCAGTTTTCCCATCCTCATCCTTGGGGCTTCGAGCAATCTGGACCCCGTACAGATGCGGAGGATCATAGATGATCAGGTCAAATACCGCATCGAACGGGTGCCCGGCGTAGCCGCACTTGATGTGTGGGGAGGGCTCGATCGCGAGATTCACGTAAATCTCTCTGCAGACAAGATCAAAGCTTTGGGCCTCCCACTCGACCAGATCCTCAGCCGGATTCAAGCGGGCAACATCAACGTGCCGGCCGGGACAATAGAGCGGGGAAATTATGAGGTCATGATCCGCACTCCTGGTGAATACACAAACCTTCATGAGCTCCAAAATACGGTGATAGCCGTCCGTGAGGGAGTTCCCATCCAACTCAAGGAGATCGCGAGTGTTGAAGACTCCTGGCAAAAGGTCACCCGGATTGTTCGAGTCAATGGGAAGCCTGGAATACGACTTTCCGTCAACAAACAGTCAGGCAAGAACACGGTCGAGGTTGCCAAAGGGGTGCTACGGGAAATTGAGCGGATTAATCGAGACATTCCACAAATCAATCTGACGCCGATTATTGATTCCTCGGACTACATCCAGCGCTCTATCACGAACGTTGGCTCAATGGCCCTATATGGGGGGATACTCGCTTTCCTGGTACTGTTCTTCTTTCTCCGCAACATCCGAGGGACAGTTATCATTGCCACAGCCATACCGATTTCCGTGATCGCCACCTTCTCCCTGATGTATTTCGCCGGATTCACGCTGAACATCATGACGCTCGGCGGCCTGGCATTGGGTATCGGAATGCTGGCCGACAACGCCATCG
>SMTZ1_10007985_pt1 | contig 10580 bp, 10 predicted proteins | sample DeeMarSWOR136_30_FD_25667 | JGI IMG/M metagenome (IMG submission 25667) | reverse complement strand
ATACGTAATTATGCTCTGCCAGTGCATCTCCTTCCACCGGGGTGACGTGGTAGATTCCCATCTGATCTTTTTCGAATTTGGCAGGAGATAAATACGCTGCTACAGGTATGAGGTGTCGTATGAAGATAGGCGTTTCCTCCACGATGAGACGTTCTCCCTCTGGAAGGGTGGCAAATCCCTTTTCACAGACCAGGGCTCGCATTTTGGTGATGGCTTTCTCGTATGCTTTTATCGTCTCCTGGAACGTGGGAGGATGATCGCTGCGTATTCTGTTTCTCACTTCCTCTACAGATGAAGAAGGGTCTATTTTGGAAGCTAGGTTCTTTAATCTGGCTTTTTCTTTCGTGAGGTAGTTCTCTCCTATCTTTAAGATCTCATCTGCTGTCAACCCAAGTTCTCTCACTTCTAACAGTTTTTCAAACAGTTCTCTCCCAATGGCAAACTCTGTTTCACAGGTTAAGGTGTCTAACCATTCAGCGTACTCAGAGAGAGTATCTACAGTCTTGGCTGAACTTTCATCCAGTTCAGATGTGTCCAGTCCCTGTTTCTGTGCAGCGTTGGAGATTGTTTCAAAGAACATTGGGAGCGCATTACATGATTCCTTTGCTATTTCCCGCCACAGGACTACTGGGGCTCTGATTTTTGATTTGAATTCTTCTATGAATTGAGGGCACTTTTCAAGTCTAGCTGTAATGGACTGCAATCGTTCTTCAAACGGGGCAAATTCTCTGGAAAACAAGATATGGAGGGAAAACCCTATAATCTCTACAAGATCTGGATCTTTCTCCCACTGGCGGATTTCTTCTTCATTGAGGAGCTGATACTTCAATACAGAAATCATCAGGTTTCGATCAATCTGCCTATCTGGTGTCAAACCCTCTTCAGGTATGGATTGGAATTTTCCCAAGTACTCAGACATGCTTTTGATAAAAGTTAGCTGGGATTCTCTCTTTCCTGAAGGCATTTTCTTATCGTACTGGTGAAGTCCAAAAGCAGTAGCAATATCTGGTCTAAAATCCATGAAAGAGTAGAAAGCTTCATGAACCAGGGCATCGAATTCATCGTTCATAATGCTGGTATAAAGATGGGTATAAAAAGGTTGAGTAAAACCTCTCACCCATACGCGTGTTCCTGTCCTTACTTGAGAAATTGAAATTCCCTTCTCGTTTTTTGTTGTGTTCTTCTATTCATATAACAGTAAAAAAAACTTTGTATACAAAATATTCAGCATTCAATCAGCTATTCAGAGAATATACTCAGCCAAAAAAAGCGATCCTTTACCTTCCAGTGTTGTAAATCTGATTGGTACAACAGATCCTTTATCTCTTCTGGTGTGTATGAAGCTCTGAAGTGCTTTGAAAAAATGCTCAACCACGATCTCCTGAAGTCGCTGATAAAGTATTTGCCTTCAGGGGTTAAAACTCGCTGGATTTCATTAAACATTTTCACTGGATTCTCTACTAAATGGAGTGTATTGCTGCTGATGATTAAATCAAAGGTATCACCATCAAAAGGCATTGCACAAGCATCACCTTTCTCAAAAGAAACTTTTGAAGGGATGTCACTTTTCTCAACATTTTCTGAAGCTACCTCTAAGGCTACCTCAGAAAGATCTAACCCTGTAACGTCCACTGCAGGAATTCTTTTGGCAAATTCAATAGCCAATAATCCTGTCCCCGTTCCTATATCCAAAACTTTACCTTTAATCCCCCATTTCTTGGCTACAGTGACAAAACTCTTAGATACATTTCGCATCCATTTTCCAGCCTCTTTATTGTATCTTTCAGCAGTTTCTCTGTCCTCAAAGACTCCGCACTCAAGTGGTTCCCTCTTTACCATGGGAGTATTAGAACAAAAGTTCTTATAAAGATAGCTACTACCAAAACGAGAGCTAGCCAGGGGTTCGAATAAAGCTTATCAGTAGTGAAGCTTAAAGAGAACCCTTGCACAGAAAATAATAACAAACAAGCCTGACAGTGGAGTTCATTTTATTGAGGTTCTTTTAATTGATGATATTGGTACAAGAAAATAACTCTATCACAATGAAGTTTAAGAGTCCCCAAAATACAGGTAATCAGGTGATATAATGACGAGGAAATATTCTGCAGAAGAGCTCATGACTAAGAACCGATGGGATAAAATCCACAAAGAATGGAAACACACACCCGAAGTAGATGAGAGTATGCCCGAAATTGCAGCTTTATTCCAAGAGCACAATGTGAAAAGGGTTTTAGATCTGGGATGCGGTTCAGGAAGGCACACTATCTATCTGGCACAGAAAGGGTTTGATGTGTACGGAATTGATATATCTGAACAAGGAATAAAGAAGGCAAAAGAAAACTTGCACAACATGGGACTTTCTGCAACATTGACTACTGGTTCAATCTTTGGCAAACTTCCGTATGATGACAATTTTTTTGATAGTATTATCAGTATTCGGGTTTTACACCACGGGAGGATTGAAAATATTCGGAAAGCAATCAAAGAAATAGAAAGAGTGGTAACCCCAAATGGGTTCGTCTTTGTAACAGTAAAAAAGAGAACAGCCAGAAAGAAGATGCTTCCCTTCAAAGAGATAGCCCCCAGAACCTATGTGAAACTGGAAGGAGTGGAGAAAGATGTTGTACACTACCTTTTTAACAAGAAATTGCTCATATACGAGTTTAGAACCTTTAAAATCTGTGATCTGTGGGTGGACAGCAGCAATTACTACTGCCTTCTTGGGAAGTTAAAGGAATAAATACCAAGATGAGAAGTAAGGGGTTAGAACTGTATGTATGTGAATGGGCAGAAGAAGACTACAGAAACCTTTTTAACCTTTAATAATTATTAAACAGTGATATGGTGAGTAGTTTTCTCCCAAAGCTCATGGAAGCTCAAATAGATGCTTTAGTCAGAGCAGGGTACTACTCGAGTACGTCTGAAGTAGTAAAAGATGCTTTAAGACTCTTGTTTGAGACAAAGAAGGAGCTGAAGACTGCATCAGCAGTGGAGCTGTACAAGAGCGGTGAAATATCTTTGGGAAAAGCAGCAGAAATAGCAGGTGTTACTGTGGTGGAATTTAAGGAAATACTTGCGAGTAGAGGCGTTTACAGGGAATTTGAGGTAAAATCTACAGAGGAAATGGATGAGAAGATTAAAAACAGGAAATGATTGTATCATATTCTTTTTAACCTTTGACCTCTTCAATTGCTTCTTTTCAGATCTTCTAACCTTTTTCAGGTCCCCCAATAGCAAATATTTTCTCTGGGACACCACAATATTCTTTTTTGCCCCATACCATGCGCAAAGAAGCACCTGTTATAGTAAATCCGTATCGTTCAAGCAGGTCAACACCCTCTGTATTGGGTGCAGGGATACCAAGAGAAACAGGTCCTTTCAACTGCGAAAGAGCCTTCTTCAACAAGAGTTCACAACTGGTCACATCTTCACAAACACAGGGCCCGATCTTGCAGGGAGCTTTAAATCCAAACCCAGATCTAACCAGGAGGTACCCCTTCACACGGGTATCTGCATCTACCAGACGAATAGGAGACAGTGCAAAGAATTTTTCCAAGAATTTATCTCTTCTTACTCCAAAGTACTTCTGGTCAAACTCACATATATCCTTCAGCATATCTTTTGAAAGGGGTGAACTTTTTTTATTTTTCCCACGACATGTTCCTCTCAACCGCAAGGATTCAAATTCTGGCGTAAACCCCAGTCTTTCATAAAGGGAAACAGCTTCTGGAACTGACTCTAACCGTACTGTGGTCACCCCTTGAGACTTCACCTTTTTTAAAACTTCCTCCACTAAAGCAGTGCCCACTCCCTGCCCCCTGTACTCTCTCGAAACGATTACTAACCCAATCCATGCTGAATCCCCGTACCGGAAAGCAGCAGCCATCCCTCGTTTTTCTCCTTTTTTTTCAGCAATGTAAAAATCTGTGTCTTCATTAGTAACCATAGCACGTATTTCCTCTGCAGTGTAGTTCCAATCCTCAATAGCTGTTAACTCATGACAGAACCGTACATCATCTACCCCTGCTTTTCGAATCAACCTGGCACCTCCTTGGATCTCTCCCACATGTCAAAAATATCTTCAGCAGATAATCCCAGCTCCTTGGATAATTGATATTTCTCCTGCACATCTCCTGTATCATAGAAGTAAAAAGAGGGAAAAACATTCTTGTATGCCTTTATCAATGCAATTATTTCAGGTTTATCGTGGAATCCTGCCATGTACAGAGAAGGACAGATCTCCTCAGAGAAATTCAGCGTATGCTTGTACTCCTGGTACAACGCTGAAAGGGGAAATGGGGTCAGTAACACTGCTTTTACTGCAGTTCCTTTCCTGGCCAGATGAATAATAGTAAAAAAGGTGTCGTGAAACTGTTCCATAGTTTCAAAGGGGAATCCCCACACGAATGAAGTCTGCACTACATCAAAGTACTTCAATGATATATCAATAGCCTTTAAACCCTGTTCAATAGTAAACCCTTTCTTCATTTTCTGTAATACTTTGTTACTCCCTGATTCTATTCCGTAGTACACTTTTTTGCATCCAGAATCTGCCATCTTCTGGATCATGTCCTCATCCATTAAATCCACCCTTCCGTAACAGCCCCACTCAAAATCCAGATTTTCCCTTTTCAACGCCTCACAGAATTTTAAAACCCTCTTTCTGGATAAAACGAAGGTATCATCTACGATAGCGATCCTCTTCTGGTGGTATTCTTCTGTTAAAATTTTGATTTCCCCCAGAAAATGGGTTAAACTTCTTTTTGAGTTCTTTCTATCCCAGTAGGGAGCAATATCACAAAAAGTACATTGAAAGGGACATCCCCTGGAGTACATAATATTAGGAACTAAATACTGGTTAAAATCTATCTTGTCAAAAGCAGGATACGGTAAATCATCTAGACTAGCAAACCTTTTCTGGTCTGGTGTGGTCATGACAGTATTATTCTCCCGGTAGGTTAACCCACCAATTTCTTTCAAAGATGTATCCTTCTCGAAAGCAGATAGTAATTCAGGTAGTGTTTTCTCACCTTCTCCTCTGACAATGACATCAACACAGGAGAAGTTCTCCATTAATTCAGTGTACACGCCAGTAGCTCCTATTCCTCCCAGAATGATTTTCTTTTCAGGGTTATCTTCCTTTAACTCTGTGAACGCTTTCATCAAAAACGGCAGGTTAAAGCTGTAGGTAGTAGCACCAATAATATCAGAACTGTCTTTCAAAAATTCCAGAAAATAAGAGGTTTCCCAGGAATCAGGGCACGTATGCGTCTGGTAATCTCGCACATCTACTGTGTATCCTTCCTCTTCAAGGACTGCTGCTAAATACAGTAATCCGTAAGGGGGAATTACTGTACTTGAGGGGAAGACCGGGTTCACTAAGGTGATGTCTTTCATACTATTCCTCCAGGGTTAACAACAACTCTATAGTGTCATTGATGTCTCCGACAGTAAGAGTATAGGTGGAAGCCTGTTTTACCAGTCTGGTGCATGCTTCAAAATTGGCTGCATCATCAGGCTGCGGCAGATTGGGCAGGTAGGGTGCCATACTCTGTCTGATCAGTTCTAAAGCTGCCATAGTCTTAGAGAACGGGGTTAAAGCTGCAGTTTCTCCAGGGTCTAACTGGGGAAATACAATAGTAGTGGGCACAAAAGGAGATCCAGCAAACTCTTTCAAATCCAAAAACCACCGTTTTTCATCTGCAATTCTAAATTCACGTTTGGATACTATATACTTCTCAAATCCTGTGAGGAGAGGAAGGGATTTCTCCCGGATGTTCAAAGCGCGCGGAAAGGGCATGACCTCCAGCGTTTTTCTGTTAATGATGGCCAGGTCATCAGACAACAAGGTATACCCGTGCTTGATCAGTTCCAGCGTCAAGGTAGTCTTTCCGCAGTGCTGAGAACCCGGAAAGAGGAACCCAAAACCATTTTTGACCAGGGCTGCAGCATGCACATTAAAATAGTCCCTGGATAAGTGGCACACCATGCTCTGAAACATCAAACACGCAAGTTCATAAGCTAAATTACTGTACTTTGCAATAACAAAGATCAAATCCAGCTCATCTGCTATCAACAAAGACCCTGTAAAAGTTCTCTGGGGAAACAGTCTCTGGACATAATCAGAACTATCTGAAGCTTCCTCATCCAGTACAACGAAAAGACTTTGAGGGTCTGTATCCATTTCTGCAACAAAAAAGTTGTAATTCTTACAGATGTGGTCATAAAGTCTTTGAGAATTAGTTTTCAAACAGGTAGTATACCCGTAAAAGGCTAAAAATAGTGTCAAGGGCAATTCTTCTTGAAATGCATGTACTAGATCCTTGTCTGAAAGGGGGTAGATTCTTTTCATTTTTTCACCCTGGATACAATAACTTCTTCAAAGATGGCCTGATTCCCTTTACAGTACTCGTCAGGTACCATAATAGTCCCGTGCTTGTTGTAGGCTAACGTGTACACGCCTGCACAGCAGACAGGGCCAAAGATGCACTCTTTACATTGGGTTATAACATCAGGTCTCTTTTTGATACTCTCAGTTAACTCTGCAATTTTTGGTGAGTGTATTAATTCGTTTAGGGATTTGTCAGGATACTTTCCTAAAAAGAATAAATCTCCTTCCACAAAGGTGGAAGTATACACTTTTCCTTCTGCAGTCACCTTTAACGTTTTCCCTAAAGGAGTTTTTAAAATATTTTTACCAAAATTCCAGGTGTCGTACAGTAAATCTGTTCCTTCAGATATCTCGAGTGTTAGAACCTCTTCATAGGTTCTGGCTAATTTGTAGAGCGTCTTCATGAGTGTCATTTTTTCTGCATTGTGTAACTCAAAATTTTCAAATGTGGCCCGACCGCGCACTTCTAAAAGGGAAACGTGAAAGTGTTCTATCCCTTCAGAAACGGCAAATTCTACTAAAGGTACGAGCTGATCTGCATTCACCCGTGTTGGTGTGTAGGATAAGGCAATATCTTTCTCTTTTCCTGCTTCCACCAGCAGATGGATACCTTTCATGACCTTTTTATAGGAGTTCCCCCGGAGCATTCTGTTCACGTTCTCATCTATGCCATCTAAAGATACTGCAACCTTTAACCCCAGATCAAGGATAGAAGAGAAATGTTCTTCAACTAAAGTGCCATTGGTAAACAACGTGGTGGCAAACCCTGCCTGGATACTGTGTGCTGCAATGTCTGCCCAGTCACCTTTTAAGAGGGGTTCTCCCCCGGATAAGGTGATGTACTGTCCTCCTTTTTTTAAAAAGGCCTGCAGCAGTGCTTCAACGTTTTTGAGTTCTCTTGAAGGATTATTCCCTATGCAGCAGTGGCTGCACGTGAGGTTACATGCAGACGTTAATTCCAGATACAAGTGGGTGAAATCCATTCCAAGCCACTCCGTGTCACTCCATGACGATGACACCTACTTTACTGAGACCTTCCAGTGTGTGCAAAACATCCTCCTTTACTACATCTGCAGATGCATCAAATTCTTTACAGATCTCTTCTGCGATCTCAGTAACTGTATGCTCTCCGTCTGAAAGTTCCCAAATCTTCCCTGCTGTTTCATTCAGGATATGATACTGCTTGGTGTGCAGATTCAGGACTAATGTTTCATCTTCGATTTTTCGTGAAATAGTGTTCTTGTTTTTCACTGGTTTTTTTTCGTACATGTGTCCACCTCAACTAAAAAAAGAAAAAAAGGTGAAAATTTAACCCAGTATTGATCTCAGCGGGAATACGATACCGAGCTTGACTGAGTTTTTGACATCGTCTTCTGACAGAGTTACAAACTCTGGTTCGATGTAGGCTCTCATTTTTTTTCCACCTCCACTGTGCAGAGGGATAGGGTATTTAAAAGTCTTTCTCTCATAGTCTAAAATGACAATGTTACCTGTGCAAAAGAATGGTGCATTACTACAAGTAACATCTCCAGGTTATGTGAAGACACTTTTTCTACAGGTAACAGAACTCTTTAACAGGTGAAGACTCGACAGAGGAGATCATTGTAATTATGGAAAGAGACGATATGAAACCCACTTAAGGTAGAAAGTATCGGCTCGGGCCCGTTCTTATCTTGACCCGAATGAGGTCGCAAAAGAGACTGGGCCTAAATCGAGCGGCTATCAAACTGCATGAAAGGAATAAAAGATTGCTACCTAAGAGCTAGTACGTACCACTAGGAGGTGGCCCCCATTGTATGTAACATCAAAAGAAAGAGAAAGAAAGAGAAAGAAAGAGAAAGAAAGAGAAAAAAAGGAAAGGGGTAGACAATATTAACTTCACGAGTTGACTTCGTACAGGACATTCCTCGTTCAAATGGATCCCGGATAAATGGTATTATTCGTGTCACTCCATGACGATGACACCTGCTTTGCTGAGAGTTTCCAGTGTATGCAGGACATCTTTCTTTGCTTCATTTACAGGGGCATCAAACTCCTTGCACAGCATTTCTGTTATTTCTTCTATTGTATGTCTTCCATCTGAGAGCTCCCAGATTCTTCCTGCTGTCTCATTCAAAATGTGGTGCTCTTTAGTACGTGGGTTATAGATCAGAGTCTGTTCGACTCTTTCTGAAGCCACACCCTTTTTTCTCATAGGTTTCTTTCCATTCATGGACACACCTCATTTATCCCAATATTGACCTCAATGCAAATACTGCGCCAAGTCTAACTGATTTTCTGACATCCGCTTCTGTGAGAGTGACCACCTGTGGTTTGAGATAGGCCTTCACTTGTATCACCTCTCTCTAAGATTGATGCAGAACATTTAAAGATTTCGTTTCTCAATGTACCAGTTCGAAGTGTTATTCTTTGTTGTATAGGTTACTCCATTCGGAAAGACAGCTGCACACGCACTTCCTAATACCTTGTGCTGTACTTACGGAACTAAGTTGATATTACCACACACCCAGTAATGCTGTCATAGGTACGCTTTTTGTATCAACTCGATTATACGAAAGGTTTAGAAATTCTCCATGAGCTGTAGCAGCTCAAGTTCTGAGCAGAGATAATATTGAGGAGGTAGCATCATGTATGAGTTGAAATTGAGGGATCAATCTACACCAGAATCTGGAATCTTTTCAATTGATTTCAACTCCTATTTGAAAATATTTTCAAACAATTTCAATCAATAAACTCTTTATCTGAACAAAAATATTATTTTTCCAGTGCTCTCAGTTAAAATTTATAAATGAAAATGTTACTGGAGTAACATGACAAGGGCAATAATATACATCGTGGACTATGATATTCCTGCATCACCTGCCAAGAACAAGCCCTCTGAAATTAACCTTCCTCCAGCACCTTCTGTAACGTACTGCCCAACTCTTCTACACTGTAAGGCTTGGTCACCACCCCTGTGAACCCATACTCTCTGAAATCAGCCATGATGGGATCAGTGCTGTACCCGCTGGATACAACTACTCTGGCAGAAGGGTCTATCTCTTTCAGTTTTAAAACAGCCTCCTTTCCTCCCATCCTTCAGGAACAGTCAAATCTATGATGACCACATCAAAGAGTTCACCACGTTCTTGTGCTTTTTTATACTCTTGAAGCGCTTCTTTACCATCTCTGGCTGTTGCAACTGCAGAAATTCTAAATAAAGGAACTAAAATGCTTGCCAGCTTAATTTGTTATTTTCACTCTTTTAGTGCTTGGTACCAGTATTTCTGGCAGCGCTACTGGGTTGACAGGAGATTAGTGTGGATAATTACATGATGAGTCCGTATGCAACACCATCTTTGGTTAACTCTCTCACGAGGTGAAATGGTGGAGAATTCTTACATAGTGTTTTCAGTTATACTAAGGCATCTGGGATTATCGATGGCATTTTATTTTTTGAGTACTCAAAACGGAATTAATCTGAAAATTTAGGCGAATTTCTAACAAAAAAATCTCTCAATACTGTTTTTTTATCGACTGTTGCGACTGAAAATAGAGCAGCTTTTGTATCAGATAACAGGGAGAAAAATGGTGGAGAAGTAACGAAAAAAGTATTAAAGTAAATGATAGGTTAGAATCACCTGTTTCTACCTTTAAGTATTTTGAATTTGATGTAAACCAACTTCTTTTGTTTTAACAACATAATTAATCTGTGAATATGCCCATAGTATCCAAAATTTACTACCGTCAATAGTAACCGAAAAGTTTATTAGTCAGATTACTAAAACAGCAACGCAAGTGCGTGTGGAGTACTAGTTTCAACCATGTTGAGACTAGGTTAAAGAATACCCCGATATAGGGGGGTGAATACACACAAAGGAGGAAAGAATATGGTTTTAAGGAAAATCGGAGCTGTACTGGCTGGAGCTGCATTACTTGGAGCAACTTTAGCGGGTGTAGCAGCTCAAGACGTCCCACCTACTGAGTTTTTTGTCGATCCAGAAACAGGACAGCCAAACCTGGTCATCGTCGTAGGCAGCCAGGCTGCTGCCATGGATGTGGTATCAGCCACCATGATTGCTGCCAAAGTTGGGACAATGACCTACACTGAGCAGCCTGGCGAAGTCACATTTACCAAAGTTTACAAAGCTGTCCACGAGAACATTGACCCATTTCTCACACAGGTCAATATTGGCAACTTTTTGAACAT
>SMTZ1_10007983_pt1 | contig 10583 bp, 10 predicted proteins | sample DeeMarSWOR136_30_FD_25667 | JGI IMG/M metagenome (IMG submission 25667) | reverse complement strand
ACCGCCCCGGCCACATCCGAAGTTAAAGCTTTCACCTTCAACCACGACGACGGGCTGAATATTTCTAACAACAAATCGCTTCACAAAATCCTGCGGCGAAAGGTTTAGAAGCTCAAGAGTACTTTCTAAGACCAACAAGGAATCCACACCGAATTCAGCAAGAAGATGCTTTTTCAATGCCAATGACGTTAGAATACCGGGCCTTTTGTGCGGATGTAAGACGGCAAGCGGATGCGGCTCGAATGTCATCACTACCAATTGCGCCCGCCTTTTTGCAGCTATTTGTCTTGCGGCGATTAAAATTTCCTGATGGCCGAGATGAACACCGTCGAAATTTCCGATAGTCAGCACACAGCCCTTTTCTACTTTCGCCAATTTCGCAAGGCCCGACGTTGTCTCTACAATTTCCATTTTCGCCTTACCCATCCTTTTTTTGGAGAGTACTAATTTCTCGCAGCACACGCTCGAACCAGGGCACCATAGATTGCATTTCGGTGCTCGTCGGCGTCGGTCAGTTCCGGATGCCACTGAACGAACAATCCAAATTCCCCATCGACCCGTTCCAGGGCCTCAACAACACCGTCGTCGCTGCGGGCGATAATTTTCAAATTCTCACCAACGTCTTTAACCGCCTGGTGATGGTTCGAGTAAACAAAGGCTTCTTCGGCGCCCAAGATTTCCGCTAAGGAACTCTTCGGGTCAATCTTCACGCTATGATAACCGCGGTGTCTTATCTTCGTACCTACCTGAGAAGGGATGTCCTGGATGAGCGTCCCACCTGCAACCACATTTGTAAACTGCATTCCCAGACAGACTCCCAAAAGGGGTTTTCCACTATCCAACCATAAGGATATCAACTTTCCTTCAAAATTGTATCGCTGCATCGGCATTACTTTGACTGTTTTATGCGGCTGCTGGGCGTAGGCCGAAGGTGGGATATCATCGCCGCCTACGAGCACTAAACCATCCAGTTGTTCCACATATCGCCGCAGAATCTCTTCGCCGGAGATGCTTGGCAGAACGACCGGGACGCCGCCATTCTCGGCTACTGCTTTTATATAAGCAAAATCTACGGAAGCCGAAGCCGAGTTGTTTTCTTTATCCACTTTATAAACACTGGTAATTCCGATGAGCGGCCGAGCCGGACCAGAGGTACTCTTGCAACCCACACAAGCCACAAGAATCGCCAACAACAGCAAAACAAGTATCTTCTTCATTATCTGCTCTTTTATAGTCATAATGTTTTTTCGTGACAAAATACCTGTTGCTATCCAGGCCCTTTCAATAGAGGTACTAATTTACCCATCTGAAGGAAAATCTGCAACGGCTTTTACATATCTGAAAGGAAAACTTTTGCAAGATGCGCGACTTTATGTATAATCGCGCACTCGAAGCAAAGAAACTATATGTTCTTAGCCCAGTAATAAATTGTAGAAGTTGAGCTAACAATGTCATCAGAAAAAAAGATTAAAAACATAGCGGCGGAGCTGAAAAGTCATGCCCCGTTCACATTGTTCGGCGCCTTGACAGGTATTGTCTTGATGCTGCTGTTTAAGAATATCGAGCACCAGACAAGCGAAGCCCTATTCTATGTATTTCACCCCGCTCATATACTATTAAGTGCGATGGTAACCGTGTCGATGTTTCAGCTTCACACGAAAAGGCGAAAATTCATTATGGTCCTGCTGGTCGGATTTTTTGGCTCACTTGGAATTGCAACCTTGAGTGATTCGCTCATCCCTTACATCGGGGAGCTGATATTGGGCATGCACGTCCACGTGCACGCTCATGAACATACAAGTTTTGCTGAAGACGCACACATAGGTTTTATTGAAGGCTGGTACATAGTGATACCGGCCGCCATAGCAGGTATTCTGATAGCATGTTACAGGCCCAAGACGAAATTTCCGCACGCGGGCCATGTTCTACTTAGCACCTGGGCTTCGTCATTTCATATACTTATGGCAATGCGCGGCCAGCTTTCGTTGTGGAAGGCGGTTGGCAGTTTCGGATTTTTGTTTTTAGCTGTCTGGCTACCCTGCTGCGTCAGTGACATAGTATTTCCGCTCCTGTTCGTCAAAGACGATAATGTACCGCACCCGCATCACTGACCAATGTTTTAGCTCACCCCAAAAACACGAAGCAACCGGTGGACAAGCACCCGCCGGCAGGATAAAATACCCGAAATGAAACCATATCCACTGAAATTTAAGCCAATCTATAAGCAGCGAATATGGGGCGGCCAAAAGCTCCGAGGGTTTTTCAATAAGGATATACCCCAAGGTGAAAAAATTGGCGAAAGCTGGGAATTGGCCGACTTGCCGGACGATAAATCCGTAATCGCAAACGGCGAATTGGCCGGACAAACCCTTGGCTCGGTAATTCAGAAACATTCAAAAGAAATAACCGGCAACGAAAATTTCTCTGGGCCCTTCCCGCTGTTAATTAAATTTCTCGATGCCGAGGATATCCTGAGCGTGCAGGTTCACCCCGATGCGCAGACCTGCCGGCGACTGGGCAAGGGAGAGCCAAAAACCGAATGCTGGTACATTATATCCGCTGTGCCGGGAGCGGTAATTTATAAAGGGCTTAAAAAAGGCGTAACAAGAGAGCTATTCGCTAAGGCAATAGAAAAAGGCAATGTTGCCGAAATGCTGGCAAAGGTGCCGGTCGCACAAGGCCAGTGCCACTTTCTTCCCGCCGGCACCGCCCACAGTATCGGAGCAGGTCTGTTATTAGCTGAGATTCAAACACCATCCGACACAACTTATCGCGTTTTCGACTTCAACAGAGTTAACGACACAGGCAAGGCCAGGCAGCTTCACGTCGAAGAGGCACTGGAAAGCATCCACTTCGGCGCCCCCAGCGACAATCTTTCGGTTACAACGGCAGGTCGGCTGGTCGATTGCGAATACTTCAAGATAGATAAAGGCCATGAAGCCAAAGGTTGTGAGCTGCTTCTGTCGCCGGGCAAAATGAAAACGCTGATTATTCTCACCGGCTCCGGAACAATTGCCGGAGCCAGAGAAAATCCCATTAAATTCAAAGCAGGCGACTGCTTACTCGTCCCTGCCGATTATGAAGGAGCGATACGGTTCGCCGACGATACACAATACCTTAAAGTAACCATTTAATCGATTCGAAATCTGAGTATGCAAGCGTTAACCTCCGACAATCTTAAGGCAAGCTACATTGCTGTCCTTTTAGCGGCGGCTGTGCTTTATGCAGCAAGCTGTGCGCCGGGGCCGCTCTGGCAGGACAGCGGAATGTATCAATACAGAATCTGGCACAACGATATCGAGGGCAGGCTCGGCCTGGCACTTTCACATCCGCTTTATCACATTATCGGCATCATCGTAAAACACATACCCCTCGGTGAATTCGCATACAGAATAAATTTGATTTCTGCAATTGCAGCAGCATTTACCATTGCGAACCTGTTTTTGCTTTTGCGCCTGTGGCTCAAGAGTCTTCTGCCTGCCATCGTAGGCGCTTTGACTCTTGCCCTTTCGCATACTTTTTGGCGGCACGCTGTAATTGCAGAAGATTATACTTTGTACACGGCCTTGTTATTAGCTGAATTGCTAATGCTGCTGCAATACGTTAAAACAAAACGAATTCTGTTTCTATATCTGCTGGGGCTTTTCAACGGCCTGGCAATCGCAAACCACATGTGGGCTGCTATTGCATTTGCCTGCTACCTGGTTTTTCTGGCAGCTTTATTAGTTCAAAAACAAATTCAATTCAAGCATGTTGGGATTATTGCCGGTCTATGGGTCGTCGGTGCAGCTCCATACGAATACCTCATTATAAAAAATATCGTTCAGACCGGCGATTTTACAGCTACCCTGACTTCAGCGCTTTTCGGCAATCAATGGCGCGAAGATGTTCTCAACACCTATCTATCAGCCGGGCTTGTCAAAGAAAATCTTATCTTTCTGGCATACAATTTCCCCACGCCTAATTGTCTTCTCTTCCTTGGGGGTCTCTACGGACTGAAGAAGGTATCGCCGAGCCGTGGTTTTAAGAATGTTGTTCTGGCATTACTGATTCTTTTTTTTATATTTGCTTTTCGATATACCGTGCCGGACAGATACGCATTTTTCATACCCTTTTATTGTCTGGTTTCCATCCTGATTGGTGTCGGTTTTAATTTTCTTATTACCAGTCTCAACCGTAATACTCTGCGTTGGTTAGTCCTTGCCCTGGCCCTGCTGCCGATTCCAACTTATACCATCGCACCTGCTGTAGCGCAAAGAATGCAGTTTAATATTTCCACAAGAGCAGATATCCCCTACCGCAATGACTACAGATGGTTTTTACGACCCTGGAAGACGGGTTACAGGGGCGCGGAAAAATTCGCCGATGAGGTATTCAAAGAGCTCGAACCTGATGCCGTCGTTTATGCCGACAACACGATGGTCTATCCTCTGTTATATATGCAGGAAGTCAGGAGCAAAAGAGCAGATATTAGAATCATATCCGAATACGCAAGCAGTGAAGGTTTGCCGGTATTGAGTGAAAAATCCATAGAACAATGGCTTTCGGAAGGAGACGTCTATACCGTCTCGCCGGTGGGCGGCCGTAAGCAAGGGCGAATTGTCTGGAAGATAGGTGATTGACGTATTCCCGTATCAATCTTCCTTGCGAATAGCTCCCCTCAGCCCCTCCATTTTCAGGTAACCATTCCTCCACACTACCAAGCCCGAGACTACAAAAACAAAAACATACACAACCGCAGCATACCTTGTTCTTATCTGGCTCATCACCAGGCCGATTACCGCATAAGCGCCGGCCAGCTCATAACAAATTGTGACGGTCCTTTTTAGAGGTATTCCTCTGTCAATCATCTGGTCGTAAATATGGCCGCGGTCGGAAACAAACAATGGTCTGTGATTGATAAGTCTCCTCACCAGTGCAACGGCGGTATCGAGAATAGGCAGGCCAAAAACGACTATCGAAGCCATCCACCACCGCGGAACCTGCTCGGCAAACAAAAGCATCAATGCCGCCACCATAAAGCCCAGCAGCATACTGCCCGCATCGCCCATAAATATCTTGGCCGGATACCTGTTGAAAGGTAAAAACCCACAGACGCCCCCTACAAGTCCGAGACAAATTATAATCCGCACAGGGTCACCTACGTCGCTGAAACCCCACGTTGCCAAGTGTACCGCCAACAGCAGCATAGCAATGGTAATAATTGCCGTTACGCCCGCACAAAGCCCATCCAGTCCGTCAAGCAGATTTAACGAATTTGTTGCACCAAGCACAAAAAAAATAACAACCAAAATACTCAAAAGCATCTCAAGATTTTGGGGCATCGGCAAATGCAATGGGCCGATAATATAACGCAGCCCCGGTACGATACCTATATCATAGGTCGGGTCTTCTACATACCAACAGGAGACCAACAGTAGAATAACAGCAGCGAAACCACAGCCGAGAATTTTTTGTATCGGCTTTATGTCGAATATATCATCGGCCAGTCCGACAAAACACGCTATCGCACCGCCGGCTAATATCCCCAGCAGCCATTTCAATGCCGGGCTGAAAAAATCTTCGTTTCTCAAACAGTAGATACCCGCCAGAATGCCTACTGTAAGGCCGACGAGCATACCGATACCGCCGAGATATGCTATTGGTTCCTTATGTGTTTTGACGAGGTCATCGGGCCTATCAACGATGCCGAACTTCACTGCCAATTTTTTACAGAGCCACGTAGCAGCCAGCGCACAAATAAATGAACTGACGATTACCGGCCAAAACTGCAACGGCCAACTTAGTGGTCTCTCATCGCCGATGAGGTTTTCAAACATCATTTCTTACTTTTTTTAGAATTAAAATTTTCAACCCAAACTTCGCCGTCGTAGCGAAGCATAACTAAATTATCTTTGAAGCCGTCGAAATGGATACGCACGTTTCTGCCGAGCAGCTCCTGTAGTATCCATTTCGGAAAGTTGGCGCCTGCTTTTATTGACAGTGGAACGCCGCCCCCAAATCGCGGATTTATCTCGATGAATTTTACCTTATCGTCATCGGTCAGAAACAATTGTAAATTTATAACGCCCGGTCCGGCGCCGAGCGTTTCAACCAATCTTGCGGCTTCGCTGCAAATGGCCGCGTGTTTTACCACCTGTCCCTTGCTCACCTCGCCGGCCCTTACCTCGATGCGTTTTCTTGGCAAAACACAGCGGGCCTTCAAACAGAAATCAACATATACGTCGCAGGTATGTTCGATACCTTTGATAAATTCCTGAACGATACAGTTTGGTATTCTTTTCGCAAAGAATAACAGTTCTTCGCGATTACTCACGGCGGCATTTCCTCTGCTGGCAGAGCCATCCCAGGGCTTCAGAAAGCAAGGCCAGTTGAGTTTCTTTTTCGAAAGTGCCGCACGAACACTCATAGTAACGGGAGTATCAAAACCGTTTTTGATTAAAAAACTATACGTTTTCCTCTTGTCCTGGCAAATATCGACCACTTCCGGAGGAGAGACAAGCACACAACAGCCCATCGCAGCAAATTTCGGCTTGTTCCGGGCCAGAAGTTTCAGGTCCAAATCAACGGTAGGGACGAGCAATTTTACCTTATTGGTTTTGACAATCCTCAGCAGCTGCTTGATATAGCCGGGGTGTGTTATCGGCTTAACGAGGAAGCCCTTATCGCACAATTGAAGAGCAGAACTGAGCTCGGTCGTATCCGTGCCAAAGAACGAGGCGTTTATTTTCAGTTGCCTTGCCGCCCGGCGAAAACTGTTCAGCAACGAGACCCGTCTGCCGATGCAGGTGAATAAAATACTAACCGATTTTCGATTCCTAATTTCCATTTTTCAATAACCAGATGTCAATCCTAAATCGAAACTCGAAAATAGTCAATTCCAAATGTCCAATTCTTTTTAACACCGTAAGAAATTTTTCCCTTTTTGTAACCCGTTGAAAGCTCTATAATGAGGTAATAATATGATACAAAAGTGAAAAATTCTAACGGATTATATTAGGGAAAATAAAGTTGCTCAAACCAAGTGAAAATCCACCTATGACCTGGCCTGAAGTAGAATCCATCCGCGATTTTACCGGCTTATGGTGGGTCGCCCACACCAGAAGCAGAAACGAAAAAGCCCTGGCACAGGATTTGATTCGCAAAGATATCAGTTACTTTCTTCCAATGAGCTGGAAGGTTCGGCGCCGAAAACAAAGAAAGATACGATCGCTGTTGCCGTTGTTCAGCGGATATTTGTTCTTTTGCGGCAATGAAAATCAGCGCATCGAGATATTGCGAACAAATCGTGTAGCCAATATAATTGAAGTCAAGGACCAAGAGAGATTACTTGAGGAGTTGTCACAAATTGAGCAGGCCCTTCAAGCCGGCACTCCCCTTGCACCGCATAAGTACATCAAAGCAGGTCAGCATTGCCGCGTCATTGCAGGGCCGTTGGCCGATCTGGAAGGTATCGTCATCAGAACGCAAAAGGCTGCGCGTCTGGTCTTACAGATAGATATGCTCGGCCAGGCGGCAAGCCTGGAGGTAGACCTCGATATGATAGAGATTGATCGTTGATAAATTAACCGATAGGAGACAGCGAAATGAAGATTTGTGTGGTTGGGATTGGTTACGTCGGGCTGGTAACGGCAGCTTGCCTGGCGGAGACCGGCAACAATGTCGTATGTGTGGATAGAGACGGCGACAAAATTACAGGCCTGAAAGATGGAGTAATCCCCATTTACGAACCGGGCCTGACCGAAATGGTCAAACACAATCAAAAGCTCGGACGACTGCACTTTACAACTGATTTAAAATACGGGGTGGACAACTCGCTCATAATCTTTCTCGGTGTGGGCACCCCTTCGGCACCGGACGGCTCAGCCGATATATCGGCAATCCTTTCAGTCGCCGCCGATATCGCCGAAAACCTCAACGACTATCGAATCATTGTAACAAAAAGCACTGTACCGATAGGCACACACAAAAAAATAACGGACATTATAAAATCCAGAACCGAAATGCCGTTTGATTATGTAAGCAATCCGGAGTTCCTCAGAGAAGGCTCTGCCATTGATGATTTTATGCGCCCCGAAAGAATAATCATCGGCACAACCAATCCTGCCGTCAAGGAAATAATGAAACAGCTTTACGACCCATTTATGCGAAAGAGCAAGCGAGTCCTGTTTATGGATATTGTATCCGCTGAAATGACGAAGTATGCGGCAAATGCAATGCTTGCGACAAGGGTCTCATTTATGAATGAAATCTCGGCACTTTGCGAAAGAATCGGCGCGGACGTCGAACAGGTAAGACAGGGCGTCGGCAGTGACTCGCGGATTGGGCCGTCATTCTTATTCCCCGGCGTAGGCTTCGGCGGCAGTTGCCTGCCTAAAGATGTTCGCTCGCTGATTCATACCGGAGACGAGCACGGCGTCGAAATGAAGATAGCTAAGTCAGTCCAGCAGGTAAATATAAATCAGCAGGAGCGATTCGCACAACGCATTAAGGATTATTTCGCCGGCCGGGAGGATAAAACCACATTGGCAGTGTGGGGACTGGCTTTCAAAGCAAAAACTGATGATGTAAGAGAATCGCCCGCAATCTACTGCATAAGGAAATTTCTCGACTGGGGAATGAAGATAAAGGCCTATGACCCGGAAGCCGGCCCCGCTGCAATGACCGCCCTGGACGGCAAAATCGAAATCATCAAGAACGGGTACGATGGCCTCGATAATGCTAATGCCCTAATCGTCTTCACCGATTGGCAGGAATTCAGGAATCCCGACCTTGAAGCTATTGCCGCAAAATTAAAAAAACGAGTCATATTCGACGGCAAAAACCTCTACGACCCAAAAGTACTTGAAAAAGCAGGTTTTGAATATTACAGTATCGGAAGATGAAAACAGGAAAATAAAGGAGAAAAATTATGCAAATCGTTATTCAAATTTTAGGCATACTTATCCTTGTTGTTGGGATTGTGTACTTATTAAAGCCCGATTTTATAAAACTACTGCTCAAATTCTTCAAACAGGGAAAACGCATATATATTGCCGGCCTTATAAGATTGGCCCTTGCAGTAATATTTTTACTCGGTGCCCGTGAATGCAAATACTTCTGGGTGATACTTGCCTTTGGGATTCTCTTCCTGATAGGAGGTCTCTTAATATTTATACTCGGCCCCGAAAAGATTAGACGCATATTTGGTTGGTGGGAAAAACAGTCCGTTTTGCTTCTCAGGGTTATGGCTCTAATCGCCTTAGCCATCGGAGCAATAATTATCTTTTCGGCCTAAGGGGAAAATTCACCGGCCAAATACAAAACAAATCCTCTTCGTTTAGCGCGATAAGAAAAGGAGAAACGAAATATGAAAGATTATGAAGAAACGCTGCAAAGAGCAGATTTTAAAGACAGCAAAACAGGGCTTGTCGTTTTCGGAATCCTTCACATTATTTTTGGCGGGTTTTGTGCACTGATGGTGCCCTTCATGATATTTGGTATGATTGCATCGACCGTCTTTGATAACAGTGCTGCTGCCCCTATGAGGCCTACCATGATGATTCCTGCCCTTCTGCTTTATGTACTGATGGCTGTTTGGTTCATCTGTATGGGTATCGGTTCCATTAAAGCCCGACGGTGGGCAAGAGCACTCGTATTGGTTACTTCATGGCTCTGGCTTATCGGCGGCATAGGCGGGCTTATTTTTATACTGCTGCTCATGCCTGATATATACGACCAGATGGGAGAGAGCGAGCAGATGCCACCAGAGTTGGCCCGTATAATGAAGTACGTCATGACCGCCTTTATGACGGTCTTTTACGTGATTATACCGGCTGTGCTTGTTCTCTTCTATGGAAGCAAGAATGTAAAGGCGACCTGTGAGTTCAGAGACCCGCAGGTTCGCTGGACCGACAAATGTCCTCTGCCTGTTCTGGCTTTGAGCTTAATATTCGGATTCTGGGCCGTGTCGATGCCATTTACAGTGTTTTACGGATCTGCAATTCCGTTCTTTGGATTCATATTGACCGGACTATCAGGCGCAGGGGTAGTGCTGCTTGTCATGTTGCTGGCCGGTTACATCGCCTGGGGCACATACAAATTGAGCATAAAAGCGTGGTGGGGCGCCGTATTACTGATTATTGCCTGGGCTTTGTCAGCCGGCATTACATTCTCACGCGTAAGCCTCCTGGATTACTATGAAAAGATGAATTTCCCTGAGCAACAGCTCGATATAATGAAACAGTTTAACATATCGCAGGATTATATGGTCTTTTTCCTCGGACTCTGGGTTGCTGGCTTCCTGGGCTATTTACTCTACACGAGAAGATACTTCGTACGTCCTGCTGAGCAAGCATTGTACGGCAGGTAAACGAGTTACTCACGCACCTGGTTTGAAATAGGTTCGACCCCTTCGACAAGCTCGGTGCAGGCAAGCTCACTACGGGTTGGGTTTGTATTTCGTATCGCGTATCGCGTATTGCGTATCGCGCTGGGGGAATTGGGTTTGTTTGGGTTTGTTTGGCTTTGTTTTTTTCATCGTTCATAGTTCTTTGTTCGTAGTTCATTGTCTTAAAAGTAGTTATGTTCATTTTACCTATTTT
>SMTZ1_10035076_pt1 | contig 10589 bp, 11 predicted proteins | sample DeeMarSWOR136_30_FD_25667 | JGI IMG/M metagenome (IMG submission 25667) | reverse complement strand
AAGCTCTGGCCTATGCCTGTCTGCGCCTGCCGGTAAGCAGGGTGGGCAGGGGCAAGGAATTTCCAAAGATTTTGACAGCAATCAAAACAGAAACTATAATGGTTTTGTTAACATCACAGGGGCCAATCCTCGATGAGACGATATCTTGCAGGAATCTTGATTGTTGCCAGCATTGCTGGCCTTCTTTATTATTTATTCACACGCGGAAAAGAGGGTGAGAATCCTTTTATCAAGGTCTCTGGGAATATTCAGGAAGGGGATTGGGTTGAGCAAGGAAAGGTCCTTGCAAAATTAGATGATGAGGATCTTCGTCACCGTCTGCAATTAGCCCAAGCCACATTAAAGTCCGCCCAAGCCCAACTAGAAAAGGCATTGGCTGGCTCAAGGCCGGAGGAGATCCGGGAGGCGGAGGCTGCCCTCCAGCAGGCTCAATTCGATTTTGAGAATAAAGTTTCCCATTATGAGCGGATGAAAGCCCTATTTGAAAGGGGGGTGCTTCCAAAAGAGACTTTGGACAATGCAGAGACTGGGTTTAAGATTGCAGGGGCTGCCTTACAGAGAGCGAAGGAGAACTATCAACTGGTGAAGGCGGGGCCAAGAAAAGAAGATATTGAAGATGCCAAAGCCCAGGTGGAACAGGCCAAGGCTTCTTTGAAATTGACTGAGACCCAGCTCAGTTATACTGTTCTTGATGCGCCCATTTCCGGAATCGTTTTAGTCAAATCAGGTGAAATTGGCGAGGTGGTCAATCCGGGAACATCAATTCTCACCCTGGGCAATATCGAAAATGTCTGGTTGAAGGCTTATGTCCCAGAGGCCGATCTCGGTCGGGTGAAGTGGGGGCAAGAGGTGGTCGTCACCACAGACCTCAAACCCCAAAAGATATATAAAGGTAAAATCTCTTTCATCTCCTCTCAGTCCGAGTTTACACCCAAACAGATTCAGACAGAAAAGGAGAGGGTAACCCTCGTTTACCGTATCAAGGTCGATATCCCTAATCCAGATCGGGAATTGAAACCCGGGATGCCAGCGGACGGGAAAATATTGCTGACGTCGTCAATTCAGAAGCCATAGTTCTTGCTGCCGCATGGAGAAGATTTTCGCATCCTTGAATTCCAAATTCCAAATCACAAATTCCAAACAAGTTCCAATTCCCAATCCTGAATGACCAAAACGATTTTATTTTAGATTTTGAATTTAGGACATTGGAGCTCATTTGGGATTTGGTGCTTGGAACTTGGTGCTTATCTTGTATGCTATCTATCCAAACAACCAATCTCACCAAGACATTTGATACCATAACCGCTGTCAACCGCCTGAACCTAGAGGTGAAGACCGGAGAGATCTTCGGTTTGGTAGGCCCAGACGCTTCTGGGAAAACAACGACCCTCCGGATGCTATGTGGAATTCTCCCTCCTGATCGTGGAGAGGCAAGAGTCGTTGGATACGACATTCGAAAGGCGGCTGAATCTTTGAAGGAGAAAGTGGGTTATCTTCCTCAGCGGTTCGGGCTTTATGGAGATTTAACCGTCCTCGAAAATATCCATTTTTATGCAGATCTGTATCAGGTGCCAAAGAAGGAGAGGAGGGATCGAGTTGAGAGACTTCTTCGATTTGCAAACTTAGAGGCGTTTGGAAAACGAAAAGCCCAGGATCTTTCCGGCGGAATGAAACAGAAGCTGGGGCTGATCTGTGCACTCATCCATACCCCTCCAGTCCTCTTTCTAGATGAACCGACCACAGGAGTCGACCCCCTCTCCCGGAGGGATTTCTGGATTATTCTTTATGAACTTTTAAAGGAAGGAGTGACCATCCTCTTTTCAACATCCTATCTCGATGAGGCAGAACGGTGCAGTCGTATTGGATTAATGTATCAGGGGGAACTCCTGATCATCAGTACCCCCGCCGGCGTAAAGGCTGAAATAGGAGGAACGATTTTAGAGTTGCGTATGGAAAACCACCAAAAGGGCATGAAAATCTTGGAAGGTATTGAATTACTCCGGAGTGTCGTTTTATCCGGCGACAAGATTCATGTCTTAGTTGACGACTCCTTGAAGGGCGAAATCTTGGTGCGGGACGCTCTTCAAACACAGGGCATGGAGATATTGGAATTGACCGTGGTCAGGCCTTCTCTGGAAGATGCTTTCGTCTCTATGGTCCGAGAGAGAAGAAAATAATCAATGCAGAATAAAATTTAAGAATTTTTAAATTTGCATTGCTCATTTTACATTTTGAATTGGGACTTTCATGGATCAATTTGCCGTTGAAGTAGAAGATTTAGTTAAGACCTTTGGTGCCTTCGTCGCCGTGGACCATATCCACTTTCAGGTGAAGAAGGGGGAGATTTTTGGATTTTTAGGACCCAATGGAGCCGGGAAATCCACAACGATACGAATGCTGTGTGGCCTATTGATGCCCACTTTGGGAAAGGGGAGGGTCGCGGGATTCGACATCAATGAAGAACCAGAGAAAATCAAACAGGTGATCGGCTATATGTCTCAAAAATTCTCACTTTACGACGACCTGACCGTCGCAGAAAACCTCCATTTTTTTGGGGGGATTTACGGTCTCTCAGGTCCTCTCCAAACAGAGAGAGAAGAAGAGGTTTTGGAGATGGCTGGGCTTAGAGATCTTCGGGATCGAATGACCCGGAACTTGGCTGTTGGATGGAAGCAGCGCCTTGCGCTGGGCTGTGCCATCCTCCATCAACCTTCCGTCCTATTTCTCGATGAACCTACCTCTGGAGTTGACCCGATCTCTCGAAGAAATTTCTGGAGTCTGATTCAGCAGATGGGAGAAATGGGCGTGACGACTTTCGTCACGACCCATTACATGGACGAGGCAGAATATTGCGATCGATTGGCCTTGATCTACCGCGGAAAGATCATTGCTCTGGGGACCCCTACGGAATTGAAATTGGAAACCCTCCCACAGGGAATCATGGAAGTGGAGTGCCATCCCCTTGTTCCAGCACTGGATCTTCTGAAGAGAGAATCCTGGATCTCTGAAGCAGCCATATTTGGAGACAGCCTTCATGTCATTGGAAAAGAGGAAATCGATTTGGAAAGGGAAGTTCCAGCCTTATTTCAAAAACACAGGATCTCCTTAAGACGGATGGGGTGGATGAGGCCTTCTTTAGAGGATGTCTTTGTCTCATTGATAGAAAAAGAGGAGCAGTGGTGAAACCCTCACGCACGTGGGCAGTTGCGAGGAAGGAATTTTTCCACATCTATCGGGATCCGAGAAGTCTGGCATTAGTGATCCTCATGCCTGCCATCCTGATGCTTCTCTTCGGTTACGCAGTCACGCTTGATGTGAAGAACGTCCCCTTGGCCGTTTTGGACCATGATCGAAGCCAGGAGAGCCTCTCTTTTGTGCATCGGTTCAGTGCCTCCCCTTATTTCTACCTTCGCATTTTCGCCGAAGACGAGAGGCAAATAAAACAACTCATCGATCAAGGTGAGGTGAAAATGGGATTGGTTCTTTCTTGGGATTTTTCAAGGACAATCAAAGCAGGGAAGAAAGCTGCCGTTCAGGTTCTATTGGACGGGACCGATTCGAATACGGCCAATATTATACTCAGCTATGTCCAAGCCATCGCCCGCCAGTATAATCAAGAGAAGACTTCGCTTAAAGTCGAACGGATGGGTCGGGAAAGGCTGAATCCTCCTGTGGAAACCCAAGCAAGAGTCTGGTTTAACGAAGAACTGGAGTCGAAGAACTATTTTATTCCAGGATTGGTAGCCGTGATCATTTCGATCATCGGTGTGCTTCTCACTGGTCAGGTGATTGTTCGGGAGTGGGAGAAGGGAACGATGGAACTTCTTATCTCTACTCCGGTGCGGAAACGGGAGTTGATGATTGGAAAGCTATTTCCCTACTTTTTCTTAGGTCTTTTGGACTTGTCACTAGCCGTTTGGATGGGAAAATGGGTGTTTCAGGTTCCATTCAGGGGAAGCATTATCCTTCTTTTAAGTCTTTCTTCCATTTATGTCCTCTTCCATTTATGTCCTCGTTGCCTTGGGTCTTGGTTTGACCATCTCGACAGTGGCAAGGACCCAGATTCTGGCCAATCAGATGGCCATGGTGATCGGTTTTCTTCCCACGTTCCTCTTATCGGGATTTACGTTTGTCATTGCCAATATGCCGACTTGGCTTCAAATCATTACCTACGGAATTGCGCCTCGGTATTATGTGACCATCGTCAAAGAGATTTTTCTGAAGGGAGCCAATTTCTCATTTCTCTGGAGGGAGACCTTGGTTCTCATCGCGATGGCCCTGGCAGGCTTTTGGGTGGCCACCCGGAGTTTTAAAAAGGAGTTGAGGTAACCTCTAGAGGAATAATGGAGTTGTGGAATGATGAAAAACTAAGAGAGAAAGATTGAAGAGAATTTTTTCCCATCATTCCATTGTTCCAATATTCCGACATACATGTCTGCAGAGGGTTTGTATGTTCAAACGAGTTCGATTTCTTTTTGTTAAGGAGTTGATTCAGGTTCTAAGGGATAAGAGAATGAGGGTCGTGCTTATCTTTCCACCCATTTTTCAACTGATCGTTTTTGGATATGCGGCCAATTTGGATGTGAAACATGTCCGTGTCGCTGTCCGGGATCTTGATCAAAGCGTCGATTCGAGAGAACTCATCGCTCGATTGGAAAGTTCGAAGTATTTTGATATGGTCGCTTTCCCCCAAACTCCTAAGGAAATCGAAGATCTTGTCAAGAAGGGGGATATCACCATTAGTATTGAAATTCCCAGTGGTTTTTCAAGAAAGGTGAAAAAGGGAGATACCGCTGCCATCCAGATCATCCTCGATGGAACCGAATCGAATACGGCGATGATCGCTTTGGGCTATCTGGGACAAATAATATCAGACTATTCAAACACCATGCTGTTGGAAAGGTTAAATCGATCCGGGATGATTGGGTTCGAAGAAGCGGGAGTGGAAATAGAACCTAGGACTTGGTTTAATCCCAATTTGGAAAGCCGATACTTTTATGTACCGGGGGTGATCGCTTCCATTGCTTTTCTCATCCCCATCATCTTGACAGCCCAGGCGATCGTGAGAGAGAGGGAGATCGGAACACTTGAGCAGATCATGGTTACTCCCATCCGGCCGTGGGAACTGATGGTGGGCAAGACCATTCCCTTTGCTTTGATCGGCCTTCTGGATGCTATCATGATTGCCATCCTTGGAGTGTTTTGGTTTGGAGTTCCTCTTCGTGGGAATCCCCTCATTCTTCTCTTAGGGAACCTTCTCTTCCTGATGAGTTCCGTGGGCATAGGTCTTTTCATCTCTACCATCTCTTCGACACAACAACAAGCTCAGATCTCCACATTCTTTTTTATGATACCTGCCTTCATTCTGTCAGGGTTTGCGTTCCCGATCGAGAATATGCCAGAGTGGCTTCAATATGTAACCTATATTAATCCGCTGCGATACTTCATCATCATCATCCGAGGCGTCTTTTTGAAAGGTGTCGGCTTGCATATCCTCTGGCCTGAGATAATCGCACTGGCCATTTTAGGTGGGCTCACGATTCTTTTGAGCTCCCTTCGGTTTCAAAAGAGATTAAAATAACAGGGTTCAAGGATTCCAGGGCTCATGGGTTCAAGGGTCTTCAAAAAAAATTCCCCATTCCCTGCCTGTCCGGCAGGCAGGCGAAATCCGCAATCCGCAATTCTGCTGGAACTTTATAAAAGACTTTACGGGGCCTACGGTTCCATGCACTGGTGGCCTGGAGACACCCCCTTTGAAGTAATGGTGGGAGCCATCCTTACACAAAACACCAACTGGAGAAATGTGGAAAAGGCAATTCAAAATCTCAAGGAGAAAGGGGTCCTCAATCCTAAAGGCATCCATCAACTGGAGAGAAAGCAATTAGCTTCTCTGATCAAACCTTCGGGTTACTTTCGCATTAAAGCCGACCGATTAAAGGCCTTTCTGAATTTTCTATTCAAAAATTACAATGGAAGTATTGAGAGCATGAAAAAGGAAAAAATGGAAACATTGAGGCCGAAACTCCTTGAAGTGAAGGGAATCGGCCCGGAGACGGCAGATAGTATCCTTCTCTATGGTTTGCGAGAACCTGTTTTTGTCGTCGATGCCTACACGAAACGGATTCTTTCACGACACGGAATCGTTTCAGAAAGGGCCTCCTATGAAGAGATTCAGACATTCTGTATGGACCATCTTCCTCACAAACAAAATTTATTCAACGAATATCATGCCCTCTTGGTTCATTTAGGGAAGACATTATGCAAAAGGGTCCCGAGATGTGGTATATGTCCGTTGAGCGGCATAGAGCATAGCGCAAAGGGTAAAGGGTAAATTCACAAAAGTAAAGGTATTAACCTTATGCTCTATGCGCTTAGCGCTATGCATGGTTGGAGATGGCTTACTGGGAGAAAGAAATCCGAAGTCTGGTGGGAAAGGCGATCCACCGCTATGGTTTGATCCAGAATGGGGATCGGATCCTCGTAGGGGTCTCTGGCGGAAAGGACAGCCTTACGCTTCTACATCTCCTTCAGGAACGCAGAAAACACGTTCCCATTCACTACGAATTGACACCGGCTCACATTGACTTAGGTTTCGGCTCTGGCCGGGCTAACATCTTGAAGGATTTTTTCGTAGGGGAAGGCCTTCCCTATCACATCGAATTCACAGATATAGGAAGAAAGGCAAACAGCCGTGAGAACCGGGAAAATCCCTGTTTCCTCTGCTCGTGGGAGAGAAGAAAACGGCTCTTTCATTTAGCGAACCGATTGAAATGTAACAAGGTCGCTCTCGGACACCACAAGGACGATATCATCGAAACCCTCTTTCTCAATATCTTCTACAGCGGTGAGATCAGTACGATGCTTCCCCTTCAATCTATGTTTAACGGCAAGATGACCATCATTCGCCCCTTATCTCTGGTGGAGGAAAAGAAGATTGAGAGGTTTGCTAAAGCAAAGGGTCTTCCTTTCGGTCCCAGTGGCTGCCCTAGTTCTGGGAAGACAAAAAGGAAAGAGGTAAAAGAAATCATCGAGATGCTGAGCAGAAAAAACCATCGTATTAAGGGAAACATCTTTCGATCCCTCTCCAACGTCAAATTGGATTATACATTAATGAAAAAATGAAATAGGAGCCATCAGTTGTTCCAAGAATTCGCTGCTTGACAATTTTCTTGAATTTAAATATTTTCTAACTGGAAAGGAGGTGAAAATTTTTTGGAATTGGTACTTCCTCTCATGCTCATTCGCCCGGAAGGGTTGTGAGAGCGGGGAAACGAGAAAGGAGGGATAAAATATGTGTAACGGATTCACACGAAGGGATTTTTTAAAAAATTCAATTATAGGTGGAATCGCATTAGGAACGGGATTGGGCCATACTCATTTGGCCTATGGACAGGCGACAAACATCAGATTTAGCACGTGGCACCCCCCGCTAAGCCGTGAAGTAAAAACAGTTTGGGAACCTATGCTTGCAGAGATTAAAGAAAGGAGCGGCGGGAAAATCACATCAACCATGTATGCAGGAGGAGCATTAGGGAAAGGGCCGGAGCATTTTGACATCGTAGCAAAAGGCCTTTCCGATATGGGTTACTTCACTGCGACCTGGACCCCAGGCAGATTTCCTCTTTCGGATGTCCTCTCATTGGCTGTTTGGGTAGATGGGAAAGACCTTGCTACCGATATTGGGAATGCCATGTATGATCGCATCCTCCACCAGGAGTTTAAAGGTGTGAAAATGGTTGAGTTGAACGGTTGTATTCAATCTTTTTTATGGACCAAAAAACCGGGGGGATACAAAAGGGCTCAAAATAAGAAGCCCAGGTGGTCATCAAACCCATTATATCAAGGCCTTGGGGGCAGAACCGGTCTTTATGCCTCTTGGTGATGTCTATATGGCTATTGAGACAGGGACGGTCGACGGATTGGTGACCTGTCCACCGTTGGTCCTTGCTTTCAAGCTTTATGAGGTAGCAAAGTACGGGATGGTGACGACATTTGGTTGTGTAACAGAAGGTGTGATCATGAATCATGATAGCTGGAGAAAGGTACCAGACGATCAAAAGCGTATTATCGAAACAGTAGCCCATAATCCTTTCAAAACAACCGGGGGGTTGACGAGAGATGTTTACAAGGTCATGATGAAGGAGATCGAGGACAAAGGCGTAAAACTTTATACACCCCCTTCCAGTGAAGCAGAGCGTTGGTTTGATGGCTTTAGAGAGGTTACAAGGAAGTGGGTAGCCGATTTAGAGGGGAAGGGGCTCCCAGCCAAAAAGGTTGTGAAGATGTACAATGAGGAATGTGAGAAGCGGGGGGTAAAGTGTGTTGCCTTTCCGCCCGAGTGGAAGTAGTGAGAGACCAATCATCAGTCAGTCTTTTAGGGTAGGGGCGACTTTTGGTCGCCCCTAAAATATTTTCCAATATCGCAGCGAAACCAACCTCCGTTTGTTGAGAGAATAAAAAGATGGGATGGGTAAAGGTTAAACAACTGTTACAGAGGTTGAATTTTTTGGTATGTGCTGCTGGTATGTTCTTACTTATTCCTCTGATGTTGCTAACAACGAGTGACGTCATTGGCAGGGGATTTTTCGATAAACCTATTCCCGGCACGGTAGAACTATCTGAGTATATTCTAGCCACCCTCATCCTTCTGGGGGCAGCCTATACGCAGCAGGTGAAGGGGCATGTGGGGGTATCCTTTTTCACCTCGCGATTATCCCCTCGACATGAGACGATTTGCCTGATCGTCACTACAGCACTCAGTATGCTCATCATTGCTGGTGTCGTGTGGCAAGGACTGATCAAAGGGATCGAGGAACGCACTGTTTCAGACATGTTGAGAGTCCCTCAATATCCTTTTAGACTACTCGTGGCCATAGGGGGTTTCCTTCTATGGATTGAGCTCGGGATTGACCTTATCCGTTTAATTGAAAAACTCAAGAGGAGGTCATCGTGAGCCCAATTGCTGTGGGGATACTGGGAAGTGGGTTGCTCGTGATCCTCTTGTTCCTTGGGATGCCCATTGCCTTTGTCATGATGCTTGTGGGATTTCTGGGGATTAGTTATTTGACATCCGTAAATGCAGCATTACCCGTATTAGCCCGCACCGTCTATGAGGTTGCTTCGAATTACCCGTATACAATCATCCCACTTTTTATCCTCATGGGGGGATTTGCTGGGAATGCCGGAATCACACAGGAACTCTATCAAACCTTTGATAAATGGTTCAGAAAATTACCTGGGGGATTAGGTATTGCGACCATTGCAGCCTGTGCCGGGTTTGCAGCTCTAAGTGGTTCATCTGTGGCGGGAGCAGCGGCAATGGGGACGATCGCCCTTCCAGAGATGAGACGATTCCACTATGCTCCAAAACTGGCCACAGGAGTTGTGGCTGCAGGTGGAACGCTCGGTTTTCTCATTCCACCCAGCCTCGGTTTTGTGGTATATGGAATGCTTACAGAACAGTCGATAGGGAAGCTTTTGATTGCAGGGATCCTTCCTGGAATCCTCCTCTCCGCAGCATACATAGCGATCATTATTATTGAAGTAAAAATGGACTCGAGTTTAGCCCCTATCACCCCTGGAGGAGTGAGTTGGAGGGAGAAGGTATTAGCCCTTTCAGGAGTGTGGGAGACTTTGTTGGTATTTCTTCTGGTCATGGGAGGGATCTATCTGGGCTTTATTAATCCAACAGAAGCGGGCGCGATCGGTGCGACAGCCCTTTTTGTCATCGTTTTATTAAAGCGGAGATTAACCGTTAACAATTTATTCACTTCTCTACTCGAAGCGGTTCGAATTTCAGTTATGGTCCTCTTTCTTGTTGCGGGAGCCAATGTCTTTAGCTATTTTCTGGCTCTTTCCACTATCCCTACAGCCGTGTCGACCTGGATGGCGGGGCTCCAAGTCTCTCCCTATGTCATCTTCGCAATCATCGTATCTATTTATTTAGTTCTCGGCTGCTTTTTAGATGCGATATCCATGATGGTGCTGACGATGCCGGTTAGTGTCATCTGCGTACTCATGATGGAGGCAGGGTTGATCACACCACCCGTGGGTCTCAATGTCTATACCCTGGCAGGTGTGGCAAAGGATGTAGCGATGGAAGATATTTTTCGAGGTGCTCTTCCTTTTTTGTTTTCCATCATAGCGACGGTCGTCGTCATAACCATTTTTCCAAAGATTGCGCTCTTCCTCCCAGGAATGATGGGGCGGTAGGATAGGCAGATATATATTTATTCTTTTAAGATTTTTTAGGTTTGGGAAAATGGGGGGAGATAAGAAGTTAATCTTATAGAGGCCATAAGATGGATACTTCAAAAGGGAGGTAATAATGGCAGTTTTATCCGAAGTAAAAAAGGATTATGGCAAGTTGAAGTTATTCATTAATGGTACATGGATGGATTCAAAGTCTTCTAACTGGTTCAAAGATACCAATCCCGCAACTCATGAGGTGATTGCAGAAGTACCCGTAGCCACCAATGAGGAAATAAGTTTAACAATAGAATCTGCGTATCATGCCTTTAATACATGGAAAGACGTACCGTTTAGGGATAGGGCTCAATATATCCATAAACTTAGAAGCAAATTTGCCG
>SMTZ1_10008933_pt1 | contig 10589 bp, 15 predicted proteins | sample DeeMarSWOR136_30_FD_25667 | JGI IMG/M metagenome (IMG submission 25667) | reverse complement strand
TGGCAGGGCACCCACCCAGGGGGCAAAAAAAATTTTTTGCGGCACTCACCGCATGCGCGCTAATCCTCGCACTCACAACACAAACAAACGCAGCAGGCTTCCCAGACACCGCAACCTGCACAGCCACCCCAAGCATAGACTTTCCAGACACAGCCACAATCGGGAGAGAATACCTGTTCCTTGCAAGCTGCAGCACTGCAGACTTCAACGCAGGCGACTTTGTCACAGCATGGATTGAAGACACAGGCGGCAGACCAATCATTTCAATAAGCAAATACGCTGAAACAGACGCAGGCGTTGAATGGGTCAGCCCACTAAGCGACAGCAGCGGCAGGGCATGGGAACACATTTATTTAGACCCGCAGCTTTTTGACTGCAACAGCAGTGGAATAGACTACAATATAGCCGTTTCATGGGACACGAAAACAGCCGACAAACAGTTTAGCATAGTGTGCCCGACAATAACGCTCACAAAATACAGGACAGAAGTCCCATTCTGGGAGACCCTGATAGTGACGGCAAGAGTGACAGACAACAGGGGCTACTCAATGGAAGGCGTGTTATGCTACAGCGAAGTCTTGGACATTGTAAGCAACCTGCTGCAAGAATACGATTACACTGTAACAATTGAATGCCTCGGCGGGGACGCAAACTTCCAGTTCAGGGTAGAGCAGCAGAGCAGCGCTTACCTCAGAAACCCGCTTTACTACGGGATGATTTTCATTGCCGACAACATAGTCCCAATTATTATCGGGATTTTCCTGGTTGCATTCATAGTCGGCGTTTTTTACATGATAATCAAGGGCGGCGGGGAAGAGTAAAGGAAACAAATGACCATGACCACAGCCAAAATAATATTGTTTTTCTGCATGCTGCTTTTCATTCAGTCAGCTGCAGCGCAAGTGCCTGACATAAACCAGATGACGCCGGAAGAGCTGCAGGCATACATTGAACAGCTGCAGCAGGAAACAGAGCAGCCGAAGATGCCAATAGTTGTAACTGTCCAGATTGATGAAGAGCTGAAGCGGTCAATTGATTTGCTTGAAACAGAAGTCGGCCTGCTGAAGCTTACAAATGAAAGGATGCAAGAAAGGTTTGCGCAGTTCGTGACAGACAACAAGGAAAACCTTGACTCGACAGCCCAAGTGGTTTTTAACAGGGTAAGCGAAGATACAGACGGGAAGCTGAAAAACCAGAGCGAGGAATTAAAGGAATGGATTAGGCTGCAGACAAATCCGATTAGGATGAACCTGCCTGCAATAGGAGCCTTCCTGATTCTTTCGGCAGTATTCCTGCTGTGGACAAGCAGGATTTACAACAGGTGAAAAGCCAATGGCAAGGGAAAAAGGAAAAGGGTTTAACTGGCAGAAATGGGCGCTAATAGCTGGCGCAATAGTGCTGATTTTGATTGTGGTCTTTGCGGCAGTCTTTATTTTTTTCCTCCCCAGCTTTGTTGCAGTTGACGAAAAAGGGGAGCCCATTCCGCCTGAAATGCCGGAAATTGTTGGGAGGCTTGCTGTAGTATTCGGCGTCATAATAATTGGACTCATTTTCATTGCAGGAATCCTGTTTTTCATTTACGAAGTCTTTTTCAAGAAAAAAGAGCTGCATATAGTGAAAGAACACCACAAGATTGTGAGGGAAGCTGCGCTGCTTAACCCAGTTGAAACAATGAATGACCTTGTGCTGACCGGAAGCAACAGGGTGCAGCATTACAGGCTTGGCAGAATAGTCGGGCACACCCAGGTGCCGGTGAAGTTTGAGAGGCATATTGTGATAGGGCAGGATGGAAAGGAAAACAGCGGGCTGAGCGAAAGCAAGCAGGCTTTTATTAAAAGGGTGAAGGAAGCAAAGGAAGCCGGGAAGGACAGGTATGACTTCTTTGCCTTTGTAAACAACAGGGGAATCTACAAGCTGCCGTTTTTTAGCCTGCTTGAGCCTCCGAAAATCTTTGCTTGTTATCCAAGCGAAAGAAGCGGTGACCTGCTTGGCGACGTTGAAATACATGACGTCGGCACCTGGAAGGTAAGCGGCGTTAACATCTTCATTCCAGGCGAAAGAAGCAAAGAGCCCATGCACACGGTTAAGGAATTTGAGACACAGCTAATGCCCATTGCCTATATGGGAATACTTGATTATGTCGGCCTTGTTGCCCAGAGGGGAATTGAGGGCGACACTTCAATGCAGAAATGGCTGCAGAACAAAGCAAGCGTGGTAAACATAAAGGAGAGCGCTGACTAATGCCGGACATAAGGCTGTCAGATATAAACATGAAGGCTGTTTCGCCGAAAACAAGGGAAAAATACATCTCAATGGTCAAATACCAGCAGCGAAAATATTACTGGCTGCTGCTCATATCCGGCTGCGGGCTTTTCCTTTTCGGGGCGGTAATATGAGCAGGGCAAAAAGAAGAAGGCAAAGCTTTGAATACCAGACAAAAGAGAAGAGGGAAGGACAGAGGCGGTTGGCTTGAAAAACCCGCTGGGCACAATGAAACGGCTGCAGCATGCCCTGACCCTGCAGGCATATAAGGCTTATTGTTATGGCTATTCAGACGGGAGAGATGGAAAGGCTTTTCTTGGATTCAGGGAATTTTGCCAGCGCATTAAGGAAGTGGTGAAATAATGCCGGATGACAGCTTTAAGCAGCAGCTGAGGAAAAAGGTAATTGAATTAAAGGCTGACAGCGCCGGCTTTTATACTGAAACATACAACCTTGTTTCTGTAATGATTCGGCTCAGCTCTGATGCGCCGGAGCTGGTGAGGGAAAGAATGAGCTTCCTGTACAAGCAGCCAAGCAGGCATTACAAACTGAGCCTTCCGCAGCTTGAAACAATTTATTTTAGGTACAAGGACGAGTTAAGCCTTAAAATCAAAGGCGGCTTAAACATAACCCATAATGACGTGAAAATCGTGCTTGACAGGGTAAGGCGGGATTGCCTTTTTTATCTGGCAATAATTGAGGACAGGCCAAAGGATTATGACATAGTCCTGGAAAGGCAGGGCTTTTAAAATTGTGCTGGTGACCATTGCATTGACCAAACACTGAGAGCAGTGAAAGTGCATGCTTTCCCTTGCCTGGTCTGTTCTGGGCTCAATGCAAAGGGCTGCCAGATGGGGGATTTAAAATGACAGCAGGCTTTTTTGGTTTCCTTTCAACGCCTGGCCTTGCGGCGCTGGAAGAAACAAAGAACCCGCTGTTTTTACTTCCCCCAATTGCGTTATATGAGTCAAAGGAGGCATTAAAGCGTGACAGGAATAGAGTTTCCGGATGAATTTGAAGAGCCGGAGCCGGAGCCAATTGGCTGGAATGAGGCCTTATTTGATGGCAGGGTAAACCCTGCCATACCTTTTTTTAAAAAAGCGCTTAAATTTGTTTTTCTATATGCGCCTGACACAAGCTACCTGTTCGGGGCAAGCCGGATTCTGGTTAATGTGCTTTTTGCCTTTTTTGCAGTCGGCGTTTTTATGCTGGTGAATGACTTTTCCGCTTTCGGCCTGCTTTTATCCTTTACAATAATAGGCGTGTTTGCTTTTCTCCTATACAGCAAAATGGTTGCATACAGCTGCTTAAAGGGCATAGAAAACTGGGAGCGCCTTGGAAAGGCAAAATTTAAATAGAAGTTAAGCCATTATTTTAAGCAGACCCTGCAAGGCTTGCAGCCTATTAGGGGGTGACTTGAAAAATGGCAAATGAGCTTGATGTTAACCAGATGACTGACACAGCAGTGACCAACGCAGGGAAATATCTGGTATACAACATCTTTGTTGCAATTGGTGCAATCATAGGGTTGATTATCCTTGTTGCGCTGGTTGTCCTAATCCTTGACAGGTTCGGCCTTAGGGGCGTCGTAAGAATGAAAAAGTAAGCTTGCTTTTTCGTTGCCTTACAGGGATTGCGGGGGTGTTGGGCAGGCACCCCTTCCCTTATGCTTTACAGCAGACGTTGTGCCTCCTCGCTCCTAATTCGGAAGGGTGCAGGAAAGCGCTTTCCTGCATCCGCTTAGAAAACGGCAAAATTCTGCAAAGGCTGGCTCAGCGTATTAAAAGAAGTCAATTCCTCAACAGTGCTCAGCCTGCTGAAATATTCCCTCTTCCCGTCATCTTTCAGCATGATTTTAAAAGTCTGGTTTATTTCCCTTCTCGGCAGCCTGTGCCTCCTATAAGCTTCCTTCAGCTTGACTAGCCTTGTCAAGCTGTACGGCACAAAGGTCTTTTTTCGCCTTTGCAGCAGCGTTTTAAAAACGCTTTCGCTTGGGAGCCTGAAGCCGTGCTTTGCGCATTTGATTAGGCTGCCTTCCGAGGTAATAAAATACAGCTTGCTCCTAATGCTTAGCAGGCTTCCGCTTTTCCCGTTTCCAAGTACATCCTTCAGCTGGCCTATTTTTGTGCCGCAAGGCAGCTGCTTTTTGGTAAGCAGGCTGTCAGTGTCAGTATAGATTGCCCTATACTGTGAGGTAAGGCTGTTTATTATAGCCCTGCCTTTGCTTAAAATAAGGCTGCCGAAATCGGGCTTGAAAAGGCTGCCGGCTGTTTCAGCGCCATTCAGCCAGTTTCTGTTTCGCTGGCAGAATTTCCCGATAAGGCTGTTTAACAGCAGCTTGTAGTAATCCCTTTTATTTCTCTCTTCATCTGTAAGCGTGTCTTTCCTGCTGTCAAGCTCTTCCTTCTTGCTGTAAATGTCCATCATGTACCTGCCCAGGTCATGGCTAATGTCCTTTTCGGCAGGGTACCACCCGATTCCCTTAAAGCAGGAAATTTCACAGCTCTTTTTCAGGGCAAGCAGCAGCTCTTCGCTTGTGCAGTAGCTGAGTCCCTGCAAGGGGAACACAAGCTTTGAAAAGCCGTTAATCTTCCTTCTTTGCGGAAGGCAGGGGTATTTTTCCCCGTCCCTGAACCTGAACCTTACGCCGGCAAAGCCAGCAAACCCGTTTTCAATGTCATTAAGGCTTATTTTTTCATAGCTGGAATTTGAGAAATTGAGCGGCGCCTTGATTGCAGCAAACGGGTACAGGCTGTTAATGTCATAATAATACATTTTTTTGAACAAGCCCCTTCCGAAGGCAGTAAACTGCGCCCCATGGTAAGTCCTGGCAATAAAGGGCAGCTGTCTCAACCTTGGGAGAAAAAGCCTGTTTGAAAGGTAATATTTCTGAAATACCCTTCCTGAAAGCTGCGCAGGCGTAAGGCTCAGCTTTACGTTTCCCTCTTTATTCAGGCCATAAATCCTTTTCGTAAGCAAAAACTGCAGCTTTGCGTCCCTTTCAGCATACCCAAGAAAACAGTCAAGCTCTTCCTTTGAAACAGGCTGGCGCTGCCCCAGGAATGAAGGCCTTTCAAGTTTCTGCATCTTAAAGTAGCGCAGGGCAATTTTTTCAAGGCTTGCTTTATACCAGGCAATGCTGTCTGCAACAGTCAGGCGCTTTTTTTCCTCTTTATTCCACAGGATTGCGAAACAGTGCGTTCCGTCCACTAGCTTGCCATCCCAGCCGCCGACACTTTCACCCTTCATCAGCTTAAACACGTCATTGCCAAGCAGAGCCCCAAGGTCAAAGCTTGCGTTATGCGCTGTTGCATAAATTCTTTTATCATAGCCGCCGATTAGCGAAAAGAAAAAGTCAAGATTGCACACGCCTTGCTTTTTCGGAAAAAAGATGTGACTGTTTTCAAGGCAGTCCATTACAATCTGGACACTGTAAAGGTCATTGTGCTTGAACAGTGTTGTGCCGATTGTTTCAACATCAAAGCCCGCAAGATGCAGGCCTTTCCCGAAGGAAGGTGAATAAAAGCGCTCTGTGCATGCACGTGCCGGGCTTATGCCGTGCCTGAAAAGCCGCTCTGGGATGTATGGCACGTTCATTGCTATCCGCTCTTGCTTATTTCAATTCGCCTGTCATTAAGTGAATAATTAATGTACCATTCGCCCATCAGGCCTGATTCACTCCTTGCAGTATTCAGGTTATTGCGCAGCCTTTTTACCTCAATTTCAACGCTTCTCTCATACTGCAGGTATTCGGTTTCAAATTCCTTAAATGACAGGCGTTTGGCAGAAAAAGTCCTGTAGATATTTATTATTGCCTGGTTGACTGACAGAAAAGTAATATTCGGCGCAAGCTGCATTTCTTTTTCGCTTACGTTGGTCTGGTCAAGCTGCAGAATTATTGCCAGCTCAACGAAATAGTCAGCCTCCTTTTTCCAGTTGTGGAATTTCCCGCTGATGTCTTCCTCTTCAATCGCATTAAACCTTTCGTTTAAAGCATTTTCCTCAAAATGCAGCACAGCCATCAAACCGCCCCCTTACTGTGCTGAAAGCGAAAGAGGCAGGGTTTTGCAACCCTGCCGTCGTGAGGGGATAGTTTTACTTTATTTTACGCAATTCCACAACAGTGGAAGTGTTAAGGAGCTCCCCGTTCCTCATTTGCGTCTGGCCTTTTTCGTCCAAGACCGGCCTGTTTCGTACTGTCACAAGCGCCTGCTTTCCGGTCAGGTCGCTGAATTTAAGCTTGCTGCCGACAGCAAGCTTTTTGCCGGTCAGGATATGAACCCAGCTGTACAGCTTTGTTTTCGGGTTAAGGCTCTGTGACGCCAGGGCAGGAACCTCTACGCCCTCAATGTCAAAGTAAAACACGACCATTGTACCGTATTTTCCTGACTTGTCCGCCTCAATCCTTGACACTGTTGCCCTATAGTCTCCTTCCTCAACAAGCGGCAATTCCTTTGCCTCCGTTACTTCCAGCTCTTCAGTCATTTTTTAATTCACTCTCCTTTTTGCAGTCTGCAGTTTTGCAGTGCTATAATATAAAGCCGTTAATCTATTTAAGGCTTTCCACAAGCGTTAATTTATGTATAAATGTTATGTAGCCTTTTTAGATATGTTTAAAAAGGAATTAACGTTATAATATTTAAGGGCTGAGATGGGACAGGCTTCGCTTCCAATTTGACACCCAAGAAGGCAATAGGTTAGCTCAAGCCTGCCCCTTTCAGCAGCCCTTGGGGGTTTATCTGAATGAAAAAGAGCGACATTGAAAAGCTGAAAAAACATTACCCGGCTGACAAGTTCGTTGTAATTGAAAGCCAGGGCAATATTATAGTAAGCCCAAAAAGAAGCGTAATAAGAATCAGGCAGAAGCATGCAAGCCAGCTTGGCGCAGGCAGCGCCGAAAAGCTGAGCGCTGAGCTCAGCGGTCTTATGAACAAGAAGAAACTGTCTGCTGATGACTTTAAGGTTGTGCAGGTCAGCATATTTAAGGACACTGCCGACAGGCTCAGGGAAGAGGCAAGGAAGTGCAAGACAAGGATTGTTATGTATATAGATTCTTTGGTGACGGCATGACCTGGGAATTGGTGCTTTTTGCCCTTGGAAACGGGCATGGCTTGCAGGGCAACAGGCTTGAGCTTTTTGTCAATTTTTTTCTTGTCAGGTTTCCAAGCTGCCAGGATGAAGGCTATTGCATTACCTGGATTGACAGGTTCAGGTCTGGCCATGAGCTGATTTACAGCGATAGGGTAAGCAGGGGGTTGCTTGTTGGCATGGCAAACCTTAAGGCCAATGCCAGGGCAGGGGGCAGGCAGGCGGTAACGGGAAACGAGGCACTGCTGCGCCTGATTTAAGTGAATGTTTTGCAGCTTTAAAAGAAGGTGAGGCTTTTAATGGTCAATGCAGCGCCTCTGAGATGCAATTTATGCAAGCTGGCAATTTTGGGAAACGGAACCTTTGACAGGAAATACGGGGCTTGTCATAAAGATTGTTTGAATGATATGTTGAAATGGCAGAAGCAAGTTGTTATTAATAAATATAGCAAATGGGGGGATTTTTAGAATTTTGCAGCAAGGCAGGGGAGATACGCATTTTTCCTTAGGGGAAATACACATTTTCCCCTGCCCTGCAAAAAGAAAGCGGGCAGGTGAAAAAAAATGAAAAAATTTTTAGAAAACAAAAAATGTAAACTGTTTTTGGGAGACTGTTTGCAAGAAATAAAAAACATACCAAACAATTCTATTAATTTGATTGTTACAAGCCCCCCCTACAATGTTGGAAAAGACTATGGAAATTATGATGATAACAAAAGTGAAAAGGATTACTATGAATTTATAGATAAAGTCTTTTTTGAAATCTATAGAGTTTTGGGCGAAGGGGGGAGAATTTGTATTAATATCCCAGTAATGGGAAATAACCCTACAATAAAGAAGCAAGAAAAATATGTTTTCTACTTGAATAAGTATATTTCCCTTCTTGAAAAAAACAAATTAAAGTTAAGGGAAGTCTTGACTTGGGTTAAAGCATACACTGAATCGGATGAGACTTTTTGTGGTGGAAATACGGCTTGGGGGAGCTGGCTAAGTCCATCTTGTCCTTATTGCAGAAGCTTTACTGAATTTATAATAGTTTGTCATAAAAATAACCCAAAAAGAATCTGTGATGGGGAAACAGACATTACAAAGAAAGAGTTTTTGAAATATACAAGAAATGTGTGGTTTTTTCCATCTGAAAGTGATAGAACACATCCAGCGCCTTTTCCAGAGGAGTTGCCAAAGCGTTGTATTAAGTTGTATTCTTTTGTTGGGGATACAATTTTTGACCCTTTTATGGGGTCTGGAACAACAGGTGTTGTTGCTTTGAAATTAAATCGTAAATTTGTGGGTATCGAAATAAATTCACAATTTTTTAAACATGCGGAGAAAAGAATAGATAAATGGCAACATCAAACAAAGTTATCTAAAACAAGAGAGGGATTATAAATGAAAAGTAAAACTACACAACAGGTTTTAAATTATTTCAAAGATGGTTTAGAAGGAAAAACTGCAATTTCTTTACTTTTTTTGGAGGAAATTTTGGAATTTGGAATTAGAGTTGAAAGAAATGTTACTATAGCTAAAATTCTGAATTTAATTAATAAATATTCAACTGTTGATGCGGAAGACAATGAGTATGTTCCTGATAGTCTTGCTTTAGAAAAAGGCATAATAAAATTGAAGGCACACAAACCGAGATACGCAAGTAAAAAACTTCTCAAAAAAATATTTGGTGGTTAGATGTGGCTTAAAGATTTGTTTTGGTTTCTAGTAATCATTTTTCTTTTTGTCTTGGCTACTGGTTCACTTTGCACTAGCCTGTTCGGCTATAACGCTTGCTTTTGGTGGTTAGGATGATTTGCAAAAACTGCGGTCATGAACTTGCTATAAAAGAGGATTTTGTTTACCATTGGAATCGCAAAGTTCCACACATTTATTCTACTGCTTGTAGTGCTAAAGATTGCAGGTGTATGAATCCAGAAGCGGAGGTTTTTGAATGAGTAAAGAGTATTGCGAACACTGTGGTTGCCCGAAAGAAGTTTGTTGCATTGACAGAGCAGTAAAAGAAATAGAGCAAGAGATGATATTGCATTTAAACAATGCAGAAGCTGCTGGTGAACCTGTTTGTAGTTGTATGATTGAAGGTGAAAGAGATTGCGAAACAATGTATATGCTTAAACAATTGAAGAAAAAACTTAGAAAAGAACAAGGATAAAACGTTGTGATTTGAATGAAGATTTTTAATTTGGGTTTTTGGTTCTATTTTCTATTGGCTATTACCCTTGCCTTTTTTGGGATTTCAGTTATAAGTGTTTCAATTATTACTCATCTTAAATTTGGTTCTGGAGATATTGGTCTTGGAATGTTTTTTGGAAGCACTTTCCTTACTTGTTCTATTTGGTTGATTGTAGGGGAAGCAACAAAAGAAATTTTCAATGAATTAAAAGAGGGTAAAGCAAAATGAACTTAGAAACATTAAAAAAAGGTTTTGAAAAAAGCTGGCTTGCTTAAAGGGCATGGCGGCCTGTACATTGGGTTAAGGAGGTGAAGTGGTGAAATGAAAGTTTATTTGATTGTTTTGGCTGCTATTTGGCTGGTTGCGCCTGTGGCTGCTTTGCTTGATGTTCATATTTTTGGCAGAACTGATTTGAATGACTATTTAATTGTTTGTTTGTGGGAAGCCGCGATTTTTTCGGCTGGCTTGATTATGGGAAGGGTATCCAAATTCAAAGAACCCCCCTGCCCTGCAAAAAAAAAGCGTGAGGTGAAAAAAAGAAAATGAGTGAATGGTTAGAATTTAGGGAAAAAAGGAAAGCACCAAAGTCAAAAGTATTTTCTGTTTGGAGCAAAAGTTCTGACTGCGAGCTTGGAGAAATAAAGTGGCATGGAGCATGGCCACATCAAATGTAAGTGACTACGAGCAGGAAAAGGTGTTTGGCTATGGTGGAAAAAATAATTTATCCGGCAACTCTTCAGGAAATCCTACTGAAAAAAATTAGAGCACTCTCAGAAGACATCAAAAAGTTTGATGAAGAATACCGGCGCAAAAATTATGTCAATCTGACTCAGGAAGAAAAACGTAGGTTGAAACTGCGGAAAATCAACGGTAAGCTCTATTGCAATCGTTTAGTGCGTGCCCGCAATAGAAAATTCAAAGAGCAGACGGATGAAATCCTTTCTTTTGCTGCAACAGCTCGCGGGAATGAAAAAAAGGGAATGAACGAAAAGGTAAAACGGTTTTTTCTTCTTCACGAAATTGTTTTATTGGATGGTATAAGCGGTGGGTTTTGGGATATG
>SMTZ1_10020116_pt1 | contig 10590 bp, 8 predicted proteins | sample DeeMarSWOR136_30_FD_25667 | JGI IMG/M metagenome (IMG submission 25667) | reverse complement strand
TTTCCATCAAAAAGCCCGAATGGAGCTTCAACATCTCCATCTCCAAAGGTCACAATCTTTGTCTTTTCCCCTCTAATCTTGAATCTGGTTTCAACACCAAGCCCTCCTCGCCACTGCCCAGCCCCAGCAGAATCTGGCCAGTATTCGTGGTGTAATAATAAATGCGGAGTCTGCTGCTCGAACATCTCATAATCCTGGTCCAGTACTCCGCCAGATGCGTCTATCATGCCAATGTGGTCATAGCCATCCACTCCATGGGTGGCACCAGAGCCGCCTTTCAATCCCAGGAAGCCTATATCGACGTAGCTATCCTTTTTCCTGGGGTCATAACCGCTCGTCAAATAGCATAAAAGCTGGTTCCACCCTGCAGTTACTCTTTTGGGTATCGCTTGAGACAGAGCTCTTATTATCGCATCTGCATTCGGAGGGCAGAGATGATTTCCGAAGGTGGTTGCAGCCGGATATTTGGCATTCAATATAGTGCCTTCTGGAATTATGATCTTAACAGGCCTTACCATCCCGTCATTATGAGGCATATCGGGATTGACCATCTGGAGGAAAGTTAAAAGGGTGGCACTCGCAGATGAAGTATATGTACCATTAACAAAACCATCCGTCTGAGGGTCTGTCTCTGAATAATCAAAGGTTATCTCCTCATCTTCAACGGTTATCTTTACTCTTATTTTATACTTTGAACCAGGTGTTCTCCCGTCATAGTATACAGTGGACTCTCCCCGGTATATTCCGTTGGGGATGGTTTTTATCTCTGCGCGCATCATCTTTTCTGTGGAGTCGAAAAGATATTCTTTATGAGACTCAAAGACTTTAAGCCCATATTTTTCGATAAGCTTTAACACTCCTCTCTCACCGACCACACACGAACCTATCTGAGCTCTCATATCTGCAGCTACGATATCAAAACGGATATTGGCGAAGATAAGGTCCCAGACATCATTTCTCAGTTTCCCGCGCTCATAGACTTTAACCGGAGGTATCCTGAGTGTCTCCTGCCAGACCTCAGTGGCTCTGGGATTATATCCTCCTGCAACCGCGCCTCCTACATCTGCTTGATGTCCCTTCGAAGCTGACCAGGCGATGAGTTTGTCATCGTAAAATACTGGTTTATAAACAGCCACATCATTGTTCTGATTTCCCATGGAGAAGACATCATTATGAAATATTACATCACCAGGATGAATATCATCGCCGAAATAACGAACTATATACTCACACACAGGTCCCAGAGAAAAAGAGAGGATGGGAAGGTTCTCAGTCTGTTCAAGCATCTTTCCCTTTCCATCGTAGAGTCCGGTAACGAAATCTTTTGCTTCGCAGAGGATGGGTGAGCGTGTCGTTTTTTCTAAGACTATACTCATCTCTTCGGTTATTGACTTAAACCTTCTTTGAAACACGGATACTAATATCTTATCTATCTTCATTTTGTTAGCCGTTTCCTCTTTAATTCTTTTCATACAATTCCTTTATATATTCAACCGGTGGGTTTGATAAATCAAACCCCTACAATATTTTAAAGGTGGGCTTGATGAATCAAGCCCCTACGACTTTCTTTTTGATTTCTTTTTCTTTTGTTTTTAAGTACATCGTATAGCTTCCGTATTTATCGCAGAGGATATTATATTCTGGGGTAACGAAAGTCGTCGTATTCACCTGCTCTATTACGGCTGGTCCTTCCACTCTATTTCCATACCCAAGTTTATGCCCATCATACACAGGGACCTCCTCGAAGGCCCCCTTAAGTGGCAGATAGACTTTTCTCTTCTTTTTAAAAGCTTTTGAGGGATCAAGCTCGCTATATTCTTCTTTTTTAAATTTTGGCTTGGTTGTCCTCCCGATACTTGTGAGTCTCAAGTTGATCAACTCAATCGGTGTTCCTACTTCCTCTAAAGAATATCCATAAAGCCGGTTGTGCTCTGGATGAAACTTTGAAACTACAGATTCTATATTTCCTCTCTCCATCTCATCCTTGGTCATCTCCACGTTTACTTCATGGTATTGTTTAACATATCTCATATCCAGAGAATAGATATGTTGAATAGAGTCCTCTGGAATGTTTTCTGATCTAAGAAGCTCTGTGGCTTCCTTCCTCATTTCATTAAACAGAAACCTGAATTTCTTCTTATCCAGCTTGTTGAGAGAAGTTGAATAGGTTCGGACGAAATCATGCTTCAAATCTGATATCAACATTCCGGCTGCGCAGAAAATAGACGATTCCTTGGGGATAACCATAACCGGAATCTCCAATTCCAGGGCAATCATACAGGCATGAACTGGTCCTGCTCCACCGGCTACAACCAGAGGGAATTCTCTCGGGTCGTGCCCGCGCTTGACACTCACTTCTCTCACTCCAGAAGCCATGTTGACATTTATCACTCGATACATCCCGGCTGCTGCCTTAACGACATTCATGCCTAAAGGATCAGCTATTTTTTCTTTTATTACCCTCTCTGCCCGCTCATAATTCAATGGTATCTTTCCTCCGGCAAAGAAATCTTTATCCAGATAACCTAGCACAAGATCCGCGTCAGTACAGGTTGGAAGCTCTCCTCCCAAATCATAACATGCAGGTCCTGGCTTTGAGCCGGCACTCTGAGGCCCCATCCGCAAAAGCCCTCCCTCATCAACCCAACCTATACTTCCGCCTCCAGCTCCGATGGTCACTATTCCTAGCATAGGAAGAGCTATTCTTAGCCGATTAATTTCTCCTTCAGTAGTGACCAGCGGCGTTTTATCCTTAATAAGAGCGGCGTCGAAACTTGTTCCCCCCATATCAATTGTTAGACAATCATCATATCCCTGGACAGATGTGTACTCTATTCCAGCTACGGGTCCTGCTGCAGGACCTGAGAGGAGGGTTACGGCTGCCCTATCCATTGCAATCTGGGGTGATACTACACCTCCATTGGACTGCATGATGAGTAAGGCACCTTCAAACCCGACATCTTTTAATTTCTCAATCAGACTTTTTATATAGCTCTTCAGTATAGGGCCAACATAAGAGTTTAAGACAGTTGTCGATATCCTGTCATAAAATCTGATGCTCGGAAAAAATGAAGATGAAACCGTCAAATAGGGGCTTGATTTATCAGGCTCATCGTTTGATTCACCAGGCCCCTCGCCTGACTTATCAAATTCTTCGCCAGATTCACCAAGACCTTTACCAAATTCTTCCTTTATAATCCTCTCGGCCATGGATTCGTGGGTATCACTAGCAAAAGAATTCATAAAACAGATAGCAATAGCTTCAATGCCTTCTTTTTTAAAAAGTTTGGCCGCATTGAAAATATCTTCCTCTTTGAGTGGAGTTACAATGTCTCCCTTGTAATCAAGCCTCTCCTCTACAGGAAATCTCAAGTGTCTTGGAACCAACGGCTCCACGTTAGTGTATCTGTTGTTATACTGTTCTTCCCTTATTCCTCTCCTCATCTCCAGGGCATCTCTTAGGCCTTTTGTGGTCAAAAGCCCTGTTTTGGCTCCTCTAAGAGTCAATACTGCATTTGTTGTGACAGTGGTTCCGTGGACAATAGTAGCAACATCCTTGATGAATTCTTTTAAAGAGATATTTCTGGCTTTTGCCATTCCGGCGAGGCCCTCCATCAATCCTATTGATGGATCATCAGGAGTGGATAAAACCTTGTAAATCTCAGAGCTTCCATCCTTAGAAGTCAGCAGAAAATCTGTGAATGTCCCCCCGACATCTATTCCAATTTTATATTTCATAGTCATAAAATAGCCAGACTCGCTAAACTAGTATAAACACAATTAGTGTTTTTACATTGTCATTGCGAGCGCAGCGTGGCAATCTCATAAGATAAATTGTCATTGCGAGCGCAGCGTGGCAATCTCATAAGATAAATTGTCATTGCGAGCGCAGCGTGGCAATCTCAACCTTTTTTATGAGATTGCTTCGCCCCTCTAGGGCTCGCAATGACATCCGAGGAATCTTCTTCATTCCTAACGACATCTTACCTAGTTCGCTTTTATTATTATTAAAATAATATCATTATGAAAAGCTTTTTTATTATAGCCCGATTGGTTCTTTGAATTCGCCGAAGACTTCTTTGAAAACTCTGGTTATCTCACCTAAAGTGGCATAGCTCTTCACGGCTTTTAAAATATGAGGCATTACGTTCTCATCGGTCTGAGCAGCCTTTTTCAATCCAAGCAAGGCATCTTTCACTTCATTCTCATTTCTTTGAGTTTTTAACTCTATAAGCTTTTTCTTCTGTTGTTCGGCAACTTCAGGATTAAATTGATGAATCTCAACATCAGCTTTCTCCTCTTCCATCACATATTTATTCACCCCGATTTTCGTGGTCTCTCCAGATTGAATCTTTTTCTCCTGGATATAGGCTTGCCGGCTTACTTCTCCCTGGATATACCCTGATTCTACTGCCTTAATCATTCCGCCCATCTCTTCCACTTTTTTCATGCACTCCACTATCTTTTTTTCCATCTCGCCTGTTAACCATTCAATATAATAGGAGCCAGCCAAGGGATCAACTGTATCCCTGAGCCCCATCTCATCGGCCAAAATCTGCATCGTCCTCAAGCTTATTAGCGCGGCCTTCTTTGAGGGAATAGTGTAAGCCTCATCATAGGAACAAAGGGCCATTGTTTGGGTGCCTGATAAAGCCGAGATCAAAGCATAATAGGCACCACGCACTATGTTGTTTTCAGGCTGCTGGATTGTCAAACCACCGCCTCCACCGCCAGCAATCATCCTTAAGGTCATTGAACGAGGATTCTGGGAACCAAAACGTTCCTTTATTATCTTCGCCCAGAGTCTTCTTCCTGCTCTGAACTTTGCAACCTGCTCCCAAAGGTTACCATGAATGTCAAAGTTGAAGGCGATCCTTCCGGCAAAATCATCAATGTTAAGTTCGCGATTAAGCACTTCCTGGATATAAGCAATAGCAATCTCAAAGGCATAAGCCATTTCCTGGACAGGAGTGGCACCTGATTCTCTTATATGATAGCCGCAGACACTGAAGGGATTGAATTTGGGAACGTTCTTAGAACAGAATTCAACCATATCGCCTATTAACTTGATTGAAGGCTCGATAGGGAAAATCCAGGTTCCCCGACCTATGTATTCTTTCAAAATATCATTCTGGGTGGTGCCTCTTACGTCTTCCCAAGGTATACCCTGTTTCTCTGCCACCACAAGATACATAGCCAGCATCACTGAGGCCACAGGGTTGATAGTTAGCGAGGTGCTAATTTTATCGATAGGAATACCAGTAAAAGCTTCTTCCAAATCTTTAAGAGAGTCGATAGCCATTCCTACCCTGCCAACCTCTTCTTCAGCAAAGGGATCATCAGAATCCAAGCCCAGCTGCGTCGGTAAATCAAAAGCAACGTTCAGTGCTGTCTGCCCCTGGTCCAGAAGCCATTTAAACCTCTCGTTCGTTTCTCTGGCTGTCCCGAATCCTGAATACTGGCGCATAGTCCAGGGGCGTTTGCGGTACATCAGAGGATGGATGCCTCTTGTGAAAGGGAATTCACCGGGTTGGCCGATATCTTTTTCATAGTTTAGATCTCTAATGTCTTCAGGACCATAGACAGGCTTTACTTTTATCCCGGACTCGAGACTAATCTCTTTAATCTCTTCAGGTTTATCAGATTTTTTCATTTTGCCCCCCTACTCTTCTTTTTATGAACTCTATAATTTCATCCAGCTTGGCTCCAACCGGAAAAACCTCAGTTACACCGTAGCCTTTGAGAACTTTCACATCCCTCTGGGGAATATTGCCTCCGACCAGCACTAACTTATCGGTTAGCTTCTTTTCTTTAAGCTGCTCCATCAACTTTTTACTCAGAGGAAGATGAGCACCAGAGTATACGGAGAGTCCGATCACATCCACATCTTCTTCTAAAGCGGTGTTCACTATTTCATCTATTGTTTTGTGAAGGCCAGTGTAGAGAACCTCCATCCCTGCCTCTTTGAGGGCATGAACGACTACTTTCGCGCCCTTGTCATGCCCATCAAGGCCTGGTTTGGCTATTAGCACCCTGATTCTTTTCTCGCCCAAAATCGTCTCCCTTAGAAGTCATGAGCAGATGAAAGAACTTAATATTTGCCGTCAATGATCTCAGTCAAAATCCCGTGGGTAGCTGCAGGGTGAATAAAGGCAAAATTTCTCTTGTACTCGGCAAAAAATCTGGGCTTTTGATCAATAAGCCTTACCTTATTTCTTTTTAGCAGCTCCAGAGATTCCTCACAATTATCCACATTATAGCTTATGAGCATAACACCTTCACCAGCACGTCTAATAAACTTGGCCACCTCTCCAGTGCCATCAAGGTCTTCCATGATTTCTATTGCTGTCGGTCCGACCATAAAGCCCGTTACCCTGATCTTCAAGCTACTTCCCAGCCAAAGGCATCTATATAGTCCTTTTCTGCTTTTTTTACATCGTTGACAGCAATACAGATATGATCCACATAGTTTGTTTTAAGTTTTTCTGCCATTTGTTACACTCCTTTTAAAGTTAGATCTTTAGCAATTTTCCTAAAATTATATAAAACGAAAATTTGCATTTCCAAGTACATCTGTCATTGCGAGGAGCGGAGCGACGTGGCAATCTCAACCTTCTTTCATGAGATTGCTTCGCCCCTTCGGGGCTCGCAATGACAAGCGAAGTAATCATCTTAGCTCCTCGCAATGACATGGAATCACTCAATTTTCGTACAAAGCTCAATGATTATAACCTGAATCTCATTTTCTGGAGATGTAAGGAGTATTCCCGGTTTCTGGTGAGCCAGGAGGGAGTTTATAAATAAGTGCACCTTCCACCGGACACGCTTCGAAGCATTCACCGCACTGCTGGCAGAGGTCGAGTACGATGGCCGCCTTGCCCTTGTGTAATCCGATAATGCCGGGAGGACATGCCCTCGTACAAGCTCCGCAGCCATTACACCGGAAAGCATCAACCCATGGATAGAGACCCATGCCGCTCGAATCAGAATGGGGATAAACACTCATTCTTGTGCCCGGTATCTGGGGACGAGCACTCGCAATTTCATTTAATATCATAATGAATCTCCTCTCTTTACATTTTAGAATCTCATTCCCAAGCGGTAGCCATCCTGGATAGCATCAAAACCGCGCCTCACCCAAACACAATCACCGATCATGGCTGTATCAGCCTTGAAAGAGCCGTAGCCCAGTTCTTTGTTGGGAACGAGACGAGCCAAGATAACCGTGTCGGCAGGTACTGTTTGGTTCTTGAATTGTTTTTTTTCTTTTGTCTTCCTTTCTACAATCGTCCAGTCCGCAACTACGCCTTTATCAGTGATCTTTTTAACCTGACCGTAGGTTAGCTGTTGAACCTTTGCTTGCCTAAGTCTGAGCCTGTAGCGCCAGATGTATGAAGGATTGACATCCCAACCAAACCTGGGAGCAGGATCGATCATTGCTAAGTTATAATCCTTTATCTTCTCCTTTTCCATTTTGCCTACCACGAAGAGGGTAAGAGATATTGCAGCACCCGAGCCCCCGAGGATAACCACGTTCTTTCCGAGCTTTGCTTTGCCTGTAAAAACATCAAACATGCTCACGACATGCGGCTTATCTGCGCCAGGAATATCTGGAACTTCGGGCACAGCACCTGTGGCAATGACCAGGGAGTTTGGCTTTTCCTTTTCAACAAGCTCCTTGGTAACTGGCGTTTTGAGAACGAATTTTACTCCGGACCTATCACACCGAGCCTTCATGTTGTTAATCCACCTCATAAATTCCTGATCGTCCCAGTATTTGTTTGATCTTTCGCCCCAGGGGTTCCGCGAAGCATAATTCCATTGCCCGCCGATGTGACCAGTCTTTTCGTAGACAGTCACCTCATGACCTTTCTCAGCAGCAATGCAGGCTGCTTGAAGACCGGCGATCCCAGCACCAGCAACTATTATCTTTCTCTTTACTTCGGCCTTGGGGAATCCGTAATAGCCCCATTCGCGTTCGCCCTCATGGCCGCAGGAAGGACGAACGGTGCAGGTGACCGGAGCATCACGGAAGAGCCGGGCCAGGCAGACCTGACAAGCTATGCAGGGAATAATGTCCTCCTGGCGGTCCCACTTAATTTTATTAGGAAGGGCAGGGTCGGCAATCTGGGGCCGGCACATCTCCCATATGTCAAGCTTTCCTTCAGCGATAGCCTTCTCAGGGATCTCTGGAACAAACAGTCGGTAGGCCATGCTGACAGGTATCTTTACTGCTTTCTTTGTCTTTTCAGCCACGTAGAGCCATTTACCCATAGGGATATCCCTGGAGATGACCGAGCCCAAGGACTCCTGCCAGCCAACAGTCACGCTGATGTAATCACAACCAGCCGCCTCAGCTATTTTAATCGATTCTAAGCTTTCCTCTTCAGTGTTTCCCTCAACATCATCCAGCATCTCCCAGCCGCAGAGGCGTATGCCCAATGCGATATCAGGGCCAATCTCTTTGCGAATCCCCTCAACAATTTTTCTCATAAATGCGCTTCGCCCCTGGATGTCGCCGCCGTACTCATCGCTTCTCCAATTCGTGAATTTGGAGATAAAGTTGGAAATGAGGTAGCCGACTATTCCTGAGATCTCGATAATCTCGTACCCTGCTTCCACAGCTCTTCGGGCGCCGTCAACATGCTCCTGAATACATTCCTCAACCTCAGGTATACTCATCTTCCTTTGCGGCCGGAATCGGCGCAGCCTTTGTTTGATTGCTGATGGTCCTACCGTGTAAGGAAGGTTTATCCCCCCAACACGGCCGCAGTGCATCAACTGAAGACAGGCCAGCGCATCACCTTGATGGACAACGTCAGCCATCTTCTTCAAACCGGGGATAAACTTGTCATCCCAGATTCCCATCATACCCACATACCCTTGCCCCTCACCTCTCGGGTCAGTATAGGCACCTTGAGTGGTCACAATCCCTGAACCGCCTCTCGCATGCGCTTCTATATAGGCAAGCTCCTTCTCAGAGACAAAACCATCACTATAATTGAAGTTCGTCTCAGTAGAGGCGTACTTAATCCTATTTTTTGCCCAAAACTTTCCAATCTTAATCGGGCTAAAGATGTTCGGGTATTTCTTTTCTCCTGGCAGCATACTCTCCTCCTTCCTGTTGGCTGGGCAAAGCCATCAATGAGTTCAAGCTAACTCTTTCAATATCTGAATAATCCGAGTTTTCTTCCTGAGCCTACGCATGAAAGATTATACGGAAAAACATTTAATTTGCAAGAAACGGGATTTTTCCATAGAATTCAATGAGGGAGAGAGGAGCAAGTATTTTGAAACCGCAAGTCGTGCTCAGCTTGGAGCAGGCCCTGACCTTGACCTACGCAACACTGCGCTTTGTCCATTTGGGCTGGCGTGTTATTCGGGTGGAGCCAACACCGATGGCAGGCCGCAAGTCCAAGGGCGATCCCAACCGCTACATAGGCCGAAAGGTAGCGGGAGAGGACCGGCACAGCTATTTCATAGCTCCAAACCTTGGTAAGGAAGCTATCGCTCTGGACCTGAAACAGGCTGAGGGGCAGGCTCTCTTGAAACGCCTCATTAAAGAACTCCAGGTAGATGTTTTTTGCACCAACACTTTGCCGGCACGCCACGAGCAGCTGGGCATCGATTATGAAGCCTTACGGCAAGAAAAAAAAGATCTCATCTGGTGCTGTATCTCTGCTATGGGGCTGGCGTATCCTGATGTCCCTGGCTACGACCCGGTCATCCAGGCTCTTTGTGGATATATGGATATCACTGGTCACGCTGATGGACCGCCGCTTCAGTGTGGACCGCCGTTGGCGGACCTCAAAGCAGGAGATGAGGCTTTTGTCCAGATAATACTAGCTCTGATGGAGCGCAACGAAACAGGCAGGGGGAAGCAAATTGACATCTCCATGGCCCAGGTGGCAGTCTCCTGGTTACACACTTTCCTCCCCATGCTGGACATGGACAGCCCTCCCTCTGAACTGAAACGCTCGGGTAACGAACACCGTCAGTTTATCCCCGTCAATGCCTACCAGACAAAAGACGGCTTCATCTATATGGCCATCGGCAGCGACGCCCAGTGGAGTCGCTTCGCCAAACAGCCCCTGTTTTCCTCTCTTGACGAACAGCGTTTCACCACCAACGAAGGACGTCGCAAGGACAAAGCAGAACTACACAAGTCCATCGAGGCCATAACCCAGCAGCATCCGTCAGACAAGATAGCCAAGGTGCTGGCCGAAGCTGGGATCCCCAATTCGCCAATCACTCCCATAGAACACGTGCCTAACCTGCCATTTGTAGCCTCCAACGCCCTGAGAACCACAACACCCGACGGCCGCACAGTAAGGCTACCTCCTCCCGCAGTGGAGACGGAGTATCTTGAACAGATTAAGGGAATTCTTCCTTTCGCCCCAGCTTATGGTGAACACACTGATGCCATCCTTAAAGAGGTCGGATTGTCCCCTTCTGAGATCGCATCACTCAGAGAACAAGGGATTGTGGCATGAGGCGTTTTGATTACCTAAGACCAAAAACTCTGAAAGAAGCCCTGCAACTGAAAAAAACTATAGCTGGTGCCAGATATATATCAGGCGGAACAGACCT
>SMTZ1_10010709_pt1 | contig 10591 bp, 15 predicted proteins | sample DeeMarSWOR136_30_FD_25667 | JGI IMG/M metagenome (IMG submission 25667) | reverse complement strand
CAGTGGAGCCATGCGGTTTCAGGCCTCCAACGGGCCCCACCTAGAATCTCACAGTTATGAATTGACAGCGGGATGTTTTTGGTGTATGACAATACACCAGTTGGTGTAAAACTGTCACCGAGCGATAGTATGCTTGATATATTGTTTTCCTCCAAGGTGAGATCAGAGTTGCTCAACATCTTTTTTCTCCATCCCGACAGGGACTTTTACGTCAGGGAGGTGGAGAGGATCACGGGTCAGGATCATCGCAACGTGGTGCGCGAACTGCGCAATCTTGAGGCCATCGGATTGCTAAAAAGCCGAAGGCAGGGCAATCTGAAGTATTACGGCCTCAACACGCGTTTCCCCATATACGACGAGCTTAAATCCATAGTTCAGAAGACAGGGGGAGCAGTTCCTCTTTTGCGGAAGACTCTTGCTGAAGAGTCTCAGATTGACGTCGCATTCATATACGGTTCCTTTGCGTCAGGCGAGGCGATCGCACAAAGCGATGTCGACCTCATGGTGATCGGGGACGTCGCCGTGGAACGTATTCTTCAAGTAATCAGGGAACCGGAACAAGTATTGTCCCGGGAGATAAGTCCCGTTGTCTATGATGCCCGCGAAATCAAGAAAAGGCTCCGTAACGGTGATCCCTTTATTACGAACGTGTTTGAAGGGCCGAAAATTATGGTGGTGGGGACCGATGATGACGTTCGACGACTTGCTGAGCAAGGGCCTAATTAAACGATACGAGGCAACACCGGGACAGGTCAAAAGTAGAATAGGACTTGCCCAACGCGATCTACGTACAGCCGGATCGCTCATAAGTACCGACCCGGATTGGGCCTACAGCATCGCCTACAACGCCATTCTCCAGGCAACCCGGGCGGTGATGTTATGTTCGCCGAAGGGTATCGTCCCGGTACCGGCGAGGGGCAGCATAAGGGTGCGGTCTTGTTTGCGGAGGTTGCGTTGAGAGAAAGACTCAAGGACAAAATTATTATCTTCGACAAGATGAGAACAATGCGACACAAGGTCGTGTATGACCTTTCAGGCGTGATATCGCAAGCCGAGGCACGGGAGGCAGTTGGGTTCGCCCGGCAATTCGTCCGCGAAGTCAAGGAGCGGCTCACTCGTTTCCTCAAGTAGCCTGTAGTCAGAAACAAAGGAAACGTAGGTTCTGACAAACTTACCAGAAAAAGAAGTTGGGGTCAGCCTTGACATTTGACAAAATTTCTTTCGGAGGACGAGTTGAAAGCCTTTGTCTAGACGAAAGGGGGGACGCTCTTAAATAACTAGAAAATTGACTATTGAGGGGGTCAACATTTTAAGAAAGAGGGGGGGTATTGTTTGTGACACGACTTGTTAGGAGAGGACACCTATGAAGCAATACCGCATATCAGCAAAAGCAATTATGTTAAGCCTTTAATCTCTAAGACAGAACTTCAAGGAGGTAAAAACAGGTCATGCCGACAATATTTTTCTATGGTCCTAAGTTCTGCTTTTGTAGTCTATCTCAGAGAATCTACACCTGAAAATGTTGGCGTTGCTGGAGAATTGTTGGAAGATAGATTAAAACAAAAATAGATCGAGAGAACCAGATAGGGCACGTTGTTACTGAACAAGCGACTTGGGCGTCAGATCTTGACGTGTGACACAAGTCCCTTCGGAGGACCAGTTGAAAGCCTTCGTCGCCATATCTCACGGGTTCCTCGCAAAGAGTTGACAAATGCTCATAGATGTGAGTAACTTTACTCAATTGTGTGAGTAAATTGTCACGTTGGAGATCTGTATGTTCAGAAGACCGATTTATAAGATACTACAGGACAGGATCTCCGAACCACGACGTTTCATCCAGGTGCTCGCCGGTCCCCGACAGACGGGCAAGACGACGCTGGCCCGTCAACTGATGGAAGCGACAGGCATCCCAAGTCACTACGCCACGGCGGATGAACCGACCTTGAGAGACCGGACCTGGGTAGAACAGCAGTGGGAAGCTGCGCGGATGAAGGTGGGGTCTCAGGCAGAGAAAAGAGCGGCCTTACTTGTTCTGGATGAAGTTCAGAAGGTAACCGGCTGGTCCGAGACGGTTAAGCGACTATGGGATGAGGATTCAGCTCTCGGGCTGTCTCTGTACGTGGTTCTGTTAGGGTCGTCTCCGTTGCTCGTGCAGCGGGGTCTTACGGAGAGTCTCGCAGGACGATTTGAGGTCATTCCGGTCACGCATTGGTCGTTTCGGGAGATGACAGAGGCCTTTGATTGGGATGTTGACCAGTATGTTTTTTACGGGGGGTATCCTGGTGCAGCGGTATTGATCGATGATCATTAGCGTTGGTCTCGCTACATCATCGATTCTCTCATAGAGACTACCCTTTCGCGCGACATTTTATTGATGACGCGGGTCGACAAACCTGCACTGTTGCGTCGACTTTTTGAGGTCGGCTGTGCTTATTCAGGACAGGTTCTGTCCTATCAAAAAATGCTGGGTCAGCTGCAGGATGCTGGGAACACGACGACCCTGGCCCATTATCTGAATCTGCTTGGGGGTGCAGGGTTGATTGCGGGGTTGCCCAAATATGCAGGGCAACGCATTCGCCAACGGGCGTCCAGTCCTAAACTTCAGGTTCTCAACACGGCGCTGATGACGGCTGTATCCCCGTTTACCCTCATTGAGGCCAGGGAGGAGAGGGAGTTCTGGGGCAGGCTGGTTGAATCGGCTGTCGGTGCGAGTCTGGCTAACGGTGTGATGGGCAAGAATATCCAGTTATTCTACTGGTCCAGTCGTAATCGTGAGGTGGATTTCGTACTAGCGCAAGGGAGGACTGTCGTGGCGGTCGAAGTGAAGAGTGGACGCAGGAAGGGTACAATGCCCGGCATGGATGCATTGTGCAGGGAGTTCAAGGTGAAGAGAAAGTTGTTGGTTGGATCACAAGGTATTCCTTTGCAGAACTTCTTGCTCACAGCGCCAGAGAAATGGCTGGAGTGAGCGTGAGCGCATTGGATCAGATCTTGAAATATACCTTTATTCAGGAGCAGAAGTGCAGCAGAAGTGGGTCAAAGTACAGAAGTGGGGTCAAAGCTAAATTATACACTTCACACGAATGATTAATTGACAGATCGGGGACGTTGTTGAAAATTTGCACCTTTCAGCCATCGCATCCGGGACGGAACAGGGTTTCGGACGTTCTTACTTACGTTGCAAAGTCTTTGAGTCTGAAGGCACAGGAGGCCGATGAAAGCCTTCGTTGGGGTCGATGGTTTTGATTGGTTCACGCACCTATCGGTCCTTCGTCCACTGAAGATAGAGACGCTAGAGTCTGAATCTAACGGTTAAGAGCGCAACATAACTCATGAAAATTACCATATAAGCTGGTAACAATCATACAGAGCTTGTTCCCTCTTCCGTCTTCTCTGTCGTAGCGGACAGCTTACTCCTCCCCCCATGAGTCCAAAGCTTGACATTTTAGCGTTATAACGCCATACTGTTATAATTATACCAGGAGGTGACATTATGGCAGCACAGAGCAAGCGGGCTACCATCTATCTGGACCCCGATCTGCATAAAGCCCTGCGGCTCAAGGCCGTTGAAACGTCCCGATCCATGTCTGAACTTGTCAACGAGGCCGTCAAAGAGGCGCTTGCTGAGGATGCCGAGGATCTTGGAGCGTTCGATGAAAGGGCCGAGGAACCCCTGATCAGCTATGATGAGATGGTGAAACGACTGAAAAAAGATGGCCGCATATAAGGTCTTTTTCAAGAAATCTGTATGGAAAGACTTCGATGACATCCCGAAAAGGGACCTGCGGAGAATTCTTGAGCGGATCAAGGCGCTTGCAGACAATCCTCGTCCTCCAGGATGCGAAAAACTCACCGGACGCGAGAGGTATCGCCTTCGCCAAGGACCGTATCGTGTGGTCTACTCTATCCAGGACGATGAACTGACCGTCTGGATTGTGAAGGTGAGCCACCGAAAGGACGTGTATCGCTGAGAGAAGATTACCAGAAAAAGCCAGGGGAAGGTTGGTTCTGAAACAACTTATCAGCGACATCTTCTCAAGAACGGGTTGGACCTGTTTTTGCTTTACGATTTCCTTAAGGAGAAGAAAAACATAAGGGGGTCAGGTCTGTTTTATTAGCATCTCTTTCGGGTATTCAGGATTATAACCGGCAACCTCGAATTTTTCCGGCTTAAATTTCTTGCCTTTGATAGCAGTATTATGAGGAAGACCGGGGACGTAGTTAAAAATTTACACTTTTCAGCCATCCCATCCGGTACGGAGCAGACTTGGGGACGTTGTCACTTATGTTGCAAAGCTTTTGAGTCTGAAGGCACAGGAGGCCGATGAAAGCCCTCGTTGGGGTGACGAATCTTGATTGGTTTGCAGACCTGTCGGGCGTGCCGGATCTCGTTAAGGTGAACTTCTGGCAGCGCAGCAGGATCACACCAGGTTCGGGAAGGTGTGGATGGTCTGAGACTGGGGCCCGCGGTCGCCTGATTCTGTGACGCATAGTTTACGAAGCAGGGAGCATCCGTTTGATGGCGCTAGAGCTCCTTGACATTGCCGGTGACGTTGCCCAGGCAAGGTCGTAACTGGCACTTCTTCCTCCCCCAGGATTTTTCACCAAAATGCCTTTGGCAACTAGATCGGCGATGTCGCGCTTTGCCGTTTCGCGGGTCGTGTTGGTTATTCCTCTGTATTTCCGATTGGTCAGGCCGCCTTCGAAGCCACCGCGACCGGCTTCAACGAGCCGGTTTATCACCTTCCGCTGGCGCTCGTTCAGACCGAGATCTGCAATATTTTGCCACAAACGGGCCTTGTTCATGATTTTCTGGACTTCGCGGTCTGACCGTCGAATCGCGCGCTCTAGACATGCAAGGAACCATACAATCCATTCGTTGATGTCGCCGGTTCCCTTCTGCGCTCGTTCCAGGATCTCGTAATAATGGTCTCGTTCGGCCTTGATCTGGGCCGACATGCTGTACAACCTGCAGCCGGTATCCTCGTCCTGAGCGAGAGCCATATCGGTGATGGCCCGTGCGATGCGGCCGTTGCCGTCCTGAAAGGGATGTATGGTCACAAACCAGAAATGCGCAACCGCAGCGCGTACCAACCCGTCCACTTCACCTCGTGACGTTCGAAACCACTCAAGAAATCGCTCGATCTCGCCGGCGACGCGGTCCGCAGGGGGAGCCTTGTAGTGAACTTTTTCCTTTCCTATGGGGCCGGAGATCACCTGCATCGGCTCTCCAGCCTGACGCCACTCCCCAACAGGGATTCTATTCAAACCTGAATATCCGGTCGGAAAAAGGGCCGCGTGCCACCCCTTAAGCCTCGAAGGGGTGAGGGGCGCTCTGTAGTTGCGAGTCGCGTCGACAAGCATCTCGACCAGGCCGTCGACATGTCTCTCCGTAGGGGGCAACCCGGCCGTCGGCAGGCCCAGTCGACGAGCAACCGACGAACGCACCGAGTCGCGATCGAGCCTTTCGCCTTCTATAGCAGCCGTGGTGAAGGCCTCGTCCGTGAGCACGTCGGCTTCTATCTCCAGTCCAAAGTATTCACCCTCACCAAGCAACTTTCCCTGCGCCTGCCTCGCCTTTCCCAGAGGACGCAAGAGTGACGCACTGTCCCAGCGAAAGTCGGGCCACGAAGGCCCCTGCCAAACGTATTGAACCATTTAGACCCCACAAACAGTATATTTTATGACCCGATTAGAATCGTCTACGGGTCAAATCTTGACCCTATTATATACGATAAATGGGTCAATGTCCATCGGCAACAACGAAGGCTTCTTCCGCGGCTTCGTCGTGGATCTGCAGCGGAGGTGAGATACATCCTCTTTTAGCAAGGAAGGGAGGAAAATTTCAGGGACACAATACTTCATTATCGGCAGAATTCACTGTAAGAGCCTTGGGGCAAATATCAACATCGGGGATGTAGTTGAAAATTTTCACTTCTCCCCGCCGCATCCGCGACGAGTTCGAAAATGGCCGCGACTACTACCGCCTCCAGTGTAAATCTATCCAGATGTGACCGACGCCGGCATGGCGACCGTCGGACAACTGCATTGCCTGGCATAACAATCACGTATTTCGGGAACAGTCAAGTTGCCAAGGAGCGGGGAGCACATCTTGAAAGGTCGACGCTGCGATTCGGCGCCTTTTGGAACGTCAAAACAATCGATGGAGCCCCTTGACAACTTACCTATTTTGCAGTATGAATATTATATACTGAATTACGGAGTAGATAAGTATGAAAGTTTCCGAGAGAGGGCAAATAACCATCCCGAAGCTACTTCGTGATCGATTCGGGCTATCCAAGGATGTGGAGGTAGATCTTGTCCCGACAAGCAATGGTGTGTTGATCCAGAAGCGTACTCGCCGACGGCACCCGGTTGATGCGGTATATGGAGTGCTCAATCGGCCTGCTGATACAGATAAGTACATAGACGAGATCAGAGGCAGATGATTACTGCTGTGGACACCAACATTTTGCTCGATGTCTTCCTCCCTGATAAGCGATTTGCTGAAAAATCAGTCGAGCTTCTCAAGTTGGCGTATGATGAAGGGGCGTTGATCATTTGTGAAATCGTCTATGCTGAGCTAGTGCCTCAATTTAGCAAGCGGGGAAAACTGGATGAGACTCTTGGTACGATCAGTGTCTCACTCTCCCCATTGGATGCGGATATAGCGTTCCTTGCCGGTGAAAGATGGGCTGTGTACAGGCGAGCAGGTGGAAAAAGAGACAGGATCATCACTGATTTTTTAATTGGTGCCCATGCCGTGGAGAAAGCCGATCGTTTTCTCACTCGTGACAGGGGGTTTTACAGATCCTATTTTTCGGAACTTCAAATCCTTTCTCCTGATAAAAGATAAAAGCGCTAGAAGTAGAATTCTGGGAATTCTGGGGACACCATGGTTAATTCTGGAAAACACCGGACTTAAACAGTCCGTTGATATTTAGCACACGTTCTTCCAGAGGGCCGGCTGCAAACCTTCGTCGCCATCTCTCACCCCAAAAGCGGTGGGGTGAGGCCTTGGATTCCGACTTTTCTCCTGATGCTGAGTGATCAGGATGAAAGCCTTCGTTGTAAAAGGGAAGAAAAAAGAGGTCAAATCTACTCTTGGCTCATGCAGCCAGCTATGCTAAATGCGTGGGGGGTGTAAAAGGGGTCAAATCTACGTTTGACTCTTGTAAGTGACGAAATGAAAATGGGGTCAAGAGAATAGCATTGGGGTCAAACCTTCAAAATTCAGAAATTCAGTTACCAGCCTTGCCCGGCGAGACTTCTCGCGTCCTCAAGGGGGGAGGAAAGGGATCAAGTCCCAGTTGAATAGTCTTCGCGCCAGTTGAATAAGTTAAGGCATTCAACCGGGTGAAAATCCCCCGGGATAAATCTGCTCTTGACTCTTGCCGGATCGCTGAATGGTGAGCCGCGGGGGCAAATCTTTACTATTGCCATGTTTCGGGATCAAACCCCCCTTGCCCCAATCCCCTCCCCCAAAAGGGGTGGGAACCACCTCACCACCCTTGAAATCCACACCTGCAAGTGATTCTTATACGGTATCGTACCAAGGAATTGGGTTGAAGCCAGAAGGAATCTAGTTTAGGATACGGACAAGGCCTTCTGGATTGGTAATGCTGGGCACGGAGGAGGGCATGAGATGTGGCTGGTGATTTTGGGCGTCGTGCTATCACACTTGCCAAAGTCATTAATACAATCGACAACCCAAAGCCCTTGAGCCCTTTTGAAATGCCGGCGACGGTTGATCGAAAGGTGAAAAGGGGCAAGGCATGTAACCTTGCCATTGTCCTCATACAGATTTCTCTCTGTTGTCTCGGAGTCGTTCTTGCCTTTATCGCTTCGCCGATTTCCGGGTTCATCGTTGTTATTTATGCGTTACTGATTATGAAGTCGCTGCGTTTCGCCTTGCCCCGTGGCTATTCGAAGTTGATAAAATAAGCCGTGAAAGAGGGGGCGTTGGTCCCAAAGCGATTTATGAAGTGGGACATTCGAAACAGAGTCCCGGGGCAGGTCTCGGAGATCGTGTCAGGTCTTGACATGTGACACAAGCTCCTTCGGAGGGCTGGGGTGCAAAGAGATTCAGGGGACACAATACTTAATTATCAGGTGAAGGGGGTAGGTTTACACGCTTGATAAAAGCCCGCGTGTTAAAAGTGTAAACGCGACCCCACCACGCATTTTGCTTGATTTAAAATGCATCACATGGTTCACAGCGATGCCCACAGCTGTTGATTACCGTCACAATTCTATGGTGAATTAGGACTCACAAGATTTTCTGTTTCAGTCAGTATTGGCCGCAAATCACGGTGCGGTGTGCGTTATACGCAGAAGAATCAAAAACGACTTATCAATAAAATCAACCACGTACATTCTTGATTCTTAGACGGATCAGAAGCCCAACGACCACGTCAGTTGACCCGCCACGCGGTACGTCAAGACGCTGCATCGATTGGCTGATAACGGAAATTCGCGCTTAGACCTTATCTGCCTAATATTTAGGGAGAACATATAATGAAACTCCTAACCGGTTCCAGAAAACGCTGCCCACTCATGCTGGATGTCTATCGATTTTTACGGTATGATTTCACGAATCTGTTCAATGAACAAGTTAGGTGCGAGAGACACTGGGGAAAATTGATCTAGTATCGTCGGAAATCTACGTATAGCTTTGAGGGGAGGATATCGGCTATGAGTGCCTTTCAAGAGGCGATCCAGAGCGGACTGGAGGAATACCTGCAAGGACTGCAACGCGCGCTGGAGGGCCTGACACCCGCGGAGGTGCGTTGGCAGGCAACGCTGCACACCAATCATATTGCCTGGCTCGTTTGGCACATGGCGCGGGTCGAGGATGTGTGGATCAGCCGATTACGACAGAGCCCGCAGGTGTGGAATGCCGAGGGATGGGCGGAGCGCTTCCACATGGACCCGGGGAGTGTGGGCGTCGGGCACACCATGGAAGAGGTCCGTGCGATGCCAGACCTCCCTGTGACTGACCTGATGGCTTACTTTGACGCCGTGCGTGCTGTGACCCGTGACTACCTGGCCCATGCCACCGACGCCGACCTCGCGAGGGAGTACCAGCACCCGCGCCTAGGATCCATCACGGGCGCCTGGATCGTCGGGCACATCCTCGTCGAGGAGAGCCAACACCTCGGACAGGTCGCGTTGCTCAGGGGCATGATGCGTGGGCTTGGCGGGTGATGCCGCAAAGGGAGGGTACGAGACGGGGATATGTCACATGTCAAGACCTGACACCCTCCCTGATGACACCGCCCCTGCGACACCTTCCCTCCTAAAAGGAGCAAACAATGCTGCTAAAAGTGGAAGGGATTTCCGATCGTATCGAGGAAGACAAACTACATGAGCTCTTCTCAAAAATCGGTGTCGTTGAATCAGTCACTATTATAAGGGACATATACTCTGGCAGGTCCCGAGGGTTTGGTTTCGTGAAGATGTCGAGCCAAGCCGAAGGTGAGCAAGCCATCAGAGAGTTACATGGCATCATGCTAGGCAGCCGACAGATTTCGGTCAAGGCCACTTGGTACCAGCAATTACTCCAAGGGGAAATGGAATTCAGAGAATGGTTAGCTGAGAATGGATCCGACGTGCTGAGGAGAGTTGGTGTGGAGAAGGGGATGACTATATTGGATTATGGGTGCGGTACTGGAAGATTTACGATTCCGAGTGCCAAGATAGTTGGCAGGAAAGGGTTGGTATATGCCGCTGATGCGAGCTCGCCGGCATTAGGACGTCTCAAAAAAGAAGCTGAAAAGGAAGGATTAGCAAATATAGAGACTGTGCTCTGCAGGAGCTCTGATGTTACTACAAGTTTACGGGATGAGAGTATAGACGCAATACTCGTATACGACGTGATGCACGAGATAGATGACGCGGAGGGACTATTTAGAGAGCTGCACAGGGTGCTTCGGCAGGATGGTTTTCTCTCAATATTTCCAATGCACATCGGAACGGAGAAGATGCTTGGAATTATGGATAAATGTGATTTATTCCGCTTCAGGGACCGCTACGGTCCTCCGGGATACCAAACAGCAAGTGAAATTCTAAACTTCAAAAAGGTCAGTCTAAATTTCTGAGGCCCTGACAAGCTTCTTGGCAGATGGAAGCCGCGCTCAGAACGGAGCAAAGTAGGGAACGGGATCAGCTCTACACTCTTGACAGAAATTTTTCAATGGAAAGAATGGAAGGTGTCAGGTCTTGACATGTGACACAAGCTCCTTCGGAGGACTGGGGTGCAAAGAGATTCAGCGGCCACAATACTTGATTAGCGGCAAAATTCAATACAAATGAGACCTGCCCCCACCTAGCGCATGCGCACTTTGAAGACCAGCGCCTAATGTGGAAAAAAAGGGAACAAAAGTGGAACGATATTTCCATGTTTTGCTGGCACCCCACTTCGTGCAGGATGTGACGTAATCTTTTAACTGTCTGATATCATTGGATCTTTCTATTTTTGGACGTTTTTTGGCTGGGTGGCATGAAACGTGTACTGTACAATTCCTATGTCCTCTATATCCTACGAGAGAGTCATGGAAGCCAATCATGAGGTTACATAATAAGAATTTGG
>SMTZ1_10007970_pt1 | contig 10591 bp, 13 predicted proteins | sample DeeMarSWOR136_30_FD_25667 | JGI IMG/M metagenome (IMG submission 25667) | reverse complement strand
AAGAAGCAAGGAAAAAGATGATTGATGAATTAAAGAAAAAAGATCTTCTTGTAAAACAGCAGAAAACAGTCCATAGAACTCCTGTATGCGAAAGAAGCAAAGACCCAATTGAATTTATTGCAATGCCTGAATTCTATGTGAAGCAGGTTGAATATAAAGATGAAATGAAAAAATTAGCTGACCAGATGGATTTTTTTATATCGGAAAGCAAACAAATCTTATTGGACTGGATTGATTCTGTTAATATTGACTGGCCTATTTCAAGAAGAAGGTATTATGCAACAGAAGTTCCATTATGGTATTGTGAAGATTGCAATGAGGTTATTATACCAGAAAAAGGCAAATATTATCAGCCTTGGAAAGAAAAACCTCCAATAAATAAATGCCCAAAATGCAAAAGCACGGAATTTAAAGGAGAGGAAAGAGTATTTGATACTTGGTTTGATTCTTCAATCACACCTCTTTATATATTAAAATACAGTAGAAATCCAGATTTCTTTGAGAAAAATAGTCCTTGTACTTTAAGACCGCAAGGAAAAGAAATCATTAGAACATGGCTCTACTATACTGTTCTTAAAGACTATCTTTTGACTGGCAAATGCATCTTTAAAGATGTCTGGATTAATTATCATATTGTTGATGGCAAAGGCCATAAGATGTCTAAAAGCGCGGGTAATGTTATTGACCCAAAAGATGTTCTTGATAAATTTGGTGCAGAACCATTTAGATTATGGGCTGCTGTTGAAGGGAATCTTACAAGAACTGATTTCAGATGCTCATTTGAGAGAATCGATGGTGCAAGAAAAACATTAACAAAACTCTGGAATGTTGCCAGATTTATTTCCATAATGCCAGAACCAAAAGGCAAAACAAAGATAATGGAAGCTGATAAATGGATAATGACAGAAATTGACAGATTAATAAAATTAGCAAGAGACGAATATGAAAAATATAATTTCCATCTTCCTGTTATTGAAATAAAGCACTTTATATGGGAAACTTTTGCATCACATTATCTTGAGATGGTTAAGGACAGAGCATATAATGAAAACAACAAATTCACAAAAGAAGAACAAATGGGTGCCTTGCACACTTTAAATTATTGTCTTGACATGATTTTAAAATTATTAGCACCTATACTTCCAATGCTGACATATAAAATTTACAATGATTTGAAAAGAAAAGATATACATTTTGAGGAATTCCCAAAACCAAGAGAGGAACATAAAATAGAATTCTCAACAAAAGAACTGACAGAATTAAACAGCAGGATATGGAAAACAAAAAAAGATAAAGGTTTTTCATTGAAATCAGAAATTAAAGAAATCCAAATCCCCGAAAAATTCAAGAAACTTGAAAAAGATATAAAGTCTATGCATAAAATAAATAGAATCATATATAAGGACGAGATTTTAATTAAAATATAAAATTTTTCTTTAAAACATATATTGTATATACAGTATATAAAATAGAAAAGTTTAAATATTACTGGATTTTTTGTATATTTATGGAAAAGGTACAACCAAATGTTTATGCAGCGAATAGAGCATGTGCTGAATATCTATTAAGTACATATCCCTCAAGCATAAATACAAAAGGATTTCTCGCGCAAATTGAGAGTGATAGTAATCTTTTTGTGATGTATACAAAAAAAGGTATTGAGGTCAGACTTGTTAAATCAAAAATAAAATATATTCCTTTGTCTCCTGAAATAGAAAACAGTTTGATGCAAATGCCAGATGAGAAAGAAAGTCTTGATGCTCTTCTAGAAGAAACTAGTGAGACAGTTCATTAAAACATTTCTCTCCTCAAATAATCTCCAACATCAATTATATTTTTAATACTCCTTTTCTGAATCATTCCAAGACCAATATTCTCGTCGAATTTATTCTGAACCAGAACAAGATCTTCTTTTACATTTGTTTTTCCTTTAACTATCAGATCCTTTCCATTTGTAAAAAACCATTCCTGTTTTTTGTTGACTATTGTTTTTCTATCAGATATTTTTGATAGCAGATAAAGAAGAGCAAGACTTGGTACAAATCTGTTATGTTTAATTGAACCGAGAAACAGACCAATACCAGTTGCAGGCAGTTTTATGTTTTTCAAACAAATTTCAACCTGCTCGCTAACAAGATAATATCTATTCTTATATTTCATAATTTTCCCAATATTCTTGTTTGTGAATGTTTTGATAAAATCCATCATGAGTTTCATTTTTTCCTTAATCTAGCAATAAAAAATCCTTGTGTTCCTGTACACAAAGGCCAGAACCTTTTCGTTTTCTTTATTTCCTTATCTAATTTACGGCCAAATACATTAACCAAACCATTGCTGCCTATTGTTTTGACTGGTTCTAATTTCACATTAAATTTTTTTAATGCCCAATCAACAACAAGCTCATTTTCTTCTGGCTCTAATGAACAAGTTGAATAAACAAGAACCCCATTTTTCTTGAGCACATTTAGTCCTGCTTCAAGCAATTTCTTCTGCAGTTCTGAAATTCCCTCAATTCCTTTTAATGATCTTTTACCATACCAATCTTTATCAATAATGATATTACCTGAACAAGGAGCATCTAAAAGTATTCTGTCAAATTCATAACCAAATTTTTTAACTTCAAGTGCATCCATCTGATATGTGATACAATTTTGAACTCCGAGTCTTTCAAGATTATTATTTAATGCATCAATTTTTTTAATGTCAGTTGCAATAATACATCCTTTGTTTTTCATGTAGTGTGCAATCTGCGTTGTTTTTCCACCTGGTGAAGCAGTCATGTCAAGGACTAATTCTCCTGGCTGCGGGTCAAGAACAAAAACAGGAAGTTGGGATGCACTTTCTTGGATATAAAACAGTCCTTGCAGATGTTCAATAGATGCAGAAATGGAAAATCTTGTTTTTTCAACAAAAAAACCATCTTTTGCATATGGAATTTTTTTCAGAACAATACCTCGTTCATGTAATCTTTCACGCAGTTCTCTATGCGAAACTTTCAGCGCGTTCACACGTATGGATTGCTTTAATTTTATTTTTTCAAAAGCCACACCAAGATTTTTATAACGTTCAAGAAAAAATTCTTTATTCATTTCTTTTTCCACCTGACACCTTCAGGTGTATCTTCTAGGGTAATACCTTTTTCAGCCAGCTCTGCACGTATTGCATCTGCTTTTGCAAAATCCTTTTGTTTTCTTGCTTTTTCTCTTTCTTTTATTTTTTTCTTGATTTCCCTGTCAAGAACAGCTTCTTCCTCTTCAAGTATTCCAAGCACTTTGTCAAACTTATTCATAATCTCAATTATTTTTTTAGCATTCTTTTTTCCTAATTCCAATTTATTGACATTTTTAACAAACTCAAAAATCACACCAAGTGCCTGTGATATATTTAAATCATTATCCATTGCTTCTTCAAATCCCTTAATAACCTCTTTTATCAATTTATCAACTTCAGGTTTATCTTTATGAGCTTTAATGTTCTTTAGCATAATCATAAAATCAAGAAGTCTTTTAATAGCATGTTCAGCTGCTTCAAGTGCTTCAAAAGTAAAATTTAAAGGAGTCCTGTAATGTGTTGCCATTAAAAGATATCGTATTGCTTTTGGGTCTCTTCCTTCTTTTTCAGTCAGATCCCTAAGTGTATAGAAATTGCCAAGACTCTTTGACATCTTTTTACCATTTACTAAAAGCCATTCATTGTGAACCCAATATCTTACAAACTGTTTGCCTGTTGCACCTTCGCTTTGAGCAATTTCATTTTCATGATGGGGAAAAGTTAGATCAACACCACCTGCATGTATATCAAATGTTTCTCCCAGATACTTCATAGACATTGCACTACATTCAATATGCCATCCAGGTCTTCCTCTTCCAAATTCAGATTCCCAGAAAACATCTCCGTCTTTCTCGTCCCATGCTTTCCAAAGAGCAAAGTCTTGTGCCTGTTCTTTTTCATATTCATCCTGTTTAACACGTGCACCTGCTTTAAGTTCATCAATTTTTAAATGAGAAAGTTTACCATAGCTCTTGAAATTCCTTATATTATAATAAACAGAACTATCATCACCAACATAGGCCAGTTTCTTTTCATATAATTTCTTAATAATACCAAGCATTTCTTTAATATGCTGTGTTGCTTCTGGAAAAACATCAGCTGGTTCTATATTCAATGTTTCAATATCTTCAAAAAATGCTTTTTTGAATTTTGCAGTATACTTGTCCAGTGAAATACCCTTTTGCTTGCTATTTTTTATTGTTTTATCATCAACATCAGTAAGATTCATTATATGCTTTACTTTATATCCTTTGTATTCTAGATATCTCTTCAAAAGGTCAGAAACAATATATGCTCTGAAATTGCCGATATGAGCATAATCATATACAGTAGGACCGCAGGTATACATACTAACTTCTCCTTTTTTCAGAGGATTGAATATTTCAAGTTGTCTGGTTAGTGTGTTGTAGAGTTTCATTTTTTGTATTGTTTAGATTTGACCAATAATCCCTACACCAACCATAGTTCAAACAAGCTTTGCACCATAGTGGAGGCACTTCTGCATATACACATTGCCCTTCATAATCCCAAATTGTTTTTTCTTTTCTCATTGCTAATTTACATTTATTTAATTTTATCGCTTTAAATAATTCTTCTTTTGAAATATTCTGCATTTCGCAATCATTATACATTGATATTAAATGTTCTTTATAATAAGTATCAGAATTGAAAACACAAGGGATATTACGATATCTGCTTAATAATGTCACAAACATTTCATCCATACTACTTCCATGATGGGAATCATAACATTCTATTGCATCGATTTGATCTTGGTATCTCTTTATATGTTCAAGAGATAATGTTGTGGTATCCCCTACAGTATAAGGAATAATAGCTATCCCTTTTTGGTTATGAATATTCTTTAAGATTTCTTCTAAAGATAGATTTGTTTCATGAGGAATCCATTCTTCAATCCCTATTGCAAGAATATTAATCCAAGAACCATTTTTTTCAAATTGTATCTGCTCTCCGGGAATGCAAAATATTCTTGTTTCATTAATACATTTTAAATAAATTGAGTCAAATGAGTCTTTATTATGAGAATGTATTGTAATTGAAATAAACTTAAATCCTTCTTCAATAGATGCATTAATTAGCTCTTCATAGCTAAGCGTTCCAAAATCACCTGTTATGTGTGCATGAAGATTTCCAAACACGTGCTTTTTTTCATTAAATCCAAATGCCCTGTGTGAGATTACAAGATAACCAGACACTATTAAAAATATTAATAGAAGATATTTACTATATTGTTTTAATTCAATAATAGGGAATTTAATTCTATATTTTCTTATATGAGTAAATAATAAAATTGAATATATGACTAGGCTGATTATAAATATAATAAGTCCTATTCGTGAATCATTTTCATAAAATAAATAATGAATATAATTATGAAACAAAAATATGTTTCCAATGTATGGAAGATGAAGGAATTCTCTTAATTTTAAGGTAGCAACTGGGTGCAAGAATACAAGATATTTATTATGCCCAATAAATGTTGGGATTTCAGGTACAGATGTCCAAAACATACAAAAAATCATAACAAAGGGGCTAATACTAAACCATTTTTTTCGTTTGAGAGTATATAAATAGAGCGATATTATTAATCCAAACAAAGAACCAAAACCTAGGAATGTGAATGGGTTTGTCATTTTCTCACAATAAAAAAACAATGGTCTTTTTGCCAAGGATTAAGATTTTTCTGTTCAATTACCTTAATTTGTTTTTCCAATTCTTTTCTTGCATGTTTAAATATTTTTTCAGGCGTTAATGCAACATTTATACTTCTTGCTTTTAATGCCAGTAAACCATATCCATCTTTTTTCAAAAACAATCTAATATTCTTTAAGAAAATTTCCACTTGATTCTTCTGTGCAATATCCATATATACAATATCAACCAATTGTCCTATTTTTGGAAAGTAAGTTTCTGGCTGATTTGCATTTCCTAGAATTGGGCAGATATTCTTTCTATGTTCACTTAAATATACTAAATCACGCACAACTCTTGGTGCAAAATCAAGCGCAAAAATCTTTCCATTTTTTGAAATATCTGAGATAAAAGAACATGTATAGCCATGTGCAGCGCCCAGATAGAGAATTGTTGAATCTTGCTTTATGCCTGTTTCTTTTATTCCTTTTAATAATGCAGCAGCAAGTTTACTTCTTTTTGGGTCCCATTCCCTGTATTCTTTTCCATCAAATTTTTTCAGATTCTCATTAAATGGTTTTTCGCCTGGTACAGAATTTAATGTGTAAAGTTTCCTTGCTTTTTGAACAAAGTTTGGCATCATCTTAATCTTTTAGAATAAAATATACTCTTCTATTATTTTTGCCTTTATTAACTGCATCTGTTATTGTAATTCCTTTTATTTCTCCGATGTTTTTTACATGTGTTCCTCCGCAAGCCTGCTTGTCAATACCTTCTATTTCTATAATTCTCAATTCATTAACTGTTTCAGGAATTACATTTTTTAATCTGAAAATTGAAGCAATCTTAAATGCTTCTTGTTTTGGCATTGTATATGTTTTTACAGGCAGGTTTTTTTCAACCATATTATTAAATTCATGCTCATAATTCTTTAGTTTCTCTTTATCAAAAGTCTCTAAACTGAAATCAATCCTTCCTTTTTCTTCTGACAATTGGTTGCCTGTTATTTTTGCGCCTGTATCTTTAAAGAGAATTGCTGAAAGAAGATGAGCTGCTGTATGATATCTCATTACTTTGTATCTTCTTTCCCAGTCAATCTTGCAAGTTACTTTTTCTCCAACTTTTAAGCCGGGATGATCAACTTCATGACTAATATCTTCTCCAAATTTCTTAACAAAATCAACAATAAAAACTTCATTGTCTTTTATGATCCTGCCAGTATCATGTGGCTGGCCGCCTGCATTTGGGTAAAAAATTGTTTGGTCAAGAACAATATATTTGTTATCATTAACTTTTATGACTGTTGCTTCACATCCTTTTTGATATGAATCTTCCATATACAATGCTTTTGTCATTCTATTTTTCCTTTTATTTCTTTAAACTGGGCTAATGAATAATCGAGAACTCTCTTTATTTTTTTCTTTGGCTTAAACAAGTTAAACAACAAGCTTAGTAAATAAAAAATAGCTGGCAAAAATGAAAGCAATACAATAAATACAAAAACCCAAATTATAATAAACATCCATAATTCCATCATCTACCACCAAGTAATGTGCTAAGTATTCCTCTTTTGCCTGATGTGAAAAATCCAGCTAATCTTCCTGCTAATCTTGCAGAAGTCATGCTCTGGAGCCAAACTTTTCCAGGGCCTGTTAATGTTGCAAAAAAAATTCCTTCTCCGCCAAATAAAATATTCCTTGTACCTCTTATTCTTTCAATATCATAATCAACTGTTGGTTCATACATGGCAATATAGCCAGTATCAATTACAAGTTTCTGGCCTTTTTTCAATGTGCATTGCAGTATTTCTCCTTCAATATTCACAAAAGCAAGACCTTTGCCAGATATCCTTTGAAGAACAAATCCTTCTCCGCCAAAAAATCCCCTCCCAAATTTTTTCCTGAATTCAATTTTCAGGTTAACTCCTGGTTCAGCGCATAGAAATGCTCTTTTTTGTGCAATATAATCTTTTCCTTTTTTGATTTTCAGTGGTATGATTTTTCCTGGGAAATCTGCTCCAAATGAAATAATTCCTGTTCCTTTAGTACATGTGAATTTTGTCATGAACAATGATTCTCCTGTGAATTTTCTTTTCACTGCTTCTACTAAGCCGCCTCTGACTGTTGTGTCCATAAATATATTGTCAGAAAACCAAGTCATTCCACCTCTTTGTGAAATAACTGATTCACCTTTTTTTAATTCAATATTTACTGTCTGCATTACAGTGCCTGTTATATTATATTTCATTTTAGCTTTTTTTCTAAATCTTTTCTTAGTTTGTCACCTATGAACTTACCCTTATATAAATCTACCTTTGCAGCAATACTAATCTTATTAGCGATCATTCTTGCTGCTTTTCCTTTGTTTTTTGCTTCCATAACTAAAGGGTGTTCTATTAAAATTCCGTGTTTTGGTGCTTTTGTTCCAGCTCTGATATGTCTGAACAATGCTTTTTCAGCACCCAACAACTGGATTGTGCTTGAAGGAAGCTCTACAAGATGCTGGAGTGAGCCTCCAAGTGAAATTAATCTTGCCCCTAATAATGGACCTGTAATTGCAGTGATATTTGGGCATGTTTCTTGCATTAGTTTTTCTAAATATTTTGTTTGTTCTGCTTTGAATTCATACAATGCTTTTGCTTGCTTTGCTAATTCTAATATTGGTTTGATATTATTTTCTTTTAGTTCAGCACCCATACTTAGTTCAGGTTTGATTTTGATTTGCTCTAAGAGTTCTTTTTTTGTTTTCAGCAAAATTAAATCAATAAATTTCTCATGGTCAAAAACTGATTTTGAGAATTCTGGGTTGTAAAGTTCATACCATTCTCTTAATCTTTTCACAAGCATGTTTATTATTTTTGTAATTTCATCAATATGGTTTATTGTTTGAACTATAAGATTATCATTTTGTACAGAATTTTTTACTTTTTGCTTTGTGATTATTGTATTATATTCTTTTGTTTTATTGAATTGTTTTTTTAAGAATTCTGACACTAAAATGATTTTTTTAGGGTCTTGTGTTGTTTTGCATTTTTCTATTTTTTCTTTTTTAAAGCCAAGAAAAAAAGAATCAGGATATTTTTGAATAAATGTTTTTTCAATGTCAAGCCATTTGCCTTGCTCTAACTCATCTGAATATTTTAGAGCATCCTCTGCTGAGAATTCCTTTTTATCTTTTAATACCCCCTTTTCATCAAACACATAACATCCAGTTATGTGCGTGAAAATAATCATTTTTTCACAAAGATGAGAACGGGTATTTAAAAAGATTGTGGAAAACCAATTAAACCTATAAATTTATATATGACTAAGTTTCAAATTAACTTAAAAAAGAGAATGATAGAAATAAGAATTCACGGAAGAGGAGGACAAGGTGCTGTTACTACTTCTCAGCTTTTGGCAATTGGAGCTTTTTTAGATGGCAAGCAAACTCAAGGATTTCCTGCATTTGGTGTTGAGAGAAGAGGTGCACCTTCTAATGCATTTGTAAGGATTGATGATAAACTCATTAATATAAGAAGTCAAATATATAATCCAGATGTTGTTCTTGTTCTGGATGCTTCTCTGTTCCAGGCAATAAATGTAACAGAGGGCTTAAAAGAGGGAGGCATGATTCTGGTGAATAGTACAAAAAAACCAGAAGAATTGGAAATTGGTAATAAATATAAGGTTCATACATTTGATGCAACTGGTACGGCAATGGAAGTTTTTAAAAAACCAATTGTAAATACTGCAATTGTTGGGGCATATGCTGCTATTTCAGGTGAAATATCACTTGATAGTCTGTTAAAGGCATGCGACCAGAGATTTAAAGGAGAAATTGCTGAAAAAAATAAAGAAATTGTAAAATAAGCATATGAGGCATTGAAAAATGAGTGACATAAAGATGGATAAGAAAAAGATTACAAAAGGAGCAGTCATATATGATGTTGAGAAAACAGGAAGCAGTGAAAATACTAAAACAGGTGGCTGGCGCACTTTTAGGCCTGTAATTGACAAATCAAAATGCATTAAATGCGGAACTTGCTGGAAATTCTGTCCTGACAATGCAATAAAGCCTGAAATAGAAGTTGATTATGATTTCTGCAAAGGATGTGGCATATGTGCAAAAGGATGCCCTGTTAAATGTATAAAGATGATTAAGGAAGAAAAGTAAGATTTTTAAACTCATTTTTTTTCTGATTATAAAATGAAAAAGAAAGCAAAATCCAAATCAAAACAGAAAAAAAATTCAGGTGTTTATTTGGCTATTGCAATAATAGCAGTTATAGTTGTGATTGCATTAGTATTTCTAGCATATCCAAAGCAAGAGCAAAATCAAGACAATCAAACAATTAATAAAACAGAACAACTCAATCTTACAATTGTTGTAATGCAACGGGATATAATTGATAAAGGCAGTATTGTTTTAGCAGGGCCAATACTTAGTGAGAGATATAATCTTTCAATCAGGTCTGGCAGCACAGTCAGGGAATTGAAAACCAGCATATATCAGATTACTGGACTTGCTCATTTTGAACAAAAGTTGATATGGAAAGGTTATGAGATGGATGAATCAAGGCGGACACTTGGTTCATACAATGTGACTGATGGTTCAAGAATTCATGTGTTTGTTGGTTACATAAACTGATTTATGCAATTTTATTTGCAGTACTTTCTTGCTTTTTTCATATAGTGCTTTAAGAAAAAGTCTTTTTGTGTTGTCCATCCCCAAGAACCAGTCAAAAGACCTTGCAAGATAATTGGCTCATTTCTTCTCATCCAATTCCTTGCTTTTCTTCTATTCCCCAGTCTTTTTGTTTCAACTTCTTCAAGTTCTGTTAGCATTTCAGTTACATATTTTTTACCAAAAATATAGAACGCATTGTAAAATGTATCAGATAAAGGAT
>SMTZ1_10007969_pt1 | contig 10591 bp, 8 predicted proteins | sample DeeMarSWOR136_30_FD_25667 | JGI IMG/M metagenome (IMG submission 25667) | reverse complement strand
GGTTATCTCCGATGCCCTCTCCGGTGAATACGTCGCTGTCCGCTCCGCCAGGAGTTGGAATGCCGTCTTGCAGACCTTCTTAGTTCCCCCGATCGCGACCTCGTAATCCCCCATCAGGCTGGGGCTGCGGGTCTCATCCAATGCGCACACGTCTTCCATAGCTGCATCCCAGACGAGGAACGCTCCCTCCGAGTTCACCAGTGGATACCCATCCGACCCTATGAGGACTGGAGCATTGGTGTACTTCAGGAGGAAGTCCGGGTCGTACAACCTATCGGCTATGAGGACATGGATGAGCCCGAGGAAGAAGGCCCCGTCCGTCCCGGGCTTTATGGGGACCCACTCGGCTCCGGGGATAGCGGCTGTCTCGGATAGCCTCGGATCCACCACGACAATCCTCGTCCCCCTGCGCATGGCCTCGTGAAAGGCGCCCACGCTGAAATGCACAGGGGCCGTCCCGCCGCCAAGGGGGTTGTGAGAGACCTCCAGCACGTATTTCGCGTTCCGGTAGTCTGGCCTTCCCACGGCCCCGGTGATTCTGGATGCCGCGGTGCCGCTGCCGTTGCACGTATCCCCGTGGTGATGCGAGAAGTTCGGTGTCCCGTACACCTTGCTGAAGTATTGATACAGGGGGATGTTCCCTATATGCCCGCAGCCGTAGACCATGTGCACGTACTCCGGGTGTCCCTCATCCCTATACCTCTTGAGGACCGACGCTATTTCGGTGAGGGCCTCGTCCCAGCTGATCCTCTTGAACTTGCCCTCGCCCTTCCTGCCGACCCTCCGCAGGGGGTATTTGAGCCTGTCGGGCCTGTAGAGTTGGTCGATCAGGGCATGCCCTTTGGCGCACAACTTCCCATCCAAACCCGGTATCTCCTGTCCCTCCACTTTGACCACCCTGCCATCAACCACCTTCGCCCTGATCGGGCAGGGCGAGCCCATGCACGCATGGCAGCCTCCATACCTCCACTCGGCCTTTGGATGCGCTGCATCCCCGTGGACCACCGATCTGCGAGGGGATTCTTTGCCTTGAGATGTCCCAGCTCTGCTCCTCTTCCCTCCTGGCATTTCTCAATCTCCCAAATGTTGGCTACCCGCTAAGATCCATGTGATCCTAAGCTCATACCCCTTTTTTCCATGATTTGCAACAGGTAGTCAGTGCGCATCTTGCTAAATTCATTTTTTCATGGGAGGGCTCTGCATCTTTGGACAACCTGTATCGAAACTGTCCTTGGGTGAAGACGACGTCCATCATTTCGGGAGGAAACTCCAGGCTTTTTCCATTGACATCTGCACGATAAGCTTTTAAACATAAGGGCTGTGCCCTCATCAGGTACCGTGGATGTCGGGACAAGGATTCGTAACGTTAGGCTCGTGGAGGTAGGGAGAATGAGCCCTCGACTGAAGGATAGGGTGGCCATAATCACCGGATCCACTTCCGGGATTGGCCGATCGTCCGCCGTGGTCTTTGCCCAAGAGGGCGCGAAAGTGGTCATCGTGGGAAGACGGGAGGAAGAAGGGGAGAAGACCCTGGCCATGGTCAAGGATAACGGGGGAGATGCGCTCTGCGTCCAAGCCGATGTGACCCGAGAGGAGGGTGTCGACCGCATGGTGGCACAAACCCTCTCCCGATTCGGGAAGGTCGACATCTTATTTAACAATGCCGGAATCAATCCTCCGGAAGGACGAACCTCCCTGGCCCAATGCCCCGAGGAGGCCTGGGATGAGATCATCGATGTCAACATCAAGGGCATCTATCGGTGCTCCAGAAAGGTGATCCCCCTGATGATCGAAAACGGAGGAGGCGTCATTATCAATACCTCTTCCACCTACGGATTCGTGGGATTTAAGGACCGAGCGGCCTACGTCGCCTCGAAGGGGGCCGTCTCCCAGCTCACCAAGGCCATGGCCATCGATTACGGGCCTCACAACATCCGGGTAAACTGCATATGCCCTGGAATGGTATTAAACGAGAGAGTCCAGGCCTTGGTGGAGAGGGCCAGCAAAGAGGGCACCTTGGACGCGATCCTGGCGGACTATCCCCTGGGCCGGCTCGGCACCACCGAGGAGATAGCCCGAGTGGCGGCCTTTTTGGCCTCGGACGACGCGTCCTGGATCACCGGTGCCGCGATACCCGTGGATGGCGGCTATACTGCCCGGTGAGTCTGAGCATATGCGTGAAAACCTGACCCTCGTTTTCTTGGCAAGGGCACATCGTGCACCATCCGAATCCTCCTAGGTAAGAACCGTGCAAGCGTATTTGATCAGGCGGGCCATTCATAGCCTCTTTGCCATATTCGGCGTTCTTCTGATCGTTTTTATCCTCCTGCGGTTGACACCCGGGGATCCGGCTTTGCTCCTGCTCCCCGATTTAGCCCCTCCTGACGCGGTGGCGGAGCTACGGAAGGAGTTGGGCCTCGATCGATCGATTTTCGCCCAATTCTCCATATTCGTTCAGCACGTGTTCAGCGGAAATCTGGGCGAATCGATATTCTACCGCCAGGACGCGCTGAAACTCGTCTTTCGCGCACTGCCCACCACGGTCATCTTAACCTTTGGATCCTTCCTCATCGCACTGTGCATTTCCATCCCCGTGGGCGTCATATCCGCCACGAAACGGTATTCGTTCTATGATAATTGCACCTTGATCGGTGTACTGCTGGGGCAATCGGTGCCCACCTTTTGGTTGGGCATCATGCTCATACTCTTCTTCGCCGTCATATGGCATATCTTTCCCACCTCTGGTCCGGGGGGATGGAACCACTACGTCTTGCCCTGCTTATCCCTATCCACCTACATGATGGCGCTCATCACCCGATTGACCCGCTCCGGTATGCTCGAGATTCTCAATGAGGATTATGTGAGGACGGCCCGGGCTAAGGGGTTGGCCGAGAGATTGGTCATCTCAAAGCACGCGCTGTCCAACACCATGGTCCAGATCGTCACCGTATTGGGCTTGCAGGTGGGAACCCTCTTAGGCGGGGCGGTCATTACGGAAAAGGTGTTCGCACTTCCGGGAGTCGGCAGCCTCATCATTCAGGCCATAGAACTCCGCGACTATCCCGTGGTGCAGGCATCGGTATTGGTTACCGCGTTCCTGTTTGTGCTCATCAATTTCCTGGTGGATATCCTCTATCTCTATATCGATCCGAGGATCAGTTATGTCTCACCGGAGGAAAGATAATCGGGGATCCAGGGACATGAAAAGGGACGCAACGAGCTATAGACTCCCCTTGAGGACCAGGCTCAAGGAGACCTTTGGCGGGATCCTTCGACGGTTGCTGATCCACCGAGTAGCCACCCTGGGAGCCATCGTGGCGCTCATTGCCTGTCTCTGCGCCATCTTTGCCCCCTTCCTCTCTCCTTACAATCCCTTGGAACAGCACCTCGCATTTCGCCTAAAGCCTCCCGGATGGACGGGTTCCGATGGACGGATGCACCTCCTGGGAACCGATCAGTTCGGGAGGGACGTCCTGAGCCGCATCATTTTTGGAAGCCGGGTTTCGCTGATTGTGGGCACCGCTTCCGTAATTTTGGGAGGTATTCTGGGGTTAATCTTGGGCATGACCTCTGGCTACTTTGGAAAATGGATCGATGATATCATCATGCGAATAGTAGACATCCAACTCTCATTTCCGTTTATCATCCTCGCCCTCTGCATTATTGCGATCTTGGGACCGAGCCTGCTCAACCTCATCATCGTCCTGGCAGTAACGGGTTGGGTCATTTACGCCCGGGTGGTGAGGTCATCGGTCCTCTCGGTCAAGGAAATGGATTTCGTCCAGGCGGCAAAAGCCATAGGAACCAGCGATTTCAAGATCATCCTGAAACACATTTTACCCAACGTGGTTGCCCCCTTCTTCGTGATCGCCTCCTTTCAGGTGGCCCGAATTATCATCATCGAAGCCGGCCTCGGGTTCCTCGGGCTGGGGGTTCCCCCTCCCGTACCCACCTGGGGAAATATGTTAAGCGATGGTCGTGAATACTTGCGGGAGGCATGGTGGATTGGGACCTTTCCCGGACTGGCCATCGTACTGGTGGTACTGGGGATTAACCTGCTGGGCGATGGGCTTCGGGACGCCCTCGATCCGAAGACCTACCTGAAGGAATGAACGTAGTGGAGAGTTCATACGTGGCCGAGCCCATTCTCAGGATCCAAGGCTTGAAGACCTATTTCTATACCTCGGACGGAATCACCAGGGCAGTGGACGGCGTGGGGTATGAAATAGGAAAGGGGGAGGTTGTAGGCCTGGTTGGGGAATCCGGTTGTGGAAAGACCGTTTCGGCCCTTTCCATCTTGAGGCTTATTCAATCTCCCCCCGGAAGAATCCTGGAGGGGAGGATCGATTTCGGGGGAAGGGATCTGCTGGATCTGGGCCCCAAGGAGATGGAAGGCATTCGGGGAAACGAGATCTCCATGATCTTCCAGGAGCCGATGACGTCGCTCAATCCCATCTTCAATATCGGGGATCAGATCGGCGAGAGCCTGAGGACTCATCGGGGAATGGGCGGGAAGGAGGCCTTAGAGAGAACCGTCCACATGCTGAAAATCGTGGGAATTCCCTCCCCTCAAAGACGGGTGTTCGAATACCCTCATCAGCTGAGCGGTGGGATGCGGCAGCGAGTCATGATCGCCATGGCACTAGCCTGTGACCCACAGCTGCTCATCGCGGATGAACCCACGACGGCCCTCGACGTCACCATCCAAGCCCAGATACTGGATCTCATGCTACGGCTTCGGGAAGAACTGAAGATGGCGATCCTCCTCATCACCCACGACCTCGGGGTAATTGCCGAGGTCGCTGAGCGGGTGATCGTGATGTATTCGGGAAAGGTAGTGGAAGAAGCGAGGGTGAGCACCATATTCAAGGATCCTCACCATCCTTACACCATCGGCCTGATGGGGTCCATTCCCAGGCTGGACAGAGTTGCCAGGAAGAGGAGGAAAAGGGAACGGCTGCGGGAAATTCCCGGGGTCGTCCCCAGCCTCTATGAATTGCCCGAAGGGTGTAACTTTGAGCCCCGATGTGATCGTGCCATGGAGATCTGCCGAGGTGACGAGCCCCAACTGGGGGAATTCGAAAAAGGACACTACGTGAGCTGCTGGTTATATCAGGGTTGATATGGAAGGATCTCCCGTTCTCCTCAAGGTAACGGACCTTAAGAAGTACTTTCCCCTCAGGACCGGAGTATTCTCAAGGGTCAAGGGATACGTCTACGCAGTGGACGGGGTCACGTTCCAAATCGGAAAAGGGGAAACGCTGGGGCTGGTGGGGGAAAGCGGTTGTGGAAAGACCACTACGGGGAAATTGATCCTCCGTCTCATCGAGCCAACGGGCGGAGAGATAGAATTGGACGGACAGAGCATTGTGCATATGACTCTACCCGAGTTTCGGAGCCTGAGAAAACGGCTTCAGATTATCTTCCAAGACCCGTACTCGTCCCTCAATCCCAGGATGCGGGTGAGGGACATTGTGGGCGAGCCCCTGGATGTTCACGGCCTGGCCAACGGCCTGGAGAGAGAACAGCGTATCGTCTCCATGCTGGAGAGGGTGGGACTGAAATCCGAGCATATCAACAGGTATCCCCATGAATTTAGCGGGGGACAGCGACAACGCATCGGGATCGCCCGGGCGCTCATCGTCGAGCCAGAAATCATCATCGGGGATGAGCCCGTTTCGGCTCTGGACGTATCGATACGGGCTCAAATCATCAACCTGCTGGAGGACCTGCAGGAGGAGTTTAAGCTGTCGTATCTCATCATCGCCCATGATCTCAGCGTCGTTGAGCATGTGAGCGACTACGTGGCGGTCATGTATTTGGGGAAGATCGTGGAACTGGCGGAGAGCTACGTGCTCTACACGGATCCCAAGCACCCGTACACCAGGGCTCTGTTATCGGCTGTTCCCATCCCCAATCCGGACCTGGAAAGGAAGCGCATCATCCTCACGGGGGATGTGCCCAGTCCCATTGATCCTCCCCCGGGGTGCAGATTTCACACCCGCTGCGCCGAAAAAAGGGAGATATGCAAAGCCGATGAGCCACCTTTCGTGGACATCGGGGAAGACCATTTCGTCGCGTGCCATTTGGCGTAAAAATCCCCCACCACGGCATAAACCCGGAGCTTCCTGAGTTTTCCACCTAGATTTTTTATAACCTGTTGATCTAACATGGAAATATGCTTTTCAAGTGTGAACCCTCTTACTTCGTCGCTCATATGCTTCCGAAGTGACCCGAGATCTCCGGAAAAGTCGCTCCTCGCCGCTCAAGGGCTGTTGCCCAAATCCCATTCCGCTCACCGAAAATAATTTTTGACCATTCTATCGTTCGCTGCACCGGGCAAGTACCAAATCCCAATTTCTAAACCCTAAACAAATACAAAGCACCAATGATCAAATGACCAAAACCCTTAGGATTTAGCTATTTGGATTTAGATATTGTTTAGCATTTAGTGTTTCGGCCCGCGACGAGGAGTTCGGCTGAGGCTCCCCTCGGGTCTGAGCGTTCGACTGAGACATGTCGACGAGCTCCCTTTGGGTCTGAGCCTCAGGGTCGAAGACACTCGAAGCCTTCGGCCGAATCCATTTAGGATTTAATCCTTGTATGACTGCAGCACTGCAACACCGCAGAACCGCAATTCGCTCAGAGCTCCTTTTCCGAATTCCCAAGTGTCTGAATTTTGCTCGTGCACACCCGCCTTCCCCAAAAAAGTCAGGAAACTTCGGGCATAAACGTCTTGACAAATACCACTGACTAGCGTAAGATGGGCCGTTCATTTCCCATCGGAAGGAGATGCTTTCCTTTATGAAATACGCCTGTGGAGGAGTTCGCTCCATTTATACAAAACGGCAGGAGGTGATGTAAAATGGCGGATGTGGTTCGTATCGGAGATCTGTCAGTAGAGCCCGGCACCAAAAAATGCGGCACCGTTGAGGTTGCCCTGAGGCCGGATGGCTCCCCGATCTATATCCCTCTCATGATCGTCAATGGCGCGGAGGAGGGTCCGGTTCTCAACATCAGCTCGGGATGTCATGGGGATGAGTACGAGGGGGGGGAGGCCATCAGGCGAACGTGGCGATCCCTTGCCCCCGAGAAACTGAGGGGGGTATTCCTGGGAGTTCCGGTGATCAACGTATTGGCCTTTGAATCCGGGACGAGAACCAGTTGGGTCGATCATCTCAATCTCAATCGGGTTTTCCCGGGAAATCCCGACGGTTTCATAACCGAGAAGTTGGCCCATGTCTATTTGAAGGAGGTGGTCTGTAAGGCGGATCTGCTCGTGGACCTGCACGGGGGCGGCAATATCCAGATCATGGGAAACCAGGTAATCTACCGGGATACCCCCGGGGAGCCCGATGTCATTCGGAGAGAGCTGGAGCTGGCTAAGGCCACGGGATTCGAATACATCTGGAAGGGAAGCGGCGGCTGGGGGGGAACCATTACCATTGAGGCACTGAAGAATGGAATCCCGGCGGTAACGGCGGAGGCTGGAGGAGAGGGACGTTGTTTGGAACCCATCGTGCAGGATTTTGAGAAGCTCATATCTAACGTGATGAAGGCCTTCAACATGATCGAGGGAAAGCCGCAGCTGCCATCAAAACGGGTGATGTTTCAGGGAGGCTTCATCCACACCCGCCGGGGTGGATTTTGGAACCAGGCGGTGGGCCTGAGAGAGCGGGTAAAGGAGGGACAAACGCTGGGGACCGTCACCGACCTCTTTGGGGAAGTGGTGGAGACAATTACGGCACCTTTCGACGGCATTGTCTGCTCCAAGCGCACCTTTCCCGTCGTACAGCCGGGTGATTGGACCGTTCAGATTGGGACGATTGTTGAGGAATAGCCGGAGGGAAGGATGAAGGTACGAGTGCTGGGCATTATCGGTTCGCCTCGCAAGGGTGGCCATACGGAGTACATGGTTCGGGAGGCCTTGGAGGGCGCTCGCCAATGGGAATGGGTGGAGACGGACCAGATCCATGTGGCCGAGAAGGAGATTCAACCGTGCAGAGCGTGCCATGACAAATCGGGACGGACCACCTGTTTTCAGAATCCACGGTGCGTCATCGACGATGATATGACACGCGAAATCTACGATCGGCTACTGGAAGCGGACGGAATCATCGTAGGGGCTGCGACCTATTTCATGTCCATGCCGGCTCAGCTGAAGGCGCTGATAGACCGGTGTATTTGGCTGAAGATGAGGAAATACTGGCTCAAGGACAAGGTAGGGGGGGCATTGGCCGTTGCTGCCCACCCGTATGGGGGCCAAGCGGCGGTTATCGAGGATATCCAGAGATTCTTCCTGGTCAATGACATGATCGTGGTAAATGACGGTGCCCCCCTCGAGGCGGAGATCGAGGAGTACAGGGATATCCTCGTTCCCAGAACAGAGGTCTCAGTGGTCTGGTCGAAAGCTCACTATCCCTCGGGATCAGCTGGGTCCGAATTCGGAAGGATAGAGGAGGATAAGATCGCCCTCGTATGTTCCAGGGGCCTCGGGAGAAGGGTCGCCGAGGTCTCCCGATGGGTGAAGACCTCTAAGCCCAAAACCGAGCGGCGAGTCTATCCCAGATGATGAAAACCGGGAACGCGGAAGAAAGGGGGTGATAGGGTTAGCAAAGCTTGGATCACACCACACCTTGGAGGAAAGGAGGGATTGTCATGGTACGAAACAAGGGATTGAGAAGTATCCTGGTAGCATTGCTGTTATCCGTCTTCTTAATCTGCTGGGGCGGAAACACGCAGGCGGCGTCCAAGAAGGAGATCACCATAGCGTTCAGCGCCTTCGCCCCGACGTTGGACCCCCAGGTCCAGTTCGCCATGCCCACGTACAGCATGTGTCGATTCATGTTCGACCCGCTTATCTATTTCGATTGGGATATGAAGCTCAGGCCCTGGCTGGCGGAAAAATGGGAACGGCTGGATGACCTCACCTGGAAGCTCTACCTGAAAAAGGGGGTGAAGTTTCACAACGGAGAGCCGTTCAACGCGGCGGCGGTCAAGTACAGCATGGAGCGTTATTTGGATCCGGCGCTCAAGACACCCCAGAAGAAGATGTATCAATTCACCGAGAGAGTCGATGTCATTGACGACTATACCGTTGTTGTCAAGACCAATGTCCCCATGCGGCCGTTTCTCAACTTCTGGGAAATTCAGGGGGTCATCCCACCCAAGGCCGGCAGCGATTACAAGCAGTTCGGGTTCAACCCCGTGGGGACGGGACCCTACAAGTTCGTCGAGTATATTCCCAACAACAAGGTGGTTGTCGAGGCCAACCCGGACTACTGGGGCGGCAGGCCCAAGTATGATCGGATCACCTTCCGGTTGATCAAGGAGGACTCGACCCGGGTGGCTGCCCTGCTGACGGGGGAGGTCGATTTCATCACCAACGTCCCCTTCGATTCCATTCCCAAGATCAAGGAAAACCCCAACACGGTGGTCGAGACGGTCCCCAGTTTCCGGGGGGTATACCTGGCCTTCCACCAGAAGAAATGCGAGGCGTTCAAGGACAAACGGGTCCGGCAGGCCTTTAGCTACGGCGTGGATCGGGAGAGCCTGGTGAAATACATCCTGGGGGGGATGGCTGAGGTAGCAACTGAGCCCATTCACCCCAAAGTGGAATACAGCCACACCAATGTGCGGCCTCACTACACGTACAATCCCGAGAAGGCCAAGAAGCTCCTGGCAGAGGCGGGTTTCGCGAAAGGGTTACAGGTGAACCTGGGAACGCCTTATGGCCGGTACCTCAAGGACAAGGAGGTTGCCACGGCCATTGTGGGGCAACTCCAGAATATAGGGGTTCAGGCCACGGTGGTTCCCACTGACTGGGGCGTATTTCGCGCCGAAAGGGGCAAGGGAAAGGAGTCCAAATTCGACCTCTGGCTGGGAGCCTGGGGAAATGTCACCGTGGACGCGGACTGGGCCCTCCGCTGGCTCAACCACAGTCCCACATTGCACGGTCACGCGGACCCCAAGATCGATGAGCTGTTGGACAAGGGGCGGGCGACCTTTGACAAAGCGGAGCTCAAGAAGATCTACTATGAGTTGCAGGAAATCATCTGGGAGGACTGCCCCGTCATGTGGCTCTACTGGCAGCCCAGCATCTATGGCCTGTCGAAGGATTTGGCCGATAATTTCGAGCCGCGGGAGGATGAGTTCCACATCTTGAGCGATCGGTACGAGATCAAATGAGGTACCTTGAGGGGCGGTTGGTGAACGGAGATGAGCTGCCGCCCCTTTCTGCTTGTTTTTCGGAAAGGGACGACGAGATGGAAGTGAGAGAGGCCGACGTTGTCATCATCGGAGGTGGTATTTACGGCTGTTCCATGGCGTATGAGCTGGCCAAAAGGGGTCGTTCCGTCATTGTGCTGGAACGGGGGAGGGTAGGGGAAGAGGCTTCGGGAAGGAACGGGGGAGGTGTTCGGCAACAGAACCGCCACCCCGCGGAGATCCCCTTGGCCATGGAGTCCATCAAGATCTGGGCAAACATGAAGGAGGAACTGGAATGGGACGTCGAGTACCGCCGGGGCGGAAATTTACGCCTGGTCACGTCCCAAGAGGAATATGAGACCTTCCATCCGAAGCCGGAATGGGA
>SMTZ1_10014867_pt1 | contig 10592 bp, 8 predicted proteins | sample DeeMarSWOR136_30_FD_25667 | JGI IMG/M metagenome (IMG submission 25667) | reverse complement strand
AAACGAGAATGGTGAATAATCGTGTCTCAACCTGTATCGTTAAAAATTGCACCGTTTACATCAAATGTCCTCGCTAAAAAAAGATATCTAATCCACTATTTCATCGTAATGTGGATAAGCATTATACCCCCCCTATTGGAGTTTTGGCTTTATTGGAGGGTATTTTTCCCGCAACTGCAAAATATCAACACCCTTTTCAATCTATATGATCCTGCAAGTGATGCAATACTTTTTTATCTATTTTTGCCATTCGAAATATATCTCCTTTATTTAACCTTTGTTTTTAGCTCGATGTTCTCTGCAAAATTGATGCTCATTATTGTGAATCTCTTTCATAAACCACGAGAAGGCATATTCAATAGAGATCCGAAAGACAGAGATTATGCCTATTGGAGTCTTCGGAATACAATTATTAAGTGGCCTGCTTGGGTAAGTCATACATTCCCTATACCATGGCACGATGTCATTTTAATGAAGCTTTTTGGAGTTAAAACAAATTTTTCGAACTCTATTTTCGAAGGTTGGGTAAGTTGCGGATTCGTAGAATTTGGAAAAAATATTTCAGTTGGTCAAGGAGCGATTATAGCGTCGTCGATGATTTTCGGAAATTATTTAATCATAAAAAAAATAAAGATTGGGAATAATGCGATAATTGGTACCCATGCATTTGTTTCTCCAGGTACTATTTTTGGAGAGAACATTATACTCGCCGCTTATGCCTATACTCACGTAGATCAGCAATTAGATGACGGATGGATTTACATGGGAATACCTGCACAGAAATTGAGAGAAAATAAATTTACTGAACCTGGTTTAGAAATTCAATTAGCCGAAGACCATAAAGAAATGGTTGAAACTTGGGCAAAAACAATTGAAAAAAGGGAAGCTACAACTCTTAAAAAAGATTAATTCAATCAAACACTTTCGGGATATAGCCAAATGTTTTCTTAAAGACATTTTTAACATCATCCATAGAATATTGTTGAGATTGCCCACCCATTGATTGAACAACGAACGAACCAATAACAGCTCCCAATTTACACGCGTCCTCCAAATCCATACCCATCGCTAATCCAGTTAAAAAACCAGAGCGATAACCATCCCCCGCTCCCGTTGGATCGACAACATTTTCAGCGATGCAAGAAGAAATTTCGCACTTAATATCCTGTTTTTTGTTAAAAACAATTGAACCCTTTTCCCCTTTCGTAATAATAACTATTGGAACCTTATCGTGAATCTCTGCACTGGAAAGACCGGTCTTTTGTTTAATTAATTCAAATTCCGTTTCGTTTCCGATTAAAACTTCAGCCATCTCAATAACTTTTATTAAATCTTCGGGAGGAAACAACGGAAGCACTTGACCGGGATCAAAAATAAAAGGAATTCCTAATTCCTCTAATTCTACTGCAAAATGAACCATTGCTGGAACGCTTTGCACAGAATTAATCGCGAAAAAATATTCTGAGGGATCCTTGATTTTTTCTTTTAAAGAGAATTCGACATTCTTTTCCAAGGCCCCACCGTGGAATGTAATCATTTGGTTCTTAGAATTATCGTTCACAATAAAACATGCTGCTGTGTATAAGTCCTCGTGTATTTCAAGAACTTGATTTATGTTGTCATACTGATCCAAATGGTTCTTATAGCCTAAACTTATGAAGTCCTTTCCAACCGACCCAAAAACATCACAAATACCACCTAATTTGGCTATATGATAGGAGATATTACCAGCTGTCCCCCCAAACTGAGTTTTTCGCGAGCTTGCAGTGACTATCGATTGATACTTCCGCTTATCGTGATCGATGCTTACCGCATTTAAAAAATTTTCTTTAAAGTCCATAATATGGTCGTATGCGATTGAGCCAAGTACTAATATTTTCTTTGTCATAATCAATAAAAAATAAAATAGATAGTATTAAAAATTAATTAAAGTAAATGTAAAATGAAAAAAGAAATTTCAAGTATTACTATCGTGATGCATAATGGAATTTGAAGACTTAGTTAAATTTAGGAGGAGTTCAAGATGGATGTTTTCAAAAAAACCAATTCCTGATTCTGAATTGAAAAAGATTCTTGAAGCAGCCCGTTTCGCGCCAACACCTCATAATTCGCAACCATTTGAAATAATAGTTGTAAAGGACGAGGAGGTTAAAAGGCAACTCTCTGAAGTAGGTTTTAGGCTCGATAAAAAGGAAGTCGATGAGCATTTCTATTGGGTTCGCCACACCATAGAAGAACTCGAAACTAAAAAAGACGGAGTTTATGTCGATGTTTTACCTAAGTTTGTTATGGATTTACAGACTAATCCGAAACTGGTTGAAGATGACGAATTTTGGAGGAAATCAATGCATTTATATTCCGTATTAATTCAAAATTCGCAAATATTATTGTTTATTCTTTACAATCAAAAACGACCCGGAGTTGGTTCGCTAAAGCATTTATGGGGCATAATGAGTATTGGCGGCGTAATGCAAAATATATGGCTCGCTGCAAATAATCTCGGAATAAGCGCACAACTCGTAAGTGGTCAATTGATGAATATCGAATCCGTCCGTAAAATTAGAAAAATTCTACACATTCCCGAAAAAGATTATCGGTTGTTATTGATATTCCGACTTGGATATGAGAGAAAATTTGGGAAAAGTGGAACAAAATACCGGAGGGAATTGAGCGATTTTGTCCATCTGGATCAATTCTCAAATAAAATATTCTAAAAATCCTAATATTAAAGAAAAACTAAAAGAAAAAAAGAAAGAGGAGTTTTAAGTTTTAAATATTTTTAGCTAATCCACTAAGAGCGTTGGAGATAATATACAGCTGAATTTGTCTTGAACCTCCAACTATTTCTTGGATTCTTGAGATGCCAAGTAAATCGTGCATCAGTGTATTATCGCAGAGACCTGCACCCCCCATAAGATTAGCTGCTTCATAACACACATCTTTGCAATTACTTGCTGCCATATATTTAAACTGACTTGCAGCAGCAACGAAAGCCCTCGATAAGCTAGCAGGTAATTCTCCGCCGTATTTATCTAATTTCGCATCGTAATCCTCGCAAAATTTCAATAAACCGTATGTTATTGTAGTGGTTTTTGCCCATAGATCGGATAAGAGTAGCCCAACACCTTGGAAGCTCATAATTGGTTTATCAAATTGCTTGCGAAGACTCGAATAAATCGCAGCGTGGGATATTGCACCCCAAGCTTCGCATATGTTTTCTGTTGCGATCATTATCCGCTCGGGTACCAAACCTTCAAACATGTAGTCTCTACCCTTTCCAACACCACCTAACATATATTCTTTCGGAACGCGCAGGTTAGTCAATAATTCGCGACCAATGTGAATTTTAGGGGTCCAAGGAACAAACACTCGATCGCATTTCCATCCTTCCCATGAAGTATCAATCAAAAATTGCGCCATGGTTCTTGGATTGTTTTGCTCTGTGGTGGCATAGCAGACTGCCCACTTAGAGCGTGGAGCGTTGGTATTAAATATTTTATCTCCATTTAGAATAAAACTACCATCGTCTTGAGGGGTACAAGTTGTTAATTGATGAGTTGCATCCGATCCGCGTTCTGGTTCTGTAATCAAAATACATCCAGGCGAGATCCCTGTTACAAGATCTCTCAACGCCGCTAACCTTTCAGGGACATTCTCATGGTGCGCCTCAATGGGATTAATACATAAGATTGTTGCATTTTGAGCCATAAGTAGCTGGGGATCAAATAAATCAATTGCTAAACTTCGCATTAACTCTGCAGTTAAGCCGGAAGGATTGTAATTTAAATCAATCATATCAAATGGGTGGGCTCTACTGATATATCCCTCTTTTCCAAAAGCAGGCATCCATTCATACAAATCTTCGTCGGGACCGTGCGTGATGTTGTTTTCCTTTTCAAAACTTAAACAAAAATTTTGAATTTTTTTGAGGAACTCAGACTCTTCGGGAGTCAAAATTGTCTTTAAATTTGCGTTAAGGAACTTATAGCGGTTTTCAAGGCTAAGCTTTTGGAGTATCTCATCGTTAATCGCTTGAGTTAAATATTTTGCCATATTATTCACTTCAGATTTAATAATTAGTTTCCATTATACTGAAAAATCTGAAATGGTAAATATTCTAATAAATTAAAATGTACCACAATTAAGATCTATGCTTTGAAATACCCATAATTCTTAACTGCTCTTTTCATTGCCATTAAATTTTGGATCGAAACATCGGGGGTGCATTCACAACCAGTTGCTACGATATATCCTCCCTCTTGACCGCACGCTTCGATTAAACGCTTTACTTCTTCTTCAACTTGTTGAGGTGTTCCACCTTTAAGCAGAGGTGGCTGAAGATTGCCCATTAAACAAAAATGGTCTCCAACAATTTCCCTCACTTTAGCCAAATCGCCCTGATCCAAATGAAAAACGCAAGAATGCTTGGGTAGCTCGAGAAAATAGTGCATATTTTCTACCCAATTATTATCTAAATGGCACATTGGGACATATCCAGCCTTAATAACTTGTTCTAATTGATATTTCATCGAAGGCCAATACAATTCCTCAAACATTTTAGGAGACACCCACGAATTCGAACCGCGAGAATTTCCAAATAGCACTAATTTTCCGCGGGTTATTCTTGCAAGCATCAATCCAAATTCGAGATATCCCTTATTTAAAAATTCGAACATTGCTTTTACTTCCTCTGGCCTTTTTACGGTGTCTCTCATAAAGGAAAACATGCCCCGGGCCATTGGGATAATATCCCATAAAGAAAAAATACTGGTAGCATACGAGATGAATTGATTCGATACTTTCTTTAAATATTTCTCTGTACCAAGTAAGGCAATCGCTCCTCCTTTTGCCGCTAGTAACATGTCGTACATCATTCTTTTAGTAAATTCTTTTATATAAACGAGAAGTCCATAATCGTATAAGCTCTCGTAATCTTTCAACAATTCTCGCTCTACAAACTGCTCTACAATCGCATCTCCGGGATATTCCCAATTATAGAAAAATTTACTGTGAGTTTCTGGAAACGGTATTGCTCCCCCTCCAAATCCCGTACCAAAAGGTGTAAAATCGATTCCTCCCGTTCTAATCCACGTATTAATAGCCATCTTAGCGATACATTTACTCCCAAAAGTAAAGTCCCAGAATCCTCCAATTCTTTTCCCAACAGTCTGTCCGCCAATTAAAGCAATAGTATGAGATAATGTCGGCCCAAATCCAACGCGATCAACGTCCTTAAACTCAATTAATCGCTCTATCCGATCTTTAGGAGTCATTGAATCATCAGGTAAGACTTTAAAAATTTCGCCTTCCTCGAGATTAAGAGTAAAATTAGGACTAATCTCGTCTCGTAATTTTTTCCACCCTTTATATGTATTTGGAGGCGTTCCTCTTTTGTGAATGGGTGGAGGTACTTTTATTCTATTCTCTTGCCTATACTTCCAATCTAAAACATATCGCTTAAGCATCTCACCAGCATAAGCTACAAACACACTTTTATGTTCAATAACACCTTTTCTCCCAAATATCGCAAGTTTGGTGTGATCACTCAATCCTAATCTCTTATCAAGTTTAATACCGAGCTTATCGAAGATGCGTTGAAATGCTCTACCTAATTTACTTTTGCCAAAATAATATAATTGATTAATTATGGTATCGTTTGTTGCTAATTTTGAAATAATATTGATTGGTTTTTCGATGTAAGGATAATTTATTGAGTCGTAAAACCATTGGGTAATATTTTCATTGTACTTTTGTTTATATTTTTCAACTTTACTCTGTTTCATCACTATAACCAAAAATTATTTCATAAAGCATAAAAGATTTCTATTTTTTTCTTACACAATGGCATCTAATCAAATTGATTTCGATAAATTTGACACTTTATTCAATCCAAAACACATCGCGTTTATTGGAGCATCTGAAAAATCCGCACTCGGCTCAATGCTTTATTTAGCAGCTTTTAAAGACTCGCGATGGTCCGAAACATTTTATCCTATTAATCCAAATGCCGAACAAGTTCTTGATTGGAAATCGTACCCTACTGTTTTAGACATCCCTTTCGTAATAGATACTGCTTATGTATCTGTTAAAACTAAATTTGTACCTCAAGTAATTAAGGATTGCGTTCAAAAGGAGATCCCATGGGTAATAATTTTCTCTTCTGGGTTTTCAGAAACGGGAGATCCAGAGGGGAAACAATTAGAACAAGAAATAAGAAACATTATTAGAGGTTCTACCACTCGGGTAGTGGGACCTAATTGTTTAGGTCCGGTTAACGCAGAAAACGGTATCCCCTTCTCTTTCGCGGACCTAAAAGGCACACCAGGCGCGGTCTCTTTTATGTCCCAATCGGGGGGTCACTTAACTCAACTAATCGATGTTGGATTCAAACGCGACATGAGGTTTAGATACGGAGTTTCTTTTGGAAACCAAATTGATTTAAATTGCCTCGATTTCTTACGATATTTTCGATTAGATCCAAAAACAAGATTAGTAGCGGCTTATTTAGAATCATTTGGTACCGCCAGTGGGCACGATTTCTTCTTAGAATTAAAGGAAACAACAAAAATAAAACCAGTAATTATTTGGAAAGGAGGGTACACAGACGACGGGAAGCGCGCTGCGTTTTCACATACTGGAGCAATTGCTTCAAACGATAAGCTGTGGAAAGCGATGGAGAAACAGACGGGTGGAATCGTCGTAAAAGATAACGAAGAATTTTGGAATACAATTAAGACTTTTGAACTCCTAATTCCCAATTATATCCCTAAAGGAAGAAATGTTGGAATAATAACTCCTGGTGGTGGTGTTTCCGTAAATATGACAGACCTATTTGCATACTACAATTTAAAAGTTCCTGAAATCACGCCAGAATCTCAAGAAAAAGTATCAAAATTACTTCCAGTAGAAAATGTGAATACAAAAAACCCAATAGACTTAGGAGCCACGGGTTTCGTAATTGATATATTTACAAAAATAATTGAAATTATTGTTAAAGATTCAAACATCGACATCATTATAATTCCAATGTGGCCAGATCACTTGTATTCGTATGTGTGCAAAAAATGGATTCAAATCCAAAAAAGCACGCAAAAACCATTTGTTTTTTGCTTACCCTCGATAGCAGATTCGATTCAATTATCGCGGAGATTTTCCAGAGCAAAAAAGTTATTACACAAAAACAGAAACTTATATTTTTTATCTTTAAGGGACGCTGCAAATAGTTTATCTCATTTGTGTGATTACGCAGAATTTTTAAAGTCTCGTAACATTAGCCTAAAATGATGGAAATTTTGTTTTATTTAAAATTTGGCAAGTACTTCTTTTGAATCTTGTTCATTTCGTTAAAAATGTTTTCGGCCATCTCAAAACTTCCACAATTCACATCCATCGCTATACACGCTATTGCAAGTTCTTTCGATTCAGTTAGTATTGCTTCAACGCATACATCCTGAATTGATGCTTCGATTCGCAATAGAGCAGCTATTCCCTTAGGAACTTTTCCAATCTTTACTCCGTGAACTCCTTCTTTATTAACAATTCCATTACACTCAATAACTAAATCTTGCGATTCTCCACTCATCATCCCTTTCTTCGGATACTTACCTTTTTTTAACCGCTTATGATATCTTAAAAATCTATCGTTTATTCCCTTGTTAGCCTGCTCCATCTTAGTAATCCAATCAACGAAATCTTGATACTTAGTGTAATGAGATGAAATCTGCAGATATTCTGCAATATGATTATCTCCAACATAAGGAAACCAACCAAATCGTTTAAAGACTTCAAAGGTTAAATTTGCGTAATGGAAAGGATCCCATTTATCCTTATAATAGTCCATTATCCTATTATTAAATTTTGACATTAGACTTTCCCCAGTTTGCACATTTTGGAGGTTTAGAATAAACGCAAAATGATTTAAACCCCCCACAAATATTCGAGTGTTTTCTAGACACTTTTTATAAATCGCTATTTTTTGGCTAGAATCAATTTCACTCAATTTATCGGGTTGTAAGGAGTCTTCAATGATATAAGGCAAGTCTTTAAGCGTTAAATTAATCTGGTGGCATAATCCAATCGAATTTAAATCAGGTACGCTCCTTTTAATAGCTAAACATATTCTCGACAACGGATTGGAATAATTTATGAAATAAGCGTTCGGATTTTGAGCGTAGACTTCTTTCGCAATCTGTACAATCTGTGGAATTTGCCTTGCTGAATGAAAAAAGCCACCTGGACCACCATTCTCGGCCATCATTTCAGTGGAACCGTGCTTATGGGGAATGGTATTATCTTGCCATCTTAATTCGAATCGATCTCCGTTTTCTATTGAACAAATTACAAAATCCGCGTCTTTTATTGCCACGCTCCTATCGGTGGTTTTTTCAATATTAAACTTATCTCCTGCGATTATGTTTTCTTGAACAACAATATCATAGACTCTATTTAATTTTTCTTCGTTTATGTCAAGAAGTACTATAGTAGAACCAGTTAATACTTCGCTTTGAAATATGTCCATTAAAGTGGGAGGTCCAAATGAAGCACTCCCCGCCCCTATTAAAACGATCTTTTTATCCATTTTTAATATCAAATCTTACATATATTGACCTTTTAATTAAAATAGCCAAGATACTCTTTTTGTAGTGCGACCATTTCGTTAAAAATAGATTCAGCTATTTCGGCATTTCCTACATTAGGATCGATCGTCAAGCATTGCAATGCAATATCGCGAGACTCTTGCAGAACAGCTTCAACGCATAAATCTTGTACGGAAGCTTCAATTCGCATTAATGCCGCAATGCTTTTTGGTAGATCTCCGTATTTTATTCCTTGCACACCATCCCGGTTAACCAAGCCGGGAACTTCTACGATTAAATCTTGGGGTAAGTTGGTAATGAGTCCGTCGTTTGGCACGTTTACGGAATTCTCGTAAAGATTTTTATCTTCAATAACTGATTCGATTATTGAGATGGCTCGCTCTCCGAGAGACACTTTGGGTAATATACCCTTCCTGGGAAATTTACCTTCTTTAAGTTGATTATATTTTTTCATTATTCGATTATATATCCCTATACCGGCTTGTTCGTCTCGAGTTATGTAATCTTCTTGTGGTTTCGTAAATTCCCAAGCAAATTGTAAATATTCTCCAATATGATTATCGCCGGGGTGGGGAAAATAGCCATATCTTTTAAATATTTCAAATGTCAAGTTAGAAAACTCCCATTTGTATTCATTCGCCCTAAAATAATCGAAAGCGTTCGAATTAAAAACAGGCATTAAATCCTGGTCGGTTTTAACATTTTTTAAATCCATTAGAAATCCAAAGTGGTTTAATCCCACCACTGTTAATTTTAAATCTTCTAATGGTGTATTAAACATTTTTGGAAGATGGTGAGTAAATAAAGCAATTTGATGGCAAAGTCCTACGCACTGTAAATTTGGAAGCACCCTTTTGATTGCAAGATTTATACGAGGCAAAGGATTAGAATAATTGATAAATAGTGCGTCTGGACAGATTTTATAAACATCCTCGGCGATCTCTAAAATTTCAGGTATGTTTCGAAACGCCTGAAATGCACCACCAGGACCTCCGCATTCGCCCATAATTTGCTTTGAACCGTGTTTTCTCGGTATTTCGAAGTCTTGCCACCACAATTTAAATCGATCTCCCACAGTTATAGAATTAATAACAAAATCTGCTTTGTTTAACGCTTCAGCTCGATTAGTCGAACGCTTCAGAATAACCTTATTGTTTCTATATTCGTTCTCTGCTGACATTAACTCGTACATAATCTCTAATTTTTCCTCGTTAATATCATGAAGCATAATGGTAGCACCATCTAAGACATTACTTAAGAAAATGTCGGTCATAGTCGAAGGACCAAACATTACGCTACCCGCCCCAATTAAAACGATCTTCTTATCCATTTCTTGTCGCTTTATCTATGAATTAAATAATATTTAATAGAGCAAATTATTTGAGATAACCTAAGAAATCTTTTTGTAATTCCATCATTTCGTTAAACATTGCATCTGCGTTTTCGAAACTCCCAACATTTGGATCAACCGCTAAGCATGTTATTGCGAGTTCTTTTGACTTTTTTAAGATCGCTTCAACGCACAAATCTTGTACTGAAGCTTCATTTCTAAGTAGAGCGGCGATTCCCTTGGGGATTTTACCAATCTTTACTCCGTGTACCCCGTTCTTATCTACTATAACCGAAACCTCAACTATTAAATCTTGGGGAAGGTTTTCAATTATACCTTCGTTGGGTATATTTACAGCTGTTTCGTACGAATTTCGGTTCTCTACTATGCCCTCAATTATTGGGATCGCTCTTTCTTCGGTAGGTTCAGTGGGTAGCATTCCTTTTCTAAGATATTTCCCCTTTTTCAGCCGTTTATGACTTCTAATTACACGATCGTATATACCTCTCCCCCCTTGATCTGCGTGGTTTATCCAATCTATCATATCTTGCGTCTCTGTAAATTCTTCTCCAAACTGTAGATACTCTCCCATGTGATTATCTCCCGCGTACGGAAAAACACCGAACCGTTTATACACCTCGAAAGTGAGCGACGAAAATTCAAAC
>SMTZ1_10009618_pt1 | contig 10592 bp, 14 predicted proteins | sample DeeMarSWOR136_30_FD_25667 | JGI IMG/M metagenome (IMG submission 25667) | reverse complement strand
TATTTGTTTCCCGGTTGTCCTTCCCCCACAAATGCTTAGCGTCTCGAATTTCAACCCTGTCATCATCAATAAATACATAAACTGGCTCGTCTGATTTTTTTTCGATTACCACGAAGTCGTAGCCAGCAAATTTTAATTCTGGAGCCCAATATCCAGCTGCGCCACCTTCCCCAATAAACCTCTTGGGATGTTTGGTTTGTACCGATACTCTCCCCATACCAAGTGGGGTTCCTTCCAAGGGACCAGTGCCAAAGATCAGCTTATTATCAGGGCTAAATGGGTCAACCTCTGGCCCTACCTCATCCCACATAATCTTTGTTTGTATTCCCCGGCACCCCATAAATTTCTTCATCCACTCTTCAGGCAGGTCCTGTTTAGTTATTTTTTTGTTGACTAGATTAACTCTTAATATCTTTCCTTTCCATCCGTATAGCATGATTAATCTCCTCCTTTAGTCCATTCTCTCCATGGGTAAGGCCATTTCCATGGTGTGATAAGCTTGAATAATGGCTGAACATCCCTGCTTCTACTCAATTCCACTCTTTTCTTGTTTGCATCTTCAGCATCAGTATAAACCAAACAGCCGGTGGGACACATCTCTACACAGAGCGGCTCCCCTTCTTCATTCTTCGTGCATCCTTCCCCATTACAATCAGTAATTGGAATATCAAAACGATTATCTAAATCCTTGAATACTTCAATCTTTGAATAAGCACGATTAAATTCTTTCTTTCGTTCAAAAGCACACCACATTTGGCAATTTTGACAGCCACTGCACACTTCTTCGAAAACATATATTCTTTTCTCCATTTCTTAACACCCTTTCTTTAATATTTCCCTGCTAGGAGTGAACCCGAGCATATTATTCCTCTAGCCAACGGCTAAGTCTCTTCCTACTGAGTCTTTTTACCTCTAGCTTCTAAATCAGCTTTCTCTTTCAGCTTGTTCATATCCTTACAAGCTCTATGCCACCCCGATCATCTGGCACTGAAATGTCTCTACGATCAATTATTCCCCATGCAGGATAAGGTTCGCCAGGAGGACAATTTTGCCCTAAATCAGAGAATTTTGTATCTATGGTGGGCGGTAGAGGACTTGAACCACTGACCTCTGCGATGTCAACGCAGCGCTCTAACCAACTGAGCTAACCGCCCCCTTATGCAACAATAATTCTAACTGGATGCCTTCCTGCCGGTCAAGTAAACAATCCCGAACGCACTATGACTTGCTTATAATCAGGTTATAAGCTTAGACGTCTCTTACCTACGACTGGCACTTTTTAAGGAATACGCCATTTTGCCCATTTATCTTTATCTACCTCCCCGTTGTAGGCTAATTTAGGCGTTATTCCCCTGGCTATGGCAGCCGCTATGACAGCCTTGGTTATATCACCAGCTATGAAAGGAATAGCCCCCATCCCGAGGAGGGTGATAAAGGTTACCGGCTCCCCTTTCACTACATTGAGCCATAAACCAAGGTGAAAGAGCCCTGGAACATAGATCAGAACAAAGTTGGCGAAAAGCATGAGTCCTAACATGCTTAGGAAGCTTCTTGACCTAACATAGGTATCAGTAAAGTGACCTAGGAAAAGGGCAGCCAGGATGAAACCGAGTATGTATCCCCCGGTGGGTCCGACAAGGTAACCCACACCGCTGCTCCAGCCAGCAAACCAAGGGACTCCGGCGGCACCAAGTCCGGCATACATAGCCAGACTTGTGCCTCCCCACCACCTCCCCAGGAGCACACCAGCCAGGAGGACAGCAAAGGTTTGCCCTGTCACTGGTATCGGACTCCATGGGAGCAGGAATCTAACCTGGGCAAGAAGTCCGGTAAGGCAAGCTATACCAAGCGCTAGAGCTAGCTTCTTTGATATACTTAGCTCACATCTCCACCGGAAGACGTCGTATTTAGTTCGGTTGATTCTAGCTGCTATTTCCAATGTTTACCCTCCCTCGTAAATTCTTGGTCTTGTGTCAGGTTTGAACACATCTCTAGAGTTTTGGTGCAATTCAGTGTATACTGTACTAGATTACGTAGAAATAATCAATAAGGGGGATTATAAAATGTCTGAGGAAAGGGGAAAAGCCAGAGAGAGTGTCCTCAAGACAACTAAAGATAAAGATATCAAATCAATAAAGCTATGGTTCACTGACATCCTGGGTTTTCTCAAGAGTGTCTCCATCACCCCAAGGGAATTGGAGGTTGCGCTGACAAATGGTGTGGGGTTTGACGGCTCATCTATTGAAGGCTTTGCCAGGATTGATGAGAGTGACATGTTAGCCCTACCTGACCCTACCACCTTCCAGGTCCTTCCCCAGAGCTTGCAGGAGCACCCGGTAGCCAAAATGTTCTGTGACATTCTGAGACCCGGCGGGCAACCCTTTGAAGGTGACCCCCGATATGTGCTCAAGAGGAACCTCAAAAGAGCCGCTGACACGGGTTATACCTTCAATGTGGGACCGGAGGTAGAATACTTCTACTTCCAAAGTGCTGGGGGAACGCATCTCCTGGATGAAGGGGGCTATTTTGATTTGACACCTCCGGATATAGCCAGTGACTTAAGGTTGGAAACCGTGCTCGCCTTAGAACAGATGGGTATCAGGGTTCAGTATAGTCACCATGAAGTGGCTACTAGCCAGCATGAGATAGACCTACATTATAGTGATGCTTTAACCATGGCCGATAATATTATGACCTGTCGATTGATTATTAAACAGGTGGCTCAAAAGCATGGTATCTATGCTACCTTTATGCCTAAGCCTGTCTTAGGTATCAACGGCAGTGGCATGCATGTCCACCAGTCACTGTTTAAAGGAGATAAAAATGCCTTTTTTGACGGAAATGACCCATTTTATCTAACCCAAATAGCCAAACACTATATTGCTGGGCTGCTGAAACATGCTCCAGAAATTACAGCGGTTGTTAGTCAGTGGGTTAATTCCTACAAGCGTCTGGTGCCTGGATATGAAGCACCGGTATACCTTTCCTGGGCGCGGAGAAACAGGTCAGACATGGTTAGAGTTCCTGAGTATCAACCAGGGAAGGAGGATTCTACCAGAATTGAATTCAGGGTCCCAGACCCTGCCTGCAATCCCTACCTGGCTTTTAGCGTGATGCTAGCCGCTGGTCTGGAGGGTATTGAGCAGGAATATGAACTGGCTGACCCTATTGAAGAGAATATTTTTGAAATGAGTAACGAAGAGAGAGAGCGGAGGGGCATAGGTAGCCTACCAGTGGACCTGTTTGAGGCTATAATCTTAACCGAAAATAGCCAGGTGGTAAGGAAGTCGCTTGGTGACCATGTCTTTGATAGCTTTATCAAAAATAAGCAGATTGAGTGGGACCGATATCGCATTCAGGTAACTGAGTATGAACTAAAAAGATACCTGCCTATTCTTTAGGATTTCATATTGAAATTTTCAGAAGCTTTATCCCGTCGGCTTCTCACCACCGATGATGGCAATCTCGATATTCTTGCCGCAGTTGGGGCAGGTTATAGTAATAGCAATAGGCTGTTTCATTACTCGTTCAACGAGTGCTGTAACTACTGAATCGATATTATCTAAACGCTGGTCTAACATATCCAGATGCCGTTTAAGGTGTTCAATACTCTGCGCTTGCTCTCGGTCGGCTACACTGAGTTCATCTTTCTTTGCCACAGCTGTATCCTTCAGGTGATTACTATTAAACTAATTATATGTGACAGTTAGTGCTATGTCAAAAGGGTAAATATTGAGATTGTTTATCAGCTTGCACCAAAGTGATTTCCATAATCTTGATTTACACAAACTAGATAACATATACTATTTTTGAAGTAAATAACCCGTTACCTAATACTAAACGTAAAAGGAGGTGGCCAAATGCCTGAGGAGGTAATCGGAAAGGTGTCCGACTTCTTTGCCCGACCAGTAGTAGCTGGCATTGAGTTAACCACGACTTTAGAAGTGGGTGATAAAATCCATATTAAAGGTCACACTACCGACCTTGAATTCACTGTTGACTCAATGCAGATTAATAATGCGGATGTTGAACAGGCTAAAGCTGGTGACTCTGTTGGCATTAAGGTTAGTGAGCGGGTACGAAGAGGGGATATAGTCTACAAGGTTACCGACTGAATTAATCTCACCAATGGGCTACATCTCAGGTAAGATACTTCAAGTGGGGGAGGATAAATCTGCTATCTTTTCTGTCAGTACCTTGTTAAAAATTAGCCTATCTCCTTGACCAGGTTAGCCATTTCGATGGCATTCTCTGCAGCTTCAAAGCCCTTATTTCCCATCTTGGTTCCTGCCCGCTCGATAGCTTGTTCTAGGCTATCAGCAGTAATTACGCCATATGCAATCGGCAGGCTGGTCTCTAGACCCACCTTAGCAATGCCCTTAGTGACCTCAGCGGCAATGTATTCGTAGTGAGGCGTTGCTCCACGAATCACAGCACCAAGACAGATAACAGCATCATACCGCTTAGTCTGGGCTAATTTCTTGGCTACCAGTGGAATTTCAAATGAGCCTGGCACCCAGGCAATCTCTATATCCTCCTCGTTAACACCATGGCGAAGCAAGGCATCCTGTGCTCCCTCAAGTAGTTTCTTGGTAATAAAATCATTAAAGCGGGAGATAACCAGCCCAAACTTCAGTCCCTTCCCCAGTAATATACCTTCATAACGCTTACTCATTACTTTCTCCTCATTTTTATTACTGCCTTAATCATCGGCAGTGCCTGGTATTTCTAAGAGATGGCCTAATTTTTTTTGTTTTGTCTCTAGGTAACGACGGTTATACTGATTGGGAGGGGTAACAACGGGTACTGTCTCTACTACCTTTAGCCCGTACCCCTCCAGAGCTATCACCTTTTTGGGATTGTTGGTGAGCAGACGGATACTGTGTAAGCCTAGGTCAACCAGTATTTGGGCACCTATACCGTAGTCCCGCAGGTCTGGGGCAAAGCCTAAGGATAGATTGGCCTCCACGGTGTCCAGTCCTTTATCTTGAAGGGCATAGGCGCGAATCTTATTATGGAAGCCAATGCCTCGTCCTTCCTGCCTCATATACAGGAAAACTCCCCGCCCCTCCTCGGCAATACTTTGCATTGCCAGAGCAACCTGCTCACCGCAATCACAGCGCAGGCTACCAAATACATCGCCGGTGATACATTCAGAATGAACTCGGACTAAAACCGGCTCATCGGTGGCTATATCACCCATTACCAAAGCTAAGTGTTCATTAGGGTCTATATTACTTTTATAGGCAATGGCAGTAAACTCGCCATAAGCTGTTGGCAACCTAGCCTCAGCTACTCGGTGTACCAGCTTCTCATGACGGCGACGATAGGCAATAAGGTCGGCTACAGTTACAATCTTAATCTCATATTTCTGCGACAACACCTCGAGTTGGGGTAGTCGTGCCATAGAGCCGTCTTCATTCAAAATCTCGCAGATAACCCCTGCTGGATAGAGGCCAGCCAGCCGAGCCAAATCGACTATAGCCTCGGTATGCCCTGCCCGTACTAGGACACCCCCTTCCCTGGCTCGTAGTGGAAATATATGCCCCGGCTGGACTAAATCATCGGGCTTACTCTCCGGGTCAACTACAGTTCTTACGGTCTCTGCCCTGTCCGCTGCCGAAATACCTGTACTTACTCTATGTTTCGCTTCAATAGAGACGGTAAAGGCGGTAGAGAACCTTGATGTATTCTCCCTCACCATCAGAGGAATCTTCAATTCGTCTAACCGCTTACCTGTAATAGGCAGGCAAACCAACCCCCTGGCGTGCAGTGTCATAAAATTAATAGCTTCAGCAGTAACCTTCTCGGCAGCTATAGCCAGGTCGCCTTCGTTTTCTCTATCCTCATCATCAACTATAATAAGAAACTTGCCTGCTTTTATGTCCTCTATAGCTTCAGGGATGCTTGATAAGCCCATGCTTATCCCTCCTCAATCGAAAATAGAATAGATTAACCGACTAAGAACCCGTGCTCCTGCAAAAAATCAATGGTTATACCTGGGCTATGAGGCTGACTGAGTTGCTCCACATATTTGGCAACAATGTCCACTTCCAGGTTAACTGGGTCACCGACTCGCCGACCACCCAAATTAGTATGTTTCCGAGTATAATCAACCACAGAAACCCAGAATGAGTCGGCATCTTTAGCCATGATAGTCAGACTGACCCCATCAACAGCAATGAAGCCTTTCTCTACCATATAGCGCCTCACTTCAGGCGGGGCTTCAATCCTCATTATCACTGCTTCATTATCCCAGGTGACAGACGTTACCCTGCCTGTATCGTCCACATGCCCCTGCACCAAATGTCCTCCCAAGCGCCCGCCTAGAGCTAGAGGTCGTTCCAGATTAACTTCATCCCCAGCAGAAACTAGACCAAGGTTAGTCCGCTTAAATGTCTCCGGCATCATATCAACAGAAAATGAATTAGAATTAAAACTGGTTATGGTGAGACACGCCCCGTTAACAGCAATGCTTTCACCAAGTTCCATTCCCTGGAGAACATCGCTAGCAGCGATAGTAAGCTTTCCTGGTCCCGCTGAAATAACTCGACCAACCTCTTCTATAATCCCGGTAAACACCCTCACTCCTCAACATATCCGCTAACCATCAAATCTTCGCCAAGCTTTTCAACTCTAATATGTCCTAATTTAACTGAGCTGGCTACTTTATCAACCCCTTTACCGCTAACAGCCGTTTTTGCCTCCCCCCCACCAATGATAATAGGGGCAATAAAAGCAATAACCTTATCTACAAGCTTATGGTCAAACAGAGAACCAAAAAGAATCCCACCCCCTTCAACTAAAATACTGGTAATACCACGCTCACCCAGTGTTTTTAGCAACCTCTCTAAGTCTACCAGACCCTCTTCTGGCGAGGGTAGTTCTAAAAGCTCAGCATCAACTCGAGCAAAGGCTGTTGCCTCCTCTGGCTTAACTGGCCTGCTCAGCGCCAGAAGCGTGGTGCCTGGTTCACTAAATATACGAGCAGTTAGCGGTGTTCGCCCTTTGCCATCCACAATTACCCGGAGCGGTTGCTTTCTGGCTGTTCCTCCCTTGCCACCGCTACACCGACAGGTAAGATGAGGGTTATCAGCCAGGACGGTGTTTACTCCAGCCATAATAGCGTCGGCAGTATAACGCAAATTATGAACATGTTTCCTTGCCTCGCCACCGCTAATCCACTTAGAGTCACCACTCCTAGTAGCAATCTTCCCATCCACGCTTACAGCAAATTTTACCGTAACAAAAGGCATGCCGGTAGTAATGAACTTGGTATAAGCCTCATTAATCTGTTTAGCTTCTGCTTCATGCTCGCCCACATATATCCTAATGCCCTCTTTCTCCAGCTCATCTTTGCCTCGGCCTGAAACCAGAGGATTTGGGTCAAGCATAGCCAGATGAACCTCAGTAATGCCAGCAGCGATAATTGCCTGGGTGCACGGCGGAGTCCGACCATGGTGGCAGCATGGCTCCAAAGAAAAATACATCGCCCCGCCTCGGGCTTCTTCACCCGCCTGCTTTAAGGCTACTACCTCGGCATGGTGAGAGCCCGGTGGTTGCGTATAGCCTTGCCCTACAACTACATCATTCTTGGCTACTACCGCCCCTACCGCTGGGTTAGGGCTAGCCTGCCCCAGGGCTAATTTAGCTAGACAGAGTGCCTGCTCCATATAATCCATGCTATTGCCATTCTAGCACCCCCCTCCAAAAAAGTGCAACTTCTGCCAATAAGCGTCATTTATGGGGAAGAGCGATAAATGACATGGCACTCAACTGGGTTCTCTGGAATAATAAATACCATTAGGGTATAATTGGGATTGAATCTAGAAGGGGGCTAATTAATGAGAACCCTTTTGCGTGATATCTTGGTAACACTAGTAGTGGCTTTGATAATCTTCTTCCTACTCCGTGCCACAATCCAGACCTCGGTTGTTATAACCGGTAGCATGGAACCTACCCTTCAAATCGGTCAACGGCTGTTAATAAACAAGGTTTCTTATAAATTCCACGAACCTGAAGCAGGTGACATAGTTACGTTTAACCTACCGGACAACCCAAAAGCAACCTTGATCAAGCGCATTATTGGCTTACCTGGCGATATTGTGGAGGTAAAGATGGGAGCGGTGTATGTTAATGGTTCACCACTGGACGAACCTTATATTAAAGACCCCCCTACCTATATCTTCCACGAATATGAAATCCCAGAAAATAACTATTTTGTTCTCGGTGACAATCGCAATAACAGTGGTGATTCACATACTGGGTGGACAGTGCCCCGCCAGAGCATAATTGGTAAAGCCTGGATAACAATCTGGCCGCCAGGTATGTGGGGACTCGTGGCTAACCCTTTACAGGAACAGCTGGCCAGCGCTGCGAGTGAATAATTGACTGGCCGGAGTTTATAGATTAAGGTAGCCTGAAGAGGCTGTGCCCGTTAAAGCACTATTCTTAATCCATATAGTAAGCGGTTCCCTTTGGTTATCTCCTAATCTAGCTCGGGTTCAATCAGACCGTAATTACCATCCTTTCGCCGATATAACAGGTTAAGCTTTTCACTATCAGCGTTGAAGAAGAGGAAGAAATCGTGGCCTAAAAGCTCCATCTGGTCTACAGCTTCAGCTACTGACATCGGCTTAACAGCAAACCGCTTAACCCTGACTACCTTTCGTGGAGGTGGTGCTGGCTCAATTTCCTCCTTGAACCCACCTCTAGCCAATGAGCTACCTCTCCCCTTGTTATACCGCTTACCTTTGTAACGCTCAATTTGACGCTCCATAATGGCGGCTACCTTATCAATGGCTGTGAACAGGTCCTCCCCCTCCCCTTCACTACGGAGCAGGGTGCCACTGCTGTCTATGGTTACCTGCACCACAAAGCGTTGCTGGGGAGACCTTGTCTTTTCCTCAAATAGTTCTACCTTAGACTCGATAATGTTAGGTAAGTGGCGGCTGAGCTTACCCAGTTTGCGCTCAATATAGCGGAGCACCGCTGGTGACAGCTCTATATTCTTACCAGTTATCTGTGGCTCCATTGGTTCACACTTCCAAAAGATAGTTAGTTGCCTCATCCCCCTTTATCCCCCCGTTCAAAGGGAGGATTTTAGAAGGGAAGCTATGCCCCTCTGGGGAAAAGGTCAAGGCTGACCGCGCTGCCGGCGCCGTTGTTGCCAGGCTGCTAGGAATATTAAAATGGCGCCCAAGATAATACAAACTACCACCTTAATTATTTTTGGTATATCCATAGTCAGGAAAAAGGCAAGGGTAAATATGCTAGTCAGGCAAGAAAGTCCATACATCGCTATGTGAGCTTTAATTTGCTTTCTCTTGGCTGCCTGCCAGCTTATCCAGCCAATAAAAGCCAGCGATAACATTATAGCTATAGCCGTTAACATCTAAATCACCAGCCTATTTCCTTAAAGTACTTGCCAAAGAAAGCAAACATACCTATTAGTAGAATAAGGCAAGCCAGTTTCCCCGGCTCAGAAAGATATTTTACATACTCGGCGGCTAGATAGGCTACACCGGAGATACATAACACAATACCAAGGCCATATAATATATAAGCTCTCATTTTCTAAGACCCCTAACGAACAACAGGAGGTTGGAGTGGTACCACCTCGCGAAACACGTCAAGGAGTATACTGCGCTCAGCTTCAGCCGTCTTTATCTTTACCGTGTATGCCTGACGCCGTGCCTCGCTATCCTGATACGGTTCCAGCTGCCTGGTGTCTACAGTCCACTCCACGGTAACTTTATCAAACGATTCTATCAATTTATCCTCAGAAAATAAATCAATAATCTTGTTATTTTCCTTCCATACCGATACCTGTATGGGGGTGGAATAAGAAGAGAAAAGGCGATTATCAATTTCATAACGAAAATGAACTGACTCCCCCCAATCAACCCCTGTTGACCAAGTCCTATCTTCTCTCGACCAGACGTCAGGTTCTACCTTCTGCTCCCATTCCCTGGCGGTTATATAGATAGTATCGTAGATACCCATGTAGCCATCAACGATAAATATAGCTATGATAGCGACAAAACAAACTATGGCCAAATATAAGAATATATTTCTTTTCATAGCTTAATTATCCTAAATCTCCCTAGCCAGCACCAGCCCCCATACTGAAGTCGCTCCGGTGGCTTTTAGTACCGTAGCACAGGCGTCAAGGGTAGCTCCAGAAGTGGAGACATCGTCTATAAGTAGCACTTGCTTATCCTTTAGTCTGTGGTCGCGACAAGTAAAGGCGTTGGCTACATTGCTCCGCCGTTCATCTACAGTTAATGTTCTCGCTTGGGGAGGTGCATGTCGCAAGCGGATAAGGCAGTCATCCACCACCGGTAAATTGGTGAGCTTGCCTAGCTGCTGAGCCAGCAGGCTAGATTGATTGTAACCACGCTCCCTCAACCGTTTGTGATGCAGTGGCACCGGTACCAGAATCTCTCCAGGTAGAGGGTTGACGATGAGATAATCGCTTAGCAAATTAGCCAGGGGTACAGCCAGAGCTCTAAGGTTTCGGTATTTTAGCTGATGAATGGCTTGGCGCATTACCCCGTCAAATCGGAACGGGGAGCGAATGCCATCTATCT
>SMTZ1_10007965_pt1 | contig 10594 bp, 11 predicted proteins | sample DeeMarSWOR136_30_FD_25667 | JGI IMG/M metagenome (IMG submission 25667) | reverse complement strand
TCTGAACTATATCATATTGCTCCTAATCAATTACTGAAAAAATTGAAACTTTCATAAATTCGTTTCTTGGGCTATTTAAAAGATACCCTATAGATACCCATGAGATACCCCATAGATGGAAAGGCATTTAAGTTTAAACTTTAAAGATTTAAACGAAAGTTAGGCAGAAGGAGAGTTCTCAATATTCTCGCCATTTATGCCCACATTTCGTGCAGCAGTAAAATCTTGTAGGAGGTTCATCCCCTGATCTAGTCTGTTGCATAAACCAATAAGCCTCATTATTCTCACATTCAGGACAAATTATCTTAGTCTTGGGGAAGGTATCCAAAGCATCTTTCTCGTCTAAAACAGGAATTATTTCTTTTTCAGTTTTTACTTTTTCAAGAATTTTAGTCGAGCTAACCTTTCCATAAGAGACATGACCACATTTTCTACAAACCCATCTCATTTTTTTCTTTCCTTTTTCGGCGATCATCAAGTTATTACATTTATCGCAGAATTTCATCTCAAAAGACCTCCTAGTGTTGTTGTTAACAAAAGTTTTGGCCAACCTAAAAACGGTATAACAGCAACAGCTTTCCCATGAATATTGATTGGTGTCCATGGGTCTTGAGAAGGATTATGATCCCCTTTAGTCACTATGTTCCCATCATCTATTTCGACTATTCTGTGGACGATTGGGGTACTTTGTCCTTTTATATCGTAGACTATAACATCACCAGGTTTTAACTCGTCTGCTTCAGTTCCAATAACAACCAATGCATCTCCTCTTAAAAACCCTCCAGTTATCGGCCAAGAATCTACCTCTTCTTGAGTGTAACCATAATTTTCTTGAAGGTATTCATAATGCCTTGCGGATGTGGTAACATCATGCGTCATAGAATCGGATACAACAGCAACGACAGGAAGGTCTGTCCCTAAAACCAATCCTAGACCAAAGTTTAGCAAGTAGGCTGCAACAACTCCTAAGAGAATGTAACCGACAGTTTCTACCAATTCTTTACTCGTTTTTTTCAAGCTCTTCCCCCACTCTCACCTTTTATCAAAGCGGAAGCAATCAAGTGCGCAATTCTTAAAGGTTCCGGTATCAAACTTCTTGTGCAACTCAACTTTATAATCTTTTCCACTTCCTCTTTTGATAAACCTTTAAATTGATAGTAAATATTTTTATTCTTTTCTATTTTCATCCCATGTATTTTTCCGGCATGTTCAACGCATTCCCATCTCTGTTTGAAGTCTTTAAAATGTTTCAACGCTTTTTTAATTTTCTCTAGATTTGGTTTTCTCCTGTTTACTACTATTACTGGCAACTTAGTTTTGTCGTACAAGCTTGAAATATCTATCATATTGAACCCACCGAATGATATTCCTTTCAACATTATTACTCTCAACTGTTCTTTATGCCTGGACTTATCGAGTAATTTTATCAAAGCTTTGGTAGCATCCATACCGTCTATACTAACTTCTGTCTTGAATGCTCCATCCGAGTAATCTCCGCCCCTGAACACTACGCCTATGACAGGGACTTTACCTTTTGTTCTTGGGACGAAAGGACCATCGTCAAATCCAACAATCCTTATTTCCTTTTTAACAGACCGCATAATACCATCTATAGATTGGAAAACAAAAACCTTAAATCGTTTACATTTTATGGTTTTACTGGTTATATGTCACTCAGAACTGAGAAAGCGAGAAGATCGATGAGGGTCAGATTAGCAAATCAACCTTATGTCATAAATCACATTGAAATGGTTACTAAAAAGGCTCTTGAAATCGGAAAAAAATTAAAAGAAAAAGGATTTAATGTGGATTTGGAACTTCTTGAAGTGGGCGGTTATTTGCATGATATTGGTAGAAGTGTGACACATAGTGTTGGTCATGCTGTTGAAAGTGCCAAGATAATTAAAGAGTTAGGTTTTTCTGAACCTGTAATAAGACTGGTTGAAAGGCATGTCGGAGCCGGGATAACTATCGAAGAGGCTGAGAAACTTGGTTTACCAAAAAAAGATTACATCCCAGAAACATTGGAGGAAAAGATTCTCGCTTATGCGGATAAATTTTTTGAGAGTGAATTAATATTCAAAACAGTAAATGGGGAACAAATCGTGGAGAGAAAGGATGTTGAGTTTGATTCCATAGAAACAACTTTGAAAAGGTTTAGAAAAAAGTTTGGCGTTAACAGTCCAGTTGTTCTGAGGTTGGAAAATTTAAGAGACGAGGTGGAGGGTCTCATAGGTAAATATTAAATTTTTAATTCCCAACACCTATTTACTTTAGAGGATTAACATGGTAAAGAAAACTTTCCCAGAGGCTATGCAAAGAATATACCACAGAGTATTCGTCTGTAGGAAATGTAAGAGTAAGATTAAAGCAGATTACGCAAAAGTCAGGGAAGGTAAGATCAAGTGTAGGAAGTGTGGTTCTAAATCCTTAAGACCAAAAAGGAAAGAGAAGAAGGTATAGCCATGGATAGTAAACTCGTTAAAAAATGGGTTGAACAGGGATTGAGTCCTTCAAAAGACTTTGAATTTTTTACTAGAAGAGAGAACCTAGTCATCGGCAAGTTAAAAGACCAACCTGCTCAGGTCGAATATAATTGTCCTTTTTGTGGATTCCACGAGATAAAAACCGTTGAAATGGAAAAGGGAAAAAAGAAATTCAAGAGACCGAAATTCAAATGTTCTAAGTGTGAAAGAGTGATAATCGTTCCTGATTTAAAGAAAAAATGATTCTATGAATAGAGAAGAAGCAATTATTCTGGTTAAAGAAAATATTAAAAAAGAAAATCTCTTTAAACATATTCTGGCTGTAGAAGCGATAATGAGAGGAACCGCCAAACATCTCAACGAAGATGTTGAGCCCTGGGGCCTGGTGGGTTTACTCCATGATATAGATTATGGACAGACTGAGAGTGACCCAAAAAACCACGGAATGATTGCAGAAAATTTGCTCAAAGGTAAAGTTGATGAGAAGATAATTCACGCAATTAAATCTCATAACTTTGAGAATACTGGAGTCGTGCCTGAAACAAAAATGGAAAAAAGTCTGATTGCAGCAGACGCTATTTCAGGATTGATAGTTGCAGCTGCTCTGATAATACCTTCTAAAAAACTGAAAGACGTTAAAGTAAAATCGATTAAAAAGAAATTCAAACAGAAAGATTTTGCTAGGAGATGTAGTAGAGAAAGAATCTTAGTATGTGAACATGTTGGGATCCCGAAAGAAAAATTCTTTGAAATTGCTTTGGAGGCAATGCAAGGGATAAGTGAAGAATTGGGGTTGTAAAATGAAAGAATGTCCATTCTGCCAATTAATTAATGAAAAAGAAAAATACTTTTACGAAGACGAAAATCTCATAGCCTTTCTCGATTCTCACCCAGTGACAAATGGTCACACGTTGATAGTCCCTAAGCGTCATATTTCAACACCCGATGAATTGAACGATAATGAGTGGAAAAACATCTTTCATGCGTTTAAACAGATTAAAAAATTACTGGATTTAGAATTTCATCCTGATGGTTACAATTTTGGAGTTAACATAGGAGAGTATGGTGGACAAACTGTTATGCATGTTCACTTCCATTTGATACCCAGATACAAAAAAGACACTAAAATTCATGAAGGCGGAATTAGGAATGTAATCCCTGAAAGAGGCCCTTATAAGAGTCTGAAACTTACTCCTAAAAATATTGATGATTTAACTAAAACATTAAAAAATAAAAGAAAATAAAAAATACTTTTAACCAACTTTCTTTATTTCCCCTTTTCTCGGAACGTTGAGTTGCAACTCCCCTCTGAATTCCGTCACATAACCGTTCTTTATCTCTATATTATCTCCTTCTCCTATTTCATCAATCTGTTTTCCCCAAAGAGTCAACGGTATCTTACCAGAATCATCTTCGATCGTGGCAGTAGCAACTCTAGTTTGGTAACCAAGTTTAGTTCTCACATTTCTAGGTTCGGAAACGTCTAAAACTTTGGCCGTCAAATTAATTTCGTTCATGCCAAGTTTCAGTTCATTTATCTTCAACTTTTTCTCCCTCTACTTTTTTGGTTTTTCGGGCTTTTTTTTCTTCTTAGGTTTTTCTTCTTTGGGCTCTTCTTCAACCTTTTCTGGTTCTTCAGGTGTTTCTTCTTCAGGAGCTTCTGCAACTTCTGCCTCTCCAACTTTTTCTCCAATCGCAAACCTTCTGGCAACTTGTGTTATCTTTATTTTACACTTGTCTCCCTTTTTTGCGTTAGCAACGAAAACGACAAAATTCTTAACTCGTGCTATTCCATCTCCTTTAGAACCAGTCTCTTTTATCTCAACATCGTATGTTTCTCCAACTTTTACTGGTTTTTCAAATCTATCAAAACCTCGGTCTCCAAACCTTGGTCTTGAAAACCTTCTTTCCATAATACAACCTCCTTAGTCGTCAATAAAATCTCAAGGATTAGTCATCCCTTAAGCATTAACCCCCTTCAATAAAAAAGTTATCTAAAATCAAATTTAAATAATTTTCTTAACCCACGTATCCAAGTTCTTCTTCAGGTTTCTTTTCTTTCATGACTTTCTTCTTAAACCTCTCATCGAACTGCTTGTAAAAACTAACGATCTTTTTACTCAAACTTGGCTTAACTTCTTTCAAAGCTTTGTTGAAATGTTTCATCATTACTTGCTTTGCTTTTTTATCCTCTCTCAACGCATGCATTGCCGCTTCTCTACACAGATTCTCTAAATCCGCTCCTGAGAAATCATCAGTAACATTAGCAATTTTCTTCAAGTCAACATCTTTCAATGGCATGTCTTTTGTCTTTATCTCCAAGACTTTCAATCTGGCTTTCTCGTCTGGCTCTGGCACTAGTATCTGTCTATCAAACCTTCCTGGCCTTAATAGAGCAGCATCGAGCATGTCAGGTCTGTTCGTTGCAGCAATAACAACGACATCATGTAAATCTTCCAAGCCAGATAGCTCAGTCAACATCTGAGAAACAATTTTTTCTGTAACATGCTCCCCAAAACCTAAACCTCTTCTTGGAACCATCGCATCTATTTCATCGAAGAATATGATTGAAGGTGAGACTTGTTTAGCTCTCCTGAACAATTGTCTAACTCTTTTCTCACTCTCGCCAACCCATTTACTGAATAGTTCTGGCCCTTTCACTGCTATGAAGTTGGCATTGGATTCGGTTGCAACAGCTCTTGCGAGTAGAGTCTTTCCACATCCTGGAGGACCATACAACAAAACCCCTTTTGGTGGACTTATTCCCATTCTTTTGAATGCATCCGGCGTAGTCAAAGGCCATTCCACTGATTCTTTCAAATTTTCTTTTACTTTTTCCAAACCACCAATATCATCCCATTTAACATTTGGAGTTTCAATGAGAACTTCTCGCATTGCAGAAGGTTCGACTATTCTCAAAGCATAATCAAAATCGGCTTTATTCACAGAAAGTTTTTCTAACACTTCAGTCGGAACTTTTTGTTCTTCCTTCCATTTTATTCTTGGCAGAAGTCTTCTCAACGCGCGCATCGCTGCTTCTTTTGTTAACGCAGTAATATCAGCCCCTGTGTAACCGTATGTTATATCCGCCAATTTATCTAGACTAACATCTTTTGCAAGAGGCATGTGTCTGGTGTGTATTTCCAGAATCTCTTTCCTTCCTTTTCTGTCAGGAATACCTATCTCTATTTCCCTATCAAACCTCCCAGGTCTTCTTAAAGCAGGATCAAGCATGTTCTGGACGTTCGTTGCAGCGATAACGATTAGTTTTCCTCTCGCTTTCAGACCATCCATTAGCGTTAACAATTGCGAAACAACCCTTCTTTCAACTTCTCCATGCACTTCTTCCCTCTTTGGGGCTATGGAGTCGATTTCATCGATGAATATAATCGACGGTGAGTTCTTCTCTGCTTCTTCAAAGATCTTTCTCACGTTTTCTTCTGATTGACCATACCATTTACTCATGACTTCTGGTCCAGCAATAGAATAGAAGTTTGCACCTGATTCATTGGCAACTGCTTTTGCCAATAAAGTCTTTCCGCATCCCGGAGGACCGTATAACAAAACCCCCTTTGGCGGTTCTATCCCAAGTCTAGTGAAAAGCTCAGGATGTCTCAGAGGAAGTTCTATCATCTCTCTAACTTTCTGGATTTCTTCATGCATCCCACCGATATCCTCATAAGTAACAGATGGTATAGCCCTCTGTTCGAGTTCAAAACCTTTCGGTAGTCGTCTCAGTATTTCAAGTCGAGTCATGTCAGTTATTTTAACAATTCCATCAGGATCAGTATTAGTTATGACAAACCTAGTTTCGCCAGTTGGAGTGAAAAAAAAGTCTTCAATATCAAATCCAAAAGCTTGAAAAATATTTGGAGTCCCGCTCATCTCATCTCTTCCTTTAACAACAGGAGAAGGAACGATAATATCTCCTTTAGCAACAGGACGATAATAGATGTTTTGTTTTACGAGATTTGGACTAATTTGAACTATCATACCTTCTTGAGCAGGAGCAAGTGTAACTTTCTTTGCTTCTTTAACATCGGCCTTTCTTATTTTTACGACTTCACCGACACCACCCCCGATATTCCTTCTAACCAACCCATCCATTCTTGCAACATTCAAACCAGCATCGGCAGGATAAGACCTTACTGCTATTGCTCCGGTCTTTCTTGTTCCTTCTAATTCGATTACATCTCCCTCTCTTATTCCTAAATTCTGCATGGTGCCAGAATCTATTCTCACTATCCCTCTTCCAAATTCTTCCCTTTGAGTTAATTCGCCAATCTTCAATTCAACTTCTTTTTTCTCTTTCATCGATTCACCCTCTCAACATTTCTTCCTTTTCTTTATCGAGTAAAACATCGAACATATCCCATTTAATTTTATCTTCCCATTCATCTAAAAACTTTCTCATTCTATCCATGTGTCTTTTCATGATGATGAACATCGACCTGTCCACTCTAATGTGAGGCATCTCGTCCAGTAAACCCTCTCTTCTGTAGGTGTATCTTTTTTCCTCTTTTTTAACTATTTGTTTCCAACCGTATAACTCTTTGTAAAATTTGTTCCTCTCTGAGTTGCTGTTGAATCTACTGGTTTTTACTGTGAATGTTATCAGTACTGCTTTCTTTTTTTCAATCATGTTCATCATTTAGTGTTTATTTAAACTAAAATATACTCAGAAAAGTTTATAAAATTACCGGTCGGCATGTTTGTTTGCATTTATCTTCCCCTTGATATTCTTTCTAAAATCTCTCTAGCCCTCTTCAAATGCGATGTTGCCAACTTCTTTAATCCTTTTCTGAATGCATTATCAGCCAAAGTTAATTCATTCTCAGCTTCAGCAACATTATAACCTCGTACTTTCAATCGTTGCGATGCCATTCTAAGATATGCTGTCTCTCGTTGTAACTTTACTGAAAGAGAGGGTTTAGAAGGTTTGAACCCGAATGGTATTTTCTTACCCAAAACTTTAGTATAGATGAAATAGCCGGTCGGTATCAAAGCTCCGATTACAATCAAAGCAATGTACATCGTGTTGATCCCAGCCACTTCTTCACATTCTTCATCAGAACAAACATTATCACAACAATAACCATAACAACAATCAGTATCAGATGAACATGCTTGCCCAGTCGATGCACATGCTCTCGTGGTCGCAGGTGGAGACGTTGTTGGAGTTGCTATAGTTGTAGTAGTTACAGGGGGTGTGGTTGTGGTCGCGGGTGGAACTGTAGTAGTAGTGACGTTTGTTTCGTTTGGCGTGGTGGTAGTTACATCCCCATTCCCACCATCCGATACAGTAGTTGTTTCAGTTGGTGTTGTAGTAGTCGTAGAAGTCGTAGTACTAGTACTCGTTGTAGTGGTTGTAACCGGAACACCATGTAAATACTCACTCATGATTCCTTCTGCAGATAATGCACTATTATAAACTTTTACTTCATCTATTGTGCCATTGAAATATTCTCCCACCCAATAACTAGAACCTATGTAGATATCTCCTGTAGTATCTATCGCTGTGACCCCGTCTGTAGCATTTGCTTCCTCAACACCATCTACAAACAATCTAACGATGTTGTTTGGTTTATCTCGAACTGCAGCGATGTGATGCCATCCTCCATCTGATATGTTAGTTGTGCTGTACAGATCGACGTCACTGCCTACATCAGCCCACATGTAGAAATTAGCATAATCCCAGACAGCGATAGCAACACTCCAATCATACTTGTCAAAAATGACTTTGTAATTGTCTAACGTCTTTACCCAAACTAGGATGGTGAACGTATCGTAATCGAATGCTAAGCTTGGTGAATTGGAAACAAAAACATAATCATCCACTCCATCAAAATTCAAACAAGAACCAGAATGACAATCTGAAGTCCAGTTAGGACATGTTCCAGAACCCGGTGAGCATGTTCCATCCCCTAGAGTCCCATTATTACCATAATCAGAAGAGTCATAGGTCATGTTGCCAGAACCTTCATCGAAATTCCAGTAACCAACCAAATAAGAAGTTATTCCACGTACGATGAAAGTCCTGTTTTCAGTAGTATTTTCATTCCCTAGACTATCATTTGCATAACTGTAATAGCCAACGACCTCACCCACATCAAGGTTTGAGGCTGGGATGGTATGAGTGAATTCGCGCGACACAGCCATTGGGATGATGCCTAAACGCATTAATGTTTTTGAAATTCTTTCTGGGATTTCTGGGAACAATAACATAGAAATTAAAAATATGATTAGGATTACTGTAGTGAAAGTTAAAACTGTTTTAAACTTACCACTTAACTTTCTCTTTTTTGCTCTGATTATTGCTAATGAAATAAATGTACTAGTCATCCCTAAGAACACAAAGAATGAACTACCCAGTATCTCCCCAGAACAGACTCCTGTCACTAGATTGCAGACATGTTCTTCCCATGCGCCAGTAGAATTTTCATAGATGATTACAGTATCCAAATATTCGTAATCGAACCATTCAACTTTTATGTCAACTGGATCCGATTCTGTCACATTTGAAGGTTCATGTCTTAGATTGGACCATTCTGGCGGTAATTCGTATACGGAAACAAAACTAAATCCATCAGAAACATTCCAATTGTTATTAGTATCATTAGCATAAAATTTCCATCTTATCGTGCAACCAACAGTAGCATCTATTATTTGGGTAACATTGCTCCAATCTTCTGTCCCCCCTATCGGAAAAGTTGACTTGGTGATGTTTGCGAAAGAACCAATACAATTATCCAGAGAAAAAATATATGAGTCCAATCCAATATTATCAGTCCATCTCAACCTGAATTCAATTGGCTGTCCCGCTATCATAAAGTTAGTTGAATTGTCAGACCATTGGGGCGGTGCTCCGTCAGTAGTCATGAAACTAAATTCATCAGAAACATTCCAACCGTCAGAAGTATTATTAGCATAAACTTTCCATCTTATCATTTCTCCTACTGTAGAATCAACAACTTTAGTAACGTTAGACCAAGCACGAGTTCCATTTGGAATCGATTCACCACTGATAAACAAATCACTGATCTTTAATTCTACATTCCCACCAGACCCACCCCCAGTTATAACAAATAATGCTTGAAAAACTCCATCCTGTAAATAATATTCTCTGATTCTACGCGATTCTGTGACAAAAAAAGTAGGAAAAGTCGAGTCTACGAGACTCCAGCTTCCTCCCCTCATTAAATAGAGTTTTATATCTCCACCAGCAGAACCTGCCCATGTGTAGTAAAACATTGAATCGACTGAGACGTTAGTAAAATCGACAATTAAATTTGCTTGATTGGATACACCTGCACCAGCAGAGGCGTTTAGAGTTGAATGAGTTGAATTATCGTAAAGACCATTATCCCACGCATTAGTGGGGTTAATCACAAATGCATTACCATCAGAAAAAGTTGAGTAACTAGATGGTCTTAAATAGAATTCTCTCCAAGAGTCATTAACAAAATTTCCAGTTGCGTCATCAAAACTAAAAATATATCCAGATACCCCAATATCATCAGTCCATTTCAGTCTGAATTCAACTGGTTTTGCTGCAAAAATTGAACTAGTCGAATTATCCGAATATTGAGGTCCCATAGAAATCATAGGAATAGTAGTAGTGGTTATGCCTTCTCCCGTAGTAACAAGACTAAATACTTCACTCTCATTCCAATTGTTATTAGTATCATTAGCATAAACCTTCCATTGCACCAGAACTCCTGGCGTAGGGTTCAAGGTTTTTATAACATTAGACCATGCTGCGCCTCCATAAGTGGCGTTTGTGTATCCAATATGGAAAGCATTATATCCACCAGTCCATGAGCCTATCCCATTACATGCAGAATACCATAAATGGTATGTGTTGCTCGTTTCATCAATAATTCCTGCACTGCGATATATGTCTTGGTTGTCCCACCCACTACTCGATGGGTCAAGTCCTATATCAGAAAAATCATAAGCCTGCCAGTTTACTTTATCTGTTGATTCTAAAAAACGAAGTTTATGATTAACATAATCTTGTCTATACGTCATTAACATCCAGTAAACACCAAGTTCATTGTTGTAGTTTACGTTTGGATGCCATATATCATAACCGCTAGGACCACCTG
>SMTZ1_10007964_pt1 | contig 10594 bp, 7 predicted proteins | sample DeeMarSWOR136_30_FD_25667 | JGI IMG/M metagenome (IMG submission 25667) | reverse complement strand
CTTTCTCGAGTTGCTGCTATCACAATGCCTGAAGGACCGTAACCCACTTTTGGATCTCCAAGGCTCAGATCGACGAGTTTTACAGATAGCCTGCGAAGACTTGATAAATTTCTTAAAATTTCACTGGGGACTGATTGATCAAGAGGATGGCGATTACGATTTGATCGAAAAAGTCCAAAAGTATTTCGAGGACAATTCTGAAGAGTTTTCGGAGTTCGTAGGCATATGGGCTGGCCTCTGGATAAAAAAGTGGAATGAAAGAGTTAAACTTCTCATAGGAAACAACGGCTCTTCCCAGTGGTCCCGAGTGAATAAACGGTTAGAAAATGCAGAACCATTGTGGCGACAAATCGAAAAACGCGGGGAACTCAAAAATATACTAGTAGAATCTTTGATTAGGAACGGAGAAATTTGCGGAACCTCTATAATGGCAGAAAACTTGCTGAAACTTGAACTCGAGACACGTGACGAAAAACACGGTTGGAGCAGCGAGCAGGAAAGACTTCTAAACATTGTAAACACAACCCTGCGAAAAGCAAGACAACTAGCCTATAGCAAAGGGCCTCTTATCTTTGTGAAAATTGACAAGAGGTACTTCATGCTCAACTAATATCTGCTACATTTTCTTCTTTTTCTTCATACTTTTAAAATCTTTATTACTTCCCTTGCAACAAACGTTTTACGCAAATCCTTTTTCAATTGGAAAACGTGAATTGCAGAAAGCCTTGATAACTAACATAACCTGCAATTTCTAAGATATAACCTTAAATCATCTCGACCTACCGTTAACGGAAAAGTTCGAATATGCCAAAATAGAACAATGATGAACGATCTATTTCTATAAAGCACACACAGATTTCGGTAATAGCAGAGATTATGAGCTAATCTATTTCCCTAGTCAGTATTTGACTAGCGAATATGGCGCCAACTACAAGAATCCCTATGCATCCCATCAACGCAAAAGCGTAGAGAGGCTGATCTTTTAATAGAGGCTGAAAAGCGCTTGCAACGACAGGTGCAATAATCGCTAGAAAAGCCACTGCACCAATAGTGCAAACGACTATGATCCCACTTGTAAAACTGATCCATTGGTTGATGGCATTTGTTTCATTTTCCTTTCCACCTTTTGACAAGAAATCGTGACGCGCCAAATTCCCCAAAGTTGTACATTTAAGGTAGAAATATCCTCCTATTGCCACCATGGTTGTGGCGAAAACCTCATAGTAAGTAATACTCTGCGAAGTTGCAATGAAGTAGGGGAAGCCTCCAACTTTCGATTCTACTAGGATAGACGGTAAAATAAGCGCTACGATGAACGCAAAAAACCCTCGTCCTCTAGCTTCAGGAACTAGCAACACGGTGGTTATTCCCATTAAGATAGCGAAGAAGGAGACAAAAGTGGGAAATGCTTCTATTATCTCTTTACTCAGAGGGGACAAAGCAAGAATAGCTAAAGCAAATGAAAGTAGTAAAGCTATATGCTTGTTGTAACGCGACACGCAAACATAGCTGAAAACTACGGTCATTCCATAAGACAAGTAGCGATAGAAACAAATTCCATTTATCAGAACGTTTGTTTGCGTGTTCAAAAAAGTATAGGATGCGGATACGCTCATCAGAACTATGACAATAAATTGAAAGACTGCAGCTATCTTAAATGAGCTTTCTAGTTTCAACGACTCTCACCTTGCCTTAAAGATTTTACAAGTTTGACTCCTAAAGCCTCTTCCATTGGGTTCCAATCCAGCACTATTGTCCCCATTTTTCTTGCGTTCTGAGAGAGAACTCTGCTCTTCGCTTCGAGCATTTTGGCAGCAAAAATTTCGAGTTCATTGACCTTTGGAATAAGGCTGTAAGGTATTACATTAACAATTATTGTTTTTATTCCTTCTCTCTTCCTTCGGAATCTCCAAATCTCTTCTAATCCACTTAAAAGGGCACTCAACCTGCTCAGGGTTACATGGGTGATAATGACTATCAGTGGAGAAAGAGTGATCAAATATTTCCGGTTTCTTTCTAGAGCTTTTGACAGTCCTTCTTGCCAATAGACTCTAAATTTGATCCCCGTGGGGTTCAGTTCGAGCATCTCTTGAGAGATTTTAATGAATTGTTTCTTTCCAGTCTCAGGGTAGAATGTTTTGCCAAGATCGTTATAGACATACATCCCGAGACGGAACCCTTTGTTAAGGAAGTAGTAGGCAATGCTGTTTGCAGCCTGGGTGGCGTACTCGAAAGCATTCTCAACGGATGTCCCAATGTTCATGTCAGGGTGGGCATCGAGAAATATCCAGACTGTCTGTTTTCCTTCGCGTTCATACTCGTTTACTAGTGGATTGAAGATCCCCCTCGCTGCAGCCTTAGCAGATGCCTTCCAGTTGATAAATTTGAACGGGTCTCCATGCACATAACTCCGTATTTCTTTAAAATCTGTGCTTAAAGGACCTACTTTAGCAATGCTTTCCATTGGCTGAGTTGTGTAGGCGGTGCTCCGTAGTGGCCTTATTCTAGATATGTTTGGCAAAAAAGGACGTACAGATAATTGTTTTGGCTCTGCAGATGAGCCATGTTGAGGCACTCTAAGTCCAAGAAAATGCCTTGATTCCCAACGAACTCCGCTGATGAAGTAGCTACCACGTTTGGTGCATCTAACTTTGTAGGAGAGAGTGAACCGTTTCTCCCCAAATCCTTTTGCAATTACTTTGTAATTGCTTCCGTCAATGAGTTCGAAATGCTTCGGAAATTCGTCATAAATGATAGCCGAACCCAAGCCGTAACTTATTCTACCCGATATTCGTACCTCTAAAGTCTCGCCGACCCATGCAGAACCAGGAAAGCCTTGCTTTTGCCACTCAATTTTTGGAAGTGGAATAGAAACTCCAACTAAGTAGATAAAAATTGGAATGAGCGATGCGTAGAGCAGCAAAGAATTAGCAAGAACCAAACCGAAGAAGAAGAGTATGCCAAACCACGTCAAAAGACTGCTGGATTCTTTGGTGAGCAGGCTCACTTAATTTACCTCGGCTGGAACTCCTTTGGTACGGGCATCGAGTTCACAATGCCCTTTATTATGTCTTTTTCGTCCACTCTCTGCAATACATGCTCTACTTTGAGGATCAACCTGTGAGCAAGGGCGTTCACAGCGAAGGTTTTGATGTCGTCAGGGGTCACAAAGTCTCTTCCTCTCATAAGTGCCATCGCCCTCGAAGCCTTGAGTAAGGCTAAGCCTCCTCTTGGACTGGACCCCACCTCAACCTGTTGATGCTGTCGCGTTTTCCTAATAATATTAGAAATGTACTTTAGAACCACGCCATCTACATAAATGTCGTTCTCTACAGTCTCTTGCAAAGAGCGAAACTCGGTTGCCGATATGACTGGCTTCAGATCTCTAGTTGGATCATCTTTTTTCCATTCTATCCGTCGTTCGAGAATCAGTTTCTCTTCATCTAACGATCTTGGATACCCTGTGGAGAGTTTGAGCAGGAAGCGATCCATTTGTGCTTCTGGTAACGGATACGTGCCCTCGTATTCTATGGGGTTTTGTGTTCCTAATACGAAGAAGGGTTCCTGTGCTATGTGGGTTTCTCCTTCAATAGTGATCTGTCTCTCTTCCATGACTTCTAGGAGAGCAGATTGAGTCTTTGGTGGTGATCTGTTAATTTCATCGGCAAGTAAGACATTTGTGAATGCTGGGCCTTTCAGAAGCTCAAAAGACCCGTCCTTTGGATTCCAAACCTTGGTTCCAAGAATATCTGAAGGTAAAAGATCGGGAGTGAATTGAACCCTGGAAAATCTGCATCCTACAGAAAACGATAGTGTCTTTGCTAAAAGTGTCTTTCCCAATCCTGGATTGTCCTCAAATAGAACATGTCCATTGGCCAAAGCTGCTGCCAACAACTTTGCTACTAACAGTCGGTCTCCTACATATATTTCACATATCTGATCTATCACTTTTTCGCATGCTTTTCTTGCTGTTTCTAAGTTCATATATTCATCTATCCTTCAATTTCTGCCATGAGATCCTCTAAGAGCTTCTTCCTAGCTTTTTTGTTCTTTCTATTGAAACTTTCTTTCACTGATGGAAGAGCAAATATCGACGGCTTCTTATCATGATAGTATAGGAGTGGAGCCATGGTTCTTATGATTTGTTGCTCTGCGTCTCCAAGATCACGTAGATGCAACGTTAAATACACCAGTAAAGGCTCTTTTATTCCTCGATTTACAAATTGTTCCTGAACAAATGTCAACTGTCTAAAGTCGGCTCCAGTTTCGCGTTCAACTTCCTGTATATGCTTTCTCCACTCTGTGCGTTCTGACTCTACGTAAAGTTCTCTAAAAACCATTTTAACATTAATGTACATGATAGCTATAGCAAAAGTTATTGCGACCCACTCTGCTATCACTAAATAAGGGTTCAGCTCGATTATAGAGGGTCTAACAAAACTTAGATATGCAGTCAGAGAAAAACCCAGAATAAAATTTCTTTGTAAACCTTCAGAAACCCACTTTGACATCGTCGAAATCACAAGATTATCTACGTCTTTAAGAGTATTGAACAGAGATCCTAGACTGAGTCCAAGCAGTCCACCTGTGAAGGAAAAAGAAACATAAAAAAGCAAAATGTAGCTTTCTGAAAGAATTGCTAATGCGTTATCAACTGCGTTTTTGGAAAGTAAGAAAGCGAAAACTGAAAGCGCTAAAATGCGTAGCCATTTGGCGGTAGTCCTTCTCTTTGAAGTCTGTTCAATAACTACCGAGGCAACATTTGAGGAAAAAAGAAGACAAACCATTGACAAGGAAGGTACTAGAAGAAAGGATGTGTCAAGCTCAAAGAGGTTTAGAGCCAGTAATTTAGGGCTGAGAAACAGAAAAAGGAGAACCCCTATCACCGCCCATACAATCGCCTCTTTAACAACTTTATTTAGTTTTCTCTGCATTAAATTTCAACTCTTTGAGAGACTGATACATTGTCTCGTAATCCTTCCTTTCTATTGAATGTATGCTGTATTCGGTTTTCTCGAAGCAGTCTGTCACTTTTTGAAGAATCTTTTCATCAAATTTACCTGTGTTCAAAAGGAGATTTTCAATTTCCCTCGCCGTCATTTCGTCTTCTATTTCCAAATGTTTTTGATCTAAGATTTGAAGGAAGCCTATATAAAGATCAATTATTTCCTCTCTATAATCAACTATGCGCAATGTTGCTTCAGCAGTTGCAGTAGGGTGTTGCGATTTATTAATCAACCGTGCCGCCACTTGATAAACGCCTTTCTTCTTAAAGACGTGCGAGAAAGTAGTATACCTTTTTGAGAGAATGCTTTTTGCAGTTTTTTTGTCGTTTACAAGAAATTCCACCGTTCTTCCTTCTGCTCTTTTTCGCATTCTTTCATTTGGCAGGCATTCTATTCGCAGTTTCTCTCCAACTCCCCAAACGTTAGGGAATGGGCTTCTGATATCAGGAAAACTGATTGTAAAAAAAGTTCTCTGATCTAACTCAACTGGTAGTAGCTCTTTCTGTTGTTCATCTATCAATTCTATGGTCTTACTCGTGTAGAAAAGCGATCGCTTTGCTACAAATGAGATGGCGATCGTAACTGAAATGATAAAGGGTAGCAAGAACACGATAGGTATTACAGGTTCAGCGGTAATTGTTACAGAAGTCATCGCAGGTAAATATGTGTCTGAGCCTTCGAATCGTAGGGTCAAACTGATGTTCTCTGGCAGTAGTCTAACGGTGTCTAAAAGAAATTTCACATTTCCCTCATTGTCAGTTTTTCCTGCTAGACCATAATTTTCTATAAAGATGTTCGCTTCTGGGATTGGTAGCCCATGATCGTCAAGAAGAGACGCTGATAAAGAAAGCCACTCTCTTCCACTTGCTTTCTTGGAAGATGTTATGCTAAAATCGGTCTTTGCTGTGACGTTCACTTCTTGGCTCAGATTCAAATCTCTTGGTTGAATTATAAAACTCAAAGTGTGGGCGCCTAGTTCTTCTTCAAGATCCACTTGGAAATTATAAAAGAAAAAACCACTGAAATCAGTCTCGACCGTCGATAATGGGTGGCCATCGAGTGCTATAGTTACAGGTTCTTTCCACATTCCCATCTTATTCATGTCGACCATACCCTGAACGAGGCAAATTTCTCCTCGTATAAACTGACTCCTAGTGAAACTTTGGACCGTGGGGGCCCCAGTCTTTACGCTAATAGTCTCTGTTGCATTAAAACCGCTTATATACTCGTCTCCAAGAAAGGTGACATTAAGTTCAAAAAGTCCAGGATGCATAAATCTTTTCTCGTGGACTGTGAGAAAAACTCCATTAGCATCTGTGAAAGTTTGCCATTTCCAGTTGATTGAAAGGTTGTCTAGTAATCGTATTTCTAATATTATACATGCGTTTTGAACTGATGTTCCATCATCCAAAAATAAGTAGCCATAAACTGCCGGTTGATCTCTCACAAATGTTGGGCTTTTCACTTTGAGCTTCAAAGATGTCCTAGCGCGCACTTTGATGACGACGGAGTCGCTAACAGATGGAGCATAACTAGAATCTCCTAAAGAGATAGCAATAAGATTGTGAATGCCTTGTTCCACGTATAATGGCACTTGACAATTTGCCCAGAAATGCCCGATTAACGAAGAGCTTCCACCAATAACTGTGCTTTTTTCTTCCTCTGTCTCTGATAACAAGATGAAAACGGGAAGATCGTGTACTGACTCATTTTTATCCGTATAAATCTTCCCCCCAATGTTGAAATAATCCCCTCTGAATATAAACTCGTCAACAGAACTAATCCCAGTAGTCGTGGATACTCGTTTTTCCTTTCCAACTTCCGTCACCGCCATAATGGAGAACGTCTTGTAATCATACAACGACATTGCACGGACTGTAAATACATTTGTTTCGTCAAGACCTGCGTTTTCTGGTATCGTAATCTCTATCAAAGCGTCTTCGGTCTCGAAAGGTCCAACTACTAGTTCCTTTGGGATGACCCTGCCTTCCCATTTTTCTTTGCCATATACAGATAACCTGATGTTGTCTGTTATGTTACGTTTATTTATAACCTTTAATTGATAGAAAACCTTCTCGCCACAGTATCCTTCGGCTTTTATTGGCGACGCTTCAAGGCGAGGAGAATCCGCAGGCGGTGGTGTGGCGTCAAATCGAACCCACCCATAGGGAGGTAGGTATGCCTCTGTCTCTGTATGGGCACCTTTTGAATAGTAGTAGGTCTTGTTTTCAAACGTTCTCTCAGGTTTAAACCCATAACTTATTCTTGCTGGTATGCCCTGACATCTTAAGATCACTGTGAGCGCAGTCGCCGCATCTATACATACACCTTCTCCCCATTGCATGTAAGAAAGAACCCAGTCACGATTGATTACTCGAAATTTTAGACCTTCCCAAAGGTTGAAATCATAGTCAAAGTGGGTTCTTAAATACTGAACATCTGCAAAGATTTGGTCGAGAACCTTGTAAGAATCATGCTTTAGCTCCCTAGCTAATTCCCAAACTTCATCCGGTAGAGAAGGTAATTGCAGGTAAACATTACGAACATCTTGTGGGACATTGTCCAAGGAAACAAGGCTTCCATTGATTTCGTTGTAATCTATATGGTACCATGTAGCCTGATAGATTATTTCGGTTTTATTATCAATTCCAGAGATTCTAATTCCATAAGTTTCAGCAACACTGTCCATGCGTAACTCGAACTCCCTGTATGGAGACAGTGTTGGATTCGACACGCTGGTTTTGGATGGAGGAACAGGTAAAGAAACCTCCTCTTCAGTGGTGTTCATCTCGATAGTGAAGATTTGCACATCACTATTGTTCTGAATTTTCGGAAACTCCTCTATACTTTCCTCGGTCGTGGTGCTGCTCCATCCAAAACCGTCGTAGTAATCGGCTGTAGAAACCCTCCAGAATATGGCAGGATCAGCCGGTGAAACTGCAAACACAAAATCGGAATGCTCTCCTGTTTCTTTCCATGGGAACCATTCTTTGTCAGAAGGAGGTGGGGACTCGTAGTAACCAGTTAAATTGTCAAAAAGTGCAGAAAGCAAAAGTGTTGAGAAGACCAAAAGTAGAAGTACTGCTAACATAGACGATCTTTTCATCTTGGGTCAATTCCAACCGAATTGAGGAGAGATTGTAACTTCTCCAAAAGAAACGTTGTATGCGTAAGAATTAAGCATTAGCATTAATAGATCATTTAATGTCAAAAATTTAGAACGCGGAATTAAGAGTTGTTTCCTAGGTTTTTATAACTCCACCTGAAACGGACTCAATTAATGTAACCGAAATCCTGTACAGACTAGTTGCGAAAATCGTCAAATAAAATGCCCATGCGATGATTTCCGTGATCCACATTAACAAAAGGAAATTGTTAAGAAAATGTAGCGCAAAATTAGCAACAGAAAACAACGCCGTCATAATCGACATGCACAAAATCCATTTGTCCGTTAATCCTCTATGCCTATGTTTGTAGAACAAAAAACACAGCATGATTGAAAACAGAAGCACCCATAGATGAGACGTCATAACTACTTTTAGTTCACCGTTAGCCCTACTTCCAGGGATGATTATGGGAAAATTAGAGAACGACATTATGCCGGCAAGAAGTAACACCCATTGAAATATAACAAAAAAATGTGGAAACAGCCAACTATTCATGAGGGCAAACAATCTATGTGCGAGTTTTCGTCCTCCTATTGGAAACTGGATTTCTGTCACGTAGTCTTTTGGTCCGCTTTTATCTTTCAAATTCGGATGAATAATATGTACTTCCCTTGGTGGACCTTTTATCGCATATCCTTTATTTTCAATCCATTTAAGTAGAGCTTTGTAGGTAGAGGAAATTTTTTCGTGGGGGCCACGATGAGTTATCGTAGCCATTCTTTGTTCTGGCAGTTCTCTGATCTGGATTCTTTCGTCTTTTTCTACAGGTTCTTTTATCTCAAAGCATACTTCGTATGTGACGATGTTGTTGGAATTGAACTCGTAAAGCTCATCGGAAAGAATCGTCAACTTTTTGCGTGGTCTGATATCTCTTTGCTTTAACCATTTTAGGAGCTGTTTAAAGTATTCTTCTTCTTTTGATCGGGAGGATCGTATTCTTAAGGCTGCGACTTTGAAAGATTCTACGTCTTTGACTTCTATCTTTTCCATCATATTTTCTTTCCACTTATTCTGTAATGAGAATCAAAGATTTTTAGTGTTACGCAAACTTTGGCTCATTAAGGTCGATTGCCGAGAAAGATTTCAACTGTTGAAACGCTGCAGAAAAGAGTGTTGCTATCTTTTTCTTACACCTTGAAGAGTTTTGGTTCGCCACGAGTATGTTTTCAGAGTGGGGGACTCTCCATAGCCGCATGCGGAGCATCTTTTTTTCCTTAAGTTGTAGGCTCTTCTTCCGCATCTCCTGCATTTGGTGTGTATCAGTTTTGTTCCATGTTTTCCGAAGGATGCGGTGCCTTTCCCCATGTTTTTCACCTTGGAGGTGGTGAGATTATTACTACGTTGTCGCCTCGGACGATTAGGATGTCTAGTTTTTCAGTGTTTTCTGGGTCTGTTGTGTCTTCTGTTTCTTCGAGTACTAGGTTTAGGTGTTGGTCGAATCCTTTCAGTTTTCCTCGTAGGCTTTTTCCGCCTTTTAGGCGTACGAGTACTGTTTTTCCTAGGCTTTCTTGGAGGATTTGGGTTGTCATTTCGCTCATTTTTTGCCCTCTTGCTGATGTGTGTCTTTTAATAGGTGAATTCATTAATCATTTAAATGTATCTGTGGAGTTTTGTGTGTGTTCTCTGCGCAGTGATTAGACCATTCTATTAGGATCCAAATATGGGTGGTTTTGTGGTGTTGGTAAAGTAGAAATAGGGTTGTATATAATAGATGTGTTGGGTTAGGAGGAGGTGAGTGTAAAAGAGATGAGTGATGCTGATGTTTCGGTTGTTGCGGCTGGGCGGGGTGAGCAGTATTCTGGTTCTCCTAGTCCGTTTGCGTTTTTCTTGATGTTGTTTTTGCTGTTTCTAGTTTTGGCTGTTCTTGCTTTTCCAAGCGTTGTGTCTGCTGTGTTTGCGATTGTGGCTTTTGTTTCCTTGGCTTTCTTGCCTGGTTGTGTGGCGATTAATAAGGAGTGGGAGGAGGCTATTGTGTTGCGGTTTGGGAAGTTTCAGCGGTTGGTGGGTCCTGGTTTCTTCTTTAAGTGGCCTTTGGCTGAGAGTTTTTTGAAGCAGGATAGGCGTATTATTACTTTGGATGTTTCGCGGCAGGAGGTTATGACTAAGGATAATATTAGTGTGAGTGTGGATGCGGTGGTTTTTATGAAGGTGGTGAATACGAAGGATAGTTTGGTTAATATTCAGAATGTTTGGAATAGTGTGATGAAGTATGCGCAGACGACGTTGCGGGATGTGGTTGGGGATGTTGAGTTGGATGAGTTGTTGGCGAGGCGGGATGAGATTGCAAATAGGATTGCGAAGATTGTAGATAGGGAGACGCAGGATTGGGGTGTAGATATTACTTCAGTGAACTTGCAGAATGTGGAGCTGCCTGAGGATATGAAGCGGGTGATTGCGCGGCAGGCTGAGGCTGAGCGGGAG
>SMTZ1_10007962_pt1 | contig 10595 bp, 8 predicted proteins | sample DeeMarSWOR136_30_FD_25667 | JGI IMG/M metagenome (IMG submission 25667) | reverse complement strand
AAGGGATATGATAGTGAAGTTTTTGAAGACGGTGGCACTGCTGTTTCGGTGGTGCAAACTTGGGATTTAGGCTATGTATTGTTTGGGACAGGCGGCTATATCGTTAAGACGGATGCGGAAGGAAATGTTCAATCGAAAACCAGTTTAGGAGTAGTGGGAGAAGTTAGCTTTGGCACCCAAGCCAGTGATGGACGATACCTTTTGGTAGGCAACAAAAGGGAAACTAACGGCGAAAATGTTGCTTGGCTGCTTAGAACTGACGAGCAAGGCAAAATACTGTGGAATGCAACGTTTACTGGCGGCTACTCTGTTGCTTATGTAATAGCGACGACCGATCAGGGTTGCGCAATAGCAGGTAACTGGAATAACCATTTTTGGCTTGCAAAAATTGATTCAAACAGTAATTTAGAATGGAGTCAAAGATACGCTTATGGGGAGCCTTCAGACTTCCATTTTGTCTCTTCAGTCGCAAAAACCACGGATGGTGGTTATCTGCTTGTAGGAGGGGGAGATTGGCAATCGAGCGGTGGAATTGTTCCTTGGCTGGTTAAAATCAATTTCTACGGGAATGAGCAATGGAGCCTGCCTTACGGACACATACTTGATAACAGTTTTACCTCGGTCGTGCAAACTGCCGATGAAGGTTACCTCTTAGCTTTGAAACATAGTCCAGATCTAGTTAAGACAGACTCTTCTGGTAGCCAACAATGGACCTTAACATATACTGATATAAGCGGGGAAAATGGGGAAATACCTCGTCTTCTAGACTCGTCCCTAATACGAACCAAGGATGGAGGATTCGTTATCGCAAGCACAGATTTTAGAGCCAACATTTTGCTCACCAAGATTTCGCCAGAACCTGACGCTTTGCCGCCCGTCGTTTCCATCTCGAGTCCAAAAAGCAAGACGTACGACACAGGCAATATTCAGTTGACGTTTACGGTAAACGAGCCTGCTTCGTCGATTGGTTATAGTCTCAACGGGCAAGATAACGTGACTATCGCTGGGAACACAACCTTGTCAGGGCTAACTACCGGCGAGTACGACCTAATAGTCTACGCTACTGCCGAGTCGGGAAAGACAGGTGCCTCAGTCACAATTCAATTTACCCTAGCGGACCGTTTTCCAATTGAGTGGATTATAGTGAGTATAGTCGCAGTGGCTGTCGTCGGTGTTTGTCTTCTGGTTTACTTCAAGAAACAGAGTCTTTTGGCTTACAAGAAGCAGGGTCTGATGAGCTGTTTCAAGAGACAGCTGATTGCAATCGCGAATAACAATATAGTAAGAAATCTAACCCTAATTGGCTTGTGCATAACTCTGATACTCGTCCAATTTTTCTTCCCATACTTTTATTTCTCGTCTTTGTCTGGGAATTCAACTTCAACATTCGAAGTAGGAATAAGCTACGTTTACGAGCAGGACAATATCGAACAAATCTACGCTGAAGTATCACGCATTAAGGATTTAGGCTTCAAAATAATTCGTGTAAATATGTGTAAAACAACTGACCCGAATCATTATTTAAACAGCGTAACAGACGTATTCTTCGGTGCTACTCAGTATTTCGACATGAGAGTTGCCCTTATAATTCCGAACTATTGCAGCACCAATGAAATACAATATTACCTTAGCCGATGGGGCAAATACCTCTCTTACGTTCAAATTCTAAATGAACCCGAGTCATCGTCATCGTGGGACGTAGGTGCCTTATTCACAGATGACGAAGTAGTTTCTAGATTCGAACAAGTGTACGCAATAGTTGAAACGTATAACCTTCCAGTACAACTTTACACTAATTTTGAAGTAGGCTTTGTCGTTCGAACAAACCTTCCAATCAAATTCAGCGAAAAACTAGATTTTGTAGGGTTCGATGTCTTCATGGACTCTTTCTTAGTTCTATCTCCAAACTTTGTTCAGCTCCTTCGCGAAATAACGAATAAAGAGGTGGTCATCACAGAGTTTGGTATGTCAACAAGTGATGACATCGCTCAAAGTGACTTCATCATAAGGGGACTCAACCTTTTCAAGAGCATGGGGCTTAGAGGTTGCTGGATAGTCTATTGGAATAGTGTGGAGAACAATTATGGAATACGCGGAAGGCTCGCAGAAGAAACGGTGGGTGAATGGATTGCACAAAATACGTAAACTATCTAAACCAACCTTCATCCACGGCTTAGTAATTACAATTGCTTTAGTCGTCACTCAACTGGTACTGGATGTTTTACAAATTTCCTTTCTGCTTTACATGCCTCCAGTGGGTTTCGCCTTCTTCCTGTTCATCTCCTACGGCATCCAACCAATAATGATAGGCGTGCTAAACATAGTTCTGCTTCATCGTTTTTACAACTGTGAAGGCTGGCAAACAGGATTTTGGCTCAACGGTTTATTCCTGCTGCTCACATTCTCCACGATCACTCTTTTACTGCAAACAATCACAGGTCTGCCCTTCCCATACATCGCCGCAGTTGAAATTTTGATACTGCCTTATCCCTTTGGGCTTCTCGGAAAATTTAGCAACCGAGGGCGCAAAAATAATAATCAGCAACAAGCCTCAACGACTTAATCCATGTCCAGAAAAACGCGCCTCGCCACATTGTTTGGTTCTATCCAAAATGATAAATTTCATATACAAGCCACCTAATCTACAACGAGGTGCAAACTAATGAGCGAATCATACTTCAACAAAAAACTAGAACCGATAAAGGTCAAGGAGAAAAGCATTTCACAGCTTCTGGCGGAAATGAGTCGAACCGCTTATCAAGGAAGAAAACTCGGCGAAGCAGTTGATGTCTGGGAAAACATGCTCAAAGACAAAGATTTGACCATTGTTATGGGCTTGGCAGGCTCCATGAGCACCGCAGGACAATGGACCATAGTAAACTGGCTTATGGAGAACCGCTTCATTGATGTGCTAGTCTCAACAGGCGCTAACGTTTCAGAGGACATCGTAGACGCCATGGGCTTCGGTTACTGGCAGGGCAGCCACATGGCAAACGACGAGGAGCTGCTGGAGGCGGATATGAACAGGTACTATGATGTTTACGGCAAAGAAACTGACTACCGAAAGATGGAAGAATTAGTAACAGACTTCGTTATGACTCTAAAATCGGATTTTGCCTACTCAAGCGCAGAGTTTCTGCATTTACTCGGCAATTTCCTCGGTGAGAAAGGCATATCAAGCATAACCGCTGTAGCTGCGCAGAACGGCGTTCCAATTTTCAGCCCAGCCATGAGTGACAGCGCTTACGGCGAAACATTCCTGATGGCTAAGAACAAAGGGCACCCCATAATTCTGGATTCGGTAAAAGAGTTTGATCAGTTCGTGAGCATCGGCACCAAAACCAAAGACGTAGGCGTAGTCTACATCGGCGGCGGAGTGCCGAAAGACCTAACGCAGCTCATCGCTATTTCAGTTTCACCCCAAACCAACGACCAAGGCGTAGCCGGCAGAGACGGCCACCTCCGCAAAGGCTTGCAGGAGTACTATTACCCGCACAAGTATGCCATACAGATAACCACCGACGCGCCGCAATGGGGCGGCTTGTCAGGCTGTACGCTGGAAGAGGCTATTAGCTGGGGGAAAATCAACAGCGAAAGCGGCACGCGTGCGGTGTGCTACTGCGACGCTACGATTGCTTTGCCGCTGATAACGCACGCGCTCAACGAAAGAGTAAAAACCAAACGAAAAGCGCCCGACATGTCGTGGCTCTTTAAGGGCGTATCCTAAGCTTTCTTTTTACCTAGCCTAGTCACAAGCGCGCTTAGCATTAATGGAAGTATCAGCGAAGCGTCTCCCTCAATCATTACGCGCTTAGCTTTTTGGCTTATTTTTCCCCATGAAACTGCTTCTCGCGGTCTTGCACCAGAGAGGCTGCCGTCCCACTCATCAGCCGTGCTCACGTACACAACGTAGTCTAAGCCATCTTTGAACTGGTTCCACCATATCGTGTGATGCTTCGAGATTCCTCCGCCAACAATTAACGCGCCTGTCTTCTTTGCCGAGAAAATCAGGTCGCTTATTTCTCCTTCATCTTTCAGCAAATTAAGTTTGAAGTCGTGGTCTTGGCTGAAAAGCCACGTTTGATAACCAACCGCGCCGTCCGTGATGCCTGGAACGTACACTGGTATGTCGTTTTTGGCTGCCCAGTGAAGGATTGAGCTTTCGTTGCAGGCTCGTTTTCCTATTTCTCGGCACAGTTGACTGCCTGAAACTTCTCTTACGCCTTCTTTCCAAAGGCTCTCCAACAACGCCTTCATCTTCTCCTCTATTATTGTGCCGTAGCTGTCGTTTGGAACTAGCACGTTGCCTAGGCGGTTTATGCCTTTCTCATGAAGTTTAGCGTCGTTCATGATGAAGGAGCCCTTGTAATAGTTTCTCCAACACCTTGCCATGTCATGGTCCAGCGTTCCGCACGCCGTGATAACAACATCAACGAGTTTCCGCTTCACCAGTTCTTTAAAAACGCCGCGTGTGCCCGTTGCCACCAAGTTTCCAGTGAACGAGAGAAAATTGACACAGTTCTGCATTTTGAACATGCGCTCCAGAATGCTTACGCCCACAGAGACTTTCCCAGCGGTGAAGCCCCACGCTTGCGCCATCTGGTTGACAAGCTCATCTACAGACGCATCTTCGTGAAACTCGTAATCTTTGATTGCTTCCTTCAACATACTGCTTTTTCCTCTTTTAGTCATGTGATTGTTAACGTCAGAATAAATAATTGTCGAAAAAACATCATAATTTTCAGTGCGCTGCCTTTCACGACAAATTAATAAGGAAGCCTTTGCGAATAATTCTGGCATAAGTTTAAGTGTATCAACAAAAGTCATTACGAGACGTGAAAGGAGATTCATATGAAAGAAATGGAGCGGAAATTGCTATCTGAACTCATGAAGAACTCTCGAAGAAGCGACAGGGAACTAGCTAAAGCAATTGACGTTTCACAACCTACTACAACAAGGCTTAGGACTAAGCTGGAAAAGGAAGGATACATCAAAGAATACACAATACTTCCAAACTTCAAAAAAATAGGCTATACCATAATGGCTCTAAACTTCATAAAACTAGATCCGAAACTAACCGACCGCGAAATTGAAGGATTTCGAAAGATGCATCCCGAAATCATGGTTAGAGAACCGTTTGGTGTCGTCCTAATCCAACGTGGAATCGGCTTGGGCTACGACGCCGCAATAGTTTCATTTCATCAGGATTACGCCTCTTACGACGCGTTCAGGAACCATGTAAAACATAGCATGGGTCCAAGCATAACTGAAATGAACACTTTCTTAATCAGTCTTGAAGAAAACAATACTCTGCCGCCAACACTTTCCTTTCTAGCCCGCCAAATGCTTAAATAAAACAACAAAACCAAAAAAGTCGGCTACGGTTCTAAATGAACCCAGTTTCCCTTAATTTCAAAGCTAATCCTATGTTACCTTTAAAACGCAGTCTTCCCGTAATAAAGGCTTTTTCGCCGCTCATCTTGCCGTTGACCAAGTCCATGTAGTCCGTTTCAGCCATCTTGAGTTCTAACGTCGGCGAAGGATGCGTTCCCTCTTCAACTTTCAGTTGCTGGTTTTTTATTGTAACTACCCAGTCTCCTCCGTTAGGTCCAGTTATGTTCACCTGAACTGTAACATCGATGTCCGCGGCTTTTTCAGGTTTGAATTTGTTAGGCAATATTTTTTCGAAGAAATCTTTAGGCGTTTTAACTTCAGCCAATGATTCTCATCTTCCTTGCTGGTTTCTGCTATTCTACGGTGTTCTATGTTTTGAACTTTTCCTTTAGCTCAGTCAAATTAATTGCATCTCTGCCCGTCAAAAGCATCGTCAAAAGCTGAATTTTGGCGCCTTCTTCAACCATTTCGTTCAAGTTGCAAGCCGCTTCTATAGTTGAGCCAACGGTTACGATGCCATGGTTTTCAAGGATCACCGCGTCGCAGTTTGCTATCTTTTTTTGAACTGCAACCGCAAGGGCTTTCGAACCAGGCGGCTTGAAAGGAACAATGGGAACTCCATTCGGCAGAAGCATAAACATCTCTATTTGCAATGGGAGAATTTCTTTTTTTGCGATTCCAAACGCCGTGGCTATGGGCGCGTGCGTGTGCACAACCGCTTGGGCATCTTCCCGCGTTCTGTAGATTGCAGCGTGTATTGGGGTCTCTACAGAAACGTTTGATTCTCCTCTAATTTTGTTTCCTTGAAGGTCTACGAGAACCAGTTCTTCAGGCTTCAAGCATTCCATGCGTACTCCAGAAGGTTTTATCAGAAACGTATCTGTGCGGGATATTCTGGCGCTGATGTTTCCGCTAGTTCCTCTTACCAGTCCATGATCCTGCAGTTCTCTGGCCGCTTTTACTATTCTTTCGCTGATATCTTTAATCGCGTTTGTGCTCATTTCTAATTTCCCGCCTTTCGTAAACAATCATCTGAACAAGTCCTTTTCTTTAGGTCTAGTGAGTTCAACTGCCGACGCGTTTTCCGTTGCCTGATACTCGTAGCCTCTTATTATGGCGACGGGTATACCCTCGTTCGCTTGACCTATCACAAGCTCCGCAGCAGATGCCAATTCATCAGCAACAGCGGTTTGTTTTATTCTTAGCACGTATCCAAACAGGTCTTTTTCTCCGCGCCTATCCCTTATCGGCTTGATCCCGGCTACGCCTATCGCCACGTTAATCTCCCCCATCCTAAAGGGGCGGCCATGAGTATCCGAAACAATCACGGCAACGTCGCAGCCTGTTAGCCTCTTTATTTCTTGCCTAATCTTCTGCGCAGAAGCATCAGGGTCTTTAGGAAGCAACACCACGTTTCTTTCTCCTTCAATATTGGACCGGTCCACTCCAGCGTTTGCGCAAACTATGCCGTTTTTAGTCTCCGTGATTAGGCTGTTGGGGCGCATGCGCACGATTTCTTTTGTCTCCCTGAGAATTACCTCCACTAAAGCGGGTTCCTTCTCGGTTTGCTGCGCTATTTCCTTTGCTCGTTCCGAAGGCGAGACTTCGTCAAGGTTGACAACGTTTCCCTCGGCTTTCGAAACGGCAACGTGAGTGATGACTATCACATCATTTTCTTGTATAGGCGTGTTCTGTTTTTCAGCCGCGTTACAGATGAGTTCAGCTATGTTGTCCCCTTTCGTTATTAACGGCAAGTTCTTAACAGCAATTACTTTAACGGCGTTCACCGTTACAAACCTCTCTCGTTTTAAGCATGAATGGCTAACTCTGCGATAAGACTTAAGTTTATCTACTTCAAGAAAACGCCTTTCGCATGTAACTGTTAATTTTCATTCGGAATTGTTGATCGATTTGTTAAGTAATCTAAGTGTCGGTTTCGGGAAGGTTTTAAAACAATATACGTTCTATACATTTATTCAGAAAAGTTACTTCTCCAAAATGAGGGAATAACTAAAATTGGGAATCGAGAACCTCAATCGCATTTTCAATCCTAAGCGAATCGCCGTCGTAGGCGCAAGCGAAAGAGGAGGTTCCATAGGCGCAAAAATCTTCAGCAACTTAACAGGTGCAGGCTACAATGGTTCGGTTTTTCCTGTAAACCCTTTTAGGCAGAGAGTGCAGGGAAAAACTGCTTATCCTAGCATCAGCAGGGTCCCTTGTAAAGTAGATCTCGCGATTGTAGCGACGCCGGCGCATATAGTGCCGCAGGCCATCGAAGAATGTGGAAAGGCTGGGGTTGCTGGGGTCATCATAATTTCAGCAGGCTTTAAAGAAACAGGTGAAGACGGCGCTGGTCTTGAGAAGCAGATTCGGGAGCATCAAAGAAAGTACGGCATGCGCATAATTGGACCTAACAGTTTAGGAGTGATTAGACCTAAAATCAACCTCTACGCCACTTTTGCCAATAAGCAGGCAAGTCCTGGAAAAATAGCGTTCATCTCCCAAAGTGCTGCCCTATGTGCCTCTGCTTTAGATTGGGCTTGTGAAGCTCAAGTTGGATTCAGCGCCGTGGTCTCCACAGGTTCAATGCTTGATGTTGACCTCGGAGACCTAATCGATTATTTCGGGATTGACGCTCAGACCAGAAGCATCGTGCTCTACGTTGAATCCATAAAAGATGGCCGAAAATTTATGAGCGCAGCCCGAGGTTCCGCCAGAACCAAGCCTATCGTGCTGGTTAAGGCTGGACGTTTCAAAGAAAGCAGTCAAGCCGCACTCTCCCACAGCGGTTCTTTAGGCGGAGAAGACGCGGTATACGACGCTGCTTTTAGACGTGTTGGTATTATCCGTGTTAAGGCTATCAGTGATCTTTTTAACTGTGCCGAGGCTTTGGCGATGCAGCCAAATCCGGCTGATCCAAACCTAACAATGATTACCAACGCGGGAGGTCCAGCGATAATGGCTACAGATCGCCTTATTGCTAGAGGGGGGAGGCTCTCGAAGTTAAGTGATGAAACTGTTCAAGCCTTGAAGAGTGTTTTGCCCTCTTACTGCAGCCTAGCAAACCCCATCGACATTTACGAGGAAGCTACCCCTATCCGATTCAGAAATGTGATGGAGATATGCCTGAAAGACTCGCGCAGCAACGGTTTCCTGATTATATACACACCTCAAGGTGCCACAGGTCCCCTTGCCCTCGCGAAGATAATAGTGGACCTAGCAAAACAAACCAAGAAACCCATTCTCACGGCTTTAATGAGTGAAGACGACAGTTGCCGAAAAGCTCGCCGAATCCTTCAAAGAAATGGAATTCCATCATTTACAGCTCCTGAAGAGGCTGTTTCAACTTTCATGTATATGTATAATTACACTCGAAACTTGGATCTTCTATATCAGACTCCTGAAGAACTACCAGTAGAGCAACCTAACTCGACTTTTCTAAGGGGGATTCTCAGACGAGCTTTTTGCGAGGGACGAAAGGTCCTCAGTTTGCTAGAGTCTATGCGTTTTTTGGAAGCGTACAGGATTCCAACTGTAAAGACGCTTGTGGCACGGACCCCAAAAGAAGCTAGTGCTCTATCTTCTGAACTAGGCTACCCCGTGGTTATGAAGGCTATATCCCCTCAGATTTCGCATAAATCTGAAATCGGAGGCGTCATCTTAAACGTTTGTTCTTCATCAGAAACCAAAGTCTTCTTCAGGGAGATAGCTAACAGGGTCAAGAACTACAGCAGCACAGTTGAGTTCCAAGGTGTTACTGTTCAGCCCATGATACGCGAAAAAGGACACGAATTGATTATAGGATCTAAAAAGGTCGCTGAGTTTGGTCCAATAATCATTTTCGGGATGGGTGGAACGACTACTGAATTGTTCAAGGATGTGAGTATTGGTTTTCCACCGCTGAATCAGACACTTGCAAGACGGCTAATAGAAGACACCGCCATTTACAGACACACATCATCCATGGGTCATCCCTTGAATGTCGAGCTTATTGAGAAAATTCTGGCGAAATTTTCGCAGCTTGTTACAGATTTTCCGGAAATAAAAGAGATTGACATAAACCCTTTGATTGTTAACGAGAATAGCGCTGTGGCGGTTGACGCCCGCATAGTAATAGATTGTGACAGGATGATGCGGGAAGTTGCGGAACATCACGACACCTGCCTCATTGCTTCTTACCCGAAGAAGTATGTTGCTGCTAGAATGCTGAAAAACGAGACTCAAGTGTCGCTTCGCCCAATAAAACCTGAAGACGAAGCGCGTTTCAACGAGTTTTTGAAGTCCCTCTCTATAGAAACTATGCGGTTCAGGTTTTTCGAGATAATAAAAGAAATGTCCCATGAAGCGTTGACGCGGTACTGCAATCTGGATTACGACCGGGAAATCGCCATTATAGCAGAACTTCAGGAGAGCAACAAGCCAATAATCGGCGCTGTTCGGTTAATTGTTGAACCTGGAGGTAAAAGCGGCGAATTCGCTGTTTTAGTCGGCGACAAATGGCAAGGTCTTGGGCTCGGATCCAAGCTTATGGACTTGCTTGTCGAAATCGGCAAAGATATGCGTGCAGATAAAATATACGGTTACGTGAGTGCTAATAACTACAAAATGCTTCAGTTATGTAAGAAAAAAGGATTTGAGATGGAAACCTTTGATGAAGAGACGACTAAAGCGTCTTTGTTTCTGCAATGATTACGCTGATTAGCTTCTGAACTTTTGCAGTTTCTGCAGCATCTCTTTGTCGCCTTCAGCGTCTCCGGCGCACGTCGCGATTATGCCGTCAACGAGACCATCTAGCTTTGCAGCGGTTTCTTCAACTTTGTCCATTGTTGTGGTTGCTGGCCACCCAATCATTTCCATTGTTTTCTTGTTTTTGTCTGTGGCTACTAGGAAGTATGCGAAGATTGGTTTGTTTAGTTTTTTGCATTCTTTTGCTACTGCTTCAAGCATTGGGAGGGTTTTGTCTTCAAGTCTCATGAAGTAGATAAAGTCCCAGTCGCCTCTTACACGTTCAATGTTATCTTCCACTGATCGTCTAGATGAGAGCAGGCATCCTAGTTTTAGGTTCTTTAGTTTTACGTTAGTTCGCAAGAAATCTCGGGCACCCTCAGATGACTTTAACTCTTTAATGGGTTCACCAAAATGGGGTTTGTCGCCCATTGTGATGATTAATCCATCGAGTCCAATAACGTCAGAGGCTAAAG
>SMTZ1_10013400_pt1 | contig 10596 bp, 13 predicted proteins | sample DeeMarSWOR136_30_FD_25667 | JGI IMG/M metagenome (IMG submission 25667) | reverse complement strand
ATCTAAAAAATCAAGCTGCGGAAGGACGGTCAAGACATAATCTTGCAATCAGGTTAATCAAACTCAAACGCTACGATGAAGCACGCCAGGAGATTCACCGCGCTATTGAATGTAAAAAACCTTATGGACTTGCTGCGACTCCATGGAATGTATGGTATATTTTGTATCAGATCGAGAAAGCTCTAGGCAATTCGACCGCCGCTGCAAAGGCACGAGAGCAGGCGATTCAGCTCTATCTCGCCTACCGTCGGGCGGGTGGGGAGAATCACACCTTTGGTGGGAAATTATGTGCTCAATTTCAGCAAGCGTTAAAGCAGAAACAAACCAAAGAGATGGCAATGCTTCTAACTTCTTATGCTACTCAATCTGGAATAACTCCATCAAATCGAAAGTTACTTGAAAAATTGCAAGCCATTCTCGTTGGCTCGCTTGATTCAAAATTAGCTGATGACCCAGAATTGGATTATGGCAATGCGGCGGAGATTTTGTTTTTGTTGGAGCGGTTGTAACGCAAATTGGCAATTTTCCCTACGCCCCGTCCCGAGGAACGGGGCTAAGAGGTGGAAGAATGCTGAAGCATCCTATATTTGTTTTGGCTAAAAATTTCATAGAATGCCGTCATTGCTAGTCCCGATTTATCGGGGCGAAGCAATCTCATAACTAAATGTAAATCAGGAGATTGCTTCGCTCCACTCTGTTACGCTCGCAATAACAAGAAAAGTTTAATTTATGTCCGTGCAAAGTATAACCGAGCCTATCAAATTATTGGAGAAAAGAACTGTTCCGTTAGGAACAGAATGTTTATAGTACGAGGTTCACCAGTTCTTACGAGAGTCCCTTTAGGGACGGGATGTGTATTTGACTGGTTACTCAAATTTGGAAAGCTGGTATCCGTGGTTGTTTTATCATCAACCAACAACAATTTGAACTCATAAAAAAAAGACTTGTGTTTTTTAAGATTATTCTATAAATTTGGAATGTCTAAATTGCAGTTGGTAAAAAACCGTTGAAACGGTTTTAATGAGTTTATTTGTTACAAACAAACACCATGATAAATCATGGTGCTGATTCAAAGAATATTGAGTTAACACCACAATTTATTGTGGTGTTAATTTGTTACGCTCAAAAAACAATTAACTGCTTCAGCAGTTTTTTGATAGCGATGTTAAATTCAAAAAAATACAACCTTTTGGAATTGCTTCCTATAAAATGCAAGAATCAATAACAAGAATGAAGAAGAAGATAAGGGACAAAAAGGTCAATGATTTTGTCGAAAAATACCTGGATAAAATCAAAAAGGCTTATGAACCACAGCAAATCTGGCTCTGGGGATCAAGGGCTTATGGGACGCCTCATGAATATAGCGATATTGATCTCATCGTGGTTTCAAAGTCTTTTGCTAATGAAAGATTTATTCAAAGAATGCCATCTTTTCTAAGAAAACTTGGCTTAGTTACGGATACGTCGGTCGAAGTGTTGGATGTCCTTTGTTATACACCAGAAGAATTTGAACGTAAAAAAAATCAAATTTCTATTGTAAGAGAGGCGGTCAATAAGGGAATACGAATCATCTAATTTTAATTCATCTCTTCTTCGGAATTTAAATAAAAACCTTACACCTTAAATCCTTATTTGCTCAAGCAATTCGAATTTATAATGCATTGGAAATACGAGACAACTTACAGATTTCCTGCGACTGACACTTTTTAAATTCATCCTCTAAAAATAAATCCAAACAGTGCCAGAATCCATGCCAAATTAATCGATCCAACCCACCAATAATACAAGCCACCAACCTTGCCCGTTTCTTCCAAATTCATCTTTTTATATTGATGAACATACTTCGGAATAAAGAGTCGCAGCAAGAAAAAATTGATTTTAACCTTTCGTTTTTGAAGCTCGGAGATGATGATCATCGTGATAACCACATTGAAAAGGACACAGAAAATTGCCAGGTATAAAAAAAGGTGGAATAAATGCATGGTTGTTTCTCCTTATGATAGCGAAAAAACTGATCCCCATTGATTTTTCTTATCATAACTCTCTTCTTTTAAACAATCTGGATGAAAGGGCAATTGAGAGCCAGGGAAGTATTATCATTATCGCTGTTAACAGACTAATGAACAAAAAATTACTAGCTTTAAATTCAGAAAACAGCAATCCCCTATTTTCAAAATAAAGGCTAAAAGGCACGATAAAGATGGCAGCAAAAAAAATCGACAGGTTTGTCAGCGCCCAAATTTTATCAAATATGGTTACGATTGGAACGAAAGCACTGATGAAAAACGAAAAATAAAATAGGACGAAAAATATCACCATTGGATTGGTGAACAGATGAAAATCGTCTGGGGTATCCGTGAAAATCAAATTTAATAGACAGGCATACAAAAACCAGAGTATCATCCCCCCAATCGCAATCAAGGAAGCAGCGAGATATTTCCCTCGGATAATTGTTGTTCTGGTGATAGGCAGACTGCAGATCAGTATTTCTCCCCGACGCATCTTTTCACCCATCAAATAATACCCAATGATAAATGAGATTTGTCCCGCAGCCATCACAATATAAATAAACCAGGAATGTTCATTAAAAAAGCTAAATAGCGTGTTCACCATTAATGAGAGCACGGTTATTTTTAAAATGGACTTGCCAAAGGCTCTCCCATCTTTTATCATTAAATTTAGAATCATAATTTTCCTTACAAATCAATGGTATTATAAATTTTTATAGAAATCGCCATTGAAACAAATAGACAGCACAGTAAAATCAAAGTGAAGATAATGGAAAATGGAAAATTTACTGCTCCAGAATCAGCGAAGTAGTTATAAAAAATATTGTGCAATAATTTGATGCTAAAAAGAAACACAAGAGCACCCATGTAAATCAGAGCCACCAGCGCCCACACTTTACTGTATTTGATGACGACGGGAATAAAAATACTGATGAAAATTGCCAGATAAGCCGTGACAAAGAAGAGTGAATAAGGGTGAAAATTCAGGTAAAAATCTCCAGGTGTATTGACTGAGATTGATTTCAGAAAATGGGCGTTGATGAACCACACAAATATTCCCAGTGCTGCGATAGATACGGCTGATAAATATCTCGAGATGACGATTGAAGTCCGTGTTGTGGGGAGACTGCCAATTAAGACCTCGCCTTTTCTAATTTTATCGAATACAGAGTAATAGCCAATAATAACTGAAATTTGTACCATACCGATAAAAATGTAGGGTCGCCAGGAATCCTCCCCGAGGGAAATCATCAAATCACTTATGATTAGCCAAAACAGGGTAAAGAGTAATATGTTCCTTCCAAACACTTTGAAATCCTTAAATAATAATTTCGTTATCATCATATCTTCCTTATAAATCTTTTCTTTTGTAAATTATTGCTGAGACAGTTGCTGAAATCAATGGCGCAGTTATGATAAATAGTGCCAGGAAAGAAACCAGCGCCAAATCCCCAATTTCAAAATATGGATTATAATTTTTATAAGGGTGAAAAATCAAAGGTATTGGCAGAATTGCTGTTATTAAAGCTATCACAAAAGTTGATACCATTCCAAATATTTTGAAACTGAAGGCAGCGGGTAAGAAGATGCTTAGTTGTATTGAAATAAAAAGCAACGCCATGAACAGGACTTTCAGCTTTGCTACTTGATGAAAATGAGTCATCGAATCGGTATAAATGAATTTAGAGATATAGGCATTTAACAGCCATAAGATGATGCCAATTATGGCAACTAAAATCGAAGCGGAGTATCGTGCGATAACGATGGTAGACCTGGTTGCTGGCAGGCTGTTGTTTAATATTTCAGCCGTTCGCTTTTTTTCTCTGAATAAGTAGAATGAACTGATAAATGAAACCACCAGATAGCCGTACATTGCATAAACATGCCAGGGATAATATTGGAAGGTGAAAATGCTTCCCATAAGTAGATGAGCGAACAGTCCGCCAAAGATTAATTTTTTATAAGCTTTGATGTCTTTTATAATAAATTTGAGTATCATTTTTATTTCCTATTTTATTCTCACGCAAAGACGCAAAGGCGCCAAGAATACTAAGTTTTGATTTATTTTTTCCTTTGTTGCTGTGCTTTATTCCTGCTCTTCTAATTTATTTACGATACGGAATAACCCGTCTTTTATTAAGGCTGCTCCAAAATTGATCAATAATCCTAATCTTTTATCCGCAAGACGGAGATAAGTTAAAAGCTGCTTTTTGTGAACTTTTGCCACTTCTTCTACTGATTTTATTTCAATGATTACTTTGTCTTCAACAATTAAATCAGCACGGAAACCTTCTTCTAATTTTAAATTTTCATAGGTAATTGGTATGCTTTGTTGCCGTGAGACATTTAATCCAAGCTTTTTCAGTTCATGTGCCAGAACAACTTCATAAACAGATTCCAACAATCCAGGGCCAAGCGTGGTGTGTATTTTAGAGGCAGCATTGACGATCATTTTTGCAATTTCATTTTCACTCATATTATTCCTCCAAATTTTAAATATTTTCTTTGCGTTCTTAGCGTCTTTGCGTGAGATTGAATTTATAAATCCATCCTATTATAAAACCTGACCGAAAGTCCGATTGAAAAAAGGATTACAAAAGAAAATATCCCAAAAATTAACAAATAAGCTTGAAATGCTGTCAGACCAACAATCCATTGTATTGCTGAATGGAGCATTCGATTGAAAAAAGCAAAGTCGAATGCCAGAATCCCCTGCAGCGCTTTGAGCACAAATTTAATCAGGGGAACGGCGATTATCAAGCTGATCTGCGTGACCAGGGCTGCGGTTACACCTTTGCCAGGACCAAATTTGAAAATAAAGGGAAAGATAAAAGAGAGAATCATGAATAAAAATGAAAGCATGGCGATTATCCCTCGAAAACTCAATATGATATTAAATGCAGGATCGGTTTCATTAAAAATATAGACCATTGAAAAACAAGAAAAAACTGCCAACCCAAAACTCCCTGCCGTGAGTATAAATGATGAGAGATAACAGGCAAATACAATCCTCGATCGTTTGATTGGCAAGCTGGCGTAAATCATTTCTGCCTGATATGCGCTATCGACCCCCAAAAAGATAAATGACGAAGCGATACACAGCACCATTACAATGAAAGTGAATACACCGATGATTACCCCACCGAAATCATCCATCATCGCCCACATCGCTATCAACGTGATGAAGGGAATGATGAGGACGACACCGATCAGGTACATCCAGCCAACGATAAAATCCTTTTTTATCAAATTAAACATGATTGCCTCTTAAAAGCTTTATTTTTTTTCTCACGCAAAGACGCCAAGAAATTTATATCTTTGAAATTCGAATAAAAAACTGAGTTTTGACAGCAATTTTAAAAATCACAACAGCTCAGCCCAGTGTCATTTCGAGCGGAGCGAGAAATCTATTTATCCTAAGTTTTGCAGAATTCCCACGATTCTACACTAACAGATTCCTCCCTTCGGTCGGAATGACACCTTTTTCAGTAACGGCTGAACTATAACTAAAAATCAAACATAATACCCACCATTTTAAAAACGTTGCGTCTTGGCGTGATGAATTGAATCAAAGAAGTATTTTAATTTCCCCCGTTCTTCAAATTGCTGAAATACATAATATCCTCAAGATTTGCCTTATCGATGACCACATCCGACCCAAAATTCTTTTTGATTTTGTTGACATCATCAGTCAATGCCTCAAAACCGAATTCGCTTTTGCGGATGCCTGCAAACCATGTCTTCGTCTCTTCGTTCAGCAGATCATTACCGCCCTTCACCAGGGCGTAATTTTCAAACACCTCGTCTTTGGCTTTTGAAAAGACAATTTTGCCATGATTGATAAACGTGATGTAATCGGCGATTCTCTCCAGATCGGAAGTAATATGAGTTGAAAACAGAATCGACTTTTTCTCACTTTGAAGTAGTTCATAAAGCAGATCGAGTAATTCCCTTCTAAAAACGGGATCGAGGCCAGAAGTCGGCTCGTCCATGATAATCAAATCAGCATGATGTGAGAGCGCAATGGCAATGGCGGCTTTCATGACCATGCCACGAGAGAATTTTTTAATCGTCTTGTTCAATGGCAGTTCAAATTGATCGACCAAGTTCAGAAAGACTTTTTCATCCCATTCCTTATAAAATGGCCGGATGATATTTTTGATCTGTTTCAAATTGAGATGATCATAATAATTGGGATTGTCATAAACAAACCCGATTCTGGATTTGATCTCAACCTCATGCTCAAGATTATCCTTGCCGAAAATATTAATCTTGCCGCCATGTTTCATAATCAGATTCATGATCAATTTGATAATCGTGGTTTTGCCAGCACCATTGGGCCCAATCAATCCCATGATATAGCCCTCTGGCAAAGAAAAGGATACATCCTGGAGAGCGAAATCCCCATAGTTTTTTCTGAGCTTTTGAATTTCAAGTACGTTTGTCATTATTCTGCCTCTTCGTTATATAAAAGTTCCAGCATTTCTTTGATTTCTTTGAAACTGATGCCAAGTTTTTTCGCTTCGGTAACAGCATCGCTTAACAAGTCCTCTACCGTTTTCATCTTTTTCTCCCTGAGCAGCTCTTTGTTCTGCATCGCCACAAAACAGCCTTTGCCGCTGACCGTATCGATAAATCCCTCTTTTTGTAGATCTTCGTAAGCCCGCTTGGTGGTGATCACACTGATCTGCAATTCCATAGCAAGCTTCCTGATCGATGGAAGTGCATCGCCCTCAGCCAGCTCGCCAGAGATAATCTGCGCTTTGATCTGCTTGCTGACTTGCTCGTAAATGGGATCGGGTGATGAATTGGAAATGATGATTTTCAAGGTTAATTAACCTCCACTTACAAAGGTTATTTCTTCAATTTTAGGCTGTTACAATCGTATTGACCGTTATAATCGTATATACTGTATATACAACTACGGCTATTATACAAAATTGTTTCATAAAAGTCAAGGGAAATTTTTATTTGGGACAGAAGGTTTTGCAGAAGATCACGAAGGAATTTCGATCTATAAAGTGAATGACGGAACGGGATATATCCTGGTTTCAGATCAGCAAGCGAACGAATTTCACATCTTTAAACGAGAAGGTGAGCCAGGCGATCCTCACAATCACCAGTTGGTCAAAGTCGTTTCTGTCTCATGCAACGAGAGTGATGGATCAGAGGTTACCAGTGCTGTTTTAAATGAGACTTTTCCAGTTGGTTTATTCGTGGCAATGTCTGATAATCGGACTTTTCAATACTATTCCTGGGCGGATATTGCTGGTGAAGAATTAGATGTTTCACCTATTAAATGAAAAAAGTCAAGCAAAAAATTCCCTCCCTAGCAATCGCTCAGTCAAGAGAAAGGAAATATAACCTTTCAACGGTTAAAAATCTGCCTAAGGAAAATCTTTGAAAGGTTACGCCTGGCGACCAATAACTGAGCCATTACCCACCAGGCTGAATTGTACATTAAATAGGAAAATACGATAGAATGCTTGAAATTTTATCGCAGGCTGGAATTCCACTAAACCTGGTCTGGTAACTGATTGATTTGATTCTCTGCACTTAAAATTAAAACTGTTTATCGTCTCATCTCTGTTATCTCACGTTTCACGTTTGCAGCTCACTGCACCAGGTATTTTCATTTTATCATTAGCGAATCGTCCCCAGGTAATAAGTTGTCAACTGCCGTTTTCTAACTTCAGGATTGCTATAATCCGGTAATAACATCGGTCCAACTTTATCTTTTATGCCTGCTTTTTCAACCTCCTTATTATATTTTTTCACATGATCTAAGGCCAGTTTTCCATTGCCCTGGTAGCCTTTGACATATTCAGCAGCATTCTTGCCAGCAATCCGACCGAAAGCCGTCACATCAAGCAACGAATTTCCCATGAGGCGGTTTTCGCCATGAATTCCGCCGAGAACTTCGCCTGCAACATACAGACCTGGAACGTTGGTTTCACATTTATTGTTCGCTTCAAGTCCACCATTTTGATAATGCAACGTCGGGTAAATCAGCATCGGTTCTTTTGAAATGTCAATTCCATAGCGGCGGAAAAGAATATGTTTGCCAGTTGGCACGCCATTGCTTCGTTCCTGGGAACATTCTCTAATAATTGCGGCTGCTTCGACATCCCTGGGTTCACGCTCAAATACAAACTGCTCTCCATGAATATTTACCAGGTTAGCTCCGGCTCCTCTAACTTTTTCGGTAATTAATAATCCCTCGGCTTGCTCAGGAAAAACTGCTCCAGTTGGATGATATTGAACCGTATGCAAGAAACAGACGGGTACACCAGCACGATAAGCCATGACCAGTCCATCGCCAGTCGCGCCATAATGATTGGTTGTCATGAATTGCTGGATGTGAAGCCTGCCAGTCCCGCCGGTAGCGATGATAACTGCTTTAGCTTTGATAATAAAATATTCTTCCGTTTCCAGGTTGTAAAGTACTGCACCAGCAGCTTGTCCCTGTTCGTTTAATACCAGTTCTATTGCAGGTGAGAATTCAATCACTTTGATGTCATCCTGGTGATTTCTTACCTCGTCACGTATGGTACGCATAATTTCGGCGCCAGTAATATCGCCAGCATAATGCATCCGTTTTCGAGAAGTTCCCCCGCCATGCATAGATTTCAATTTGCCGTCAGGATATTTGCTAAAAATCATTCCCAGACTTTCCAACCACTGTAACACTTTTGGCCCTTCAGTCACCAGCGTATAAACCAATTCAGGATCATTCACGAAGTGCCCCCCACCCATAACATCAAGATAATGATAATAGGGCGAATCTTTCCATGTTTTGCTGGCTCCCTGGATGCCGCCTTCTGCCATCATCGTATTGGCATCGCCATTTCGCAGCTTCGTTGCTAAAATAACTTTAGCGCCATTTTCTCTTGCCATGATTGCTGCGGAGTTACCTGCACCACCGCCACCGATGATTAATACATCAGTTTCCATCGCGATTTCATTTAAATTTATTTTATCAGGCTCTACTCGACTTTTGGTCTCCAGTATATCAACATATTCATTGCTGATAGCATAGCCCTTACTGGGACCGACTTTAATTTTTCGACGGGTGCCTGCAATAAAATCTGGATGATAGTCTCTCAGAATATCCTGGCGCTGATCCACAGGAATTCCTGGAAACTCTTCGCCTCTCTTTTTTCGGATAACACGGGCAGGTCGCGTTTTTTCAACGACTTTAATTAGATTTTTTAACTCCGGTGTGTATGGCATTCTGATACCTCTTGTATTGGACTTTTATTATTCAAATCGTTTAATGAATTTCTGCAATTGAAATTACATAATCTCAAAATATAAAGTAACATCCCAAATTTCAATATTCAATGACCGAAACAAATTAGAGCATTTTAAATTTGGAATTTGAAATTTTGATCATTGGAATTTTATTAAATCCTTCATTCATTTTTAAAAAATTATAAGAAACCTTTTTCCTCAGGTTCCCACATCTCATCAACATTATCTGGCTCTGGTTGACGCTGGGTATACAGCTTCATTAACGTGGCTTTATCGGCTTTCATCAATTCGTGCAGCATCTCTTCATATTGTCCATTTTCTACCTGTCTTACTCGTTCCTCAAGATGCTCTGCTTTTGGCAGTACATGCCTGCCGTATATCCGTCGCGCTAAAATACCAATATTATACTGTGCTTCATCGGCAGGACATCTTGCTGAGCAGAGGCCACACATGACACAATCAAACGATAGTTCTGCTGCTTTTTGAATGTCTCCAGCCAACGCGGCTGCCATATAATCCATTACTTTAATGTCCATGGGACAGCTTTTGGTGCAGTTGTTACATCCCATGCATTTAAATATTTCAGGGTACAATTTATTAATCGCTTCAGCGGTTGGTTCCAACTGGTCCAGATCATATACTGCTTTATTCGCTGGAAAAAAGGGAATCTGGGTAATGTACATATACGGCTCGACAACGGTTTGACAGGCAAGCCCATAATACAATTCATAATCGTTAGGGAAACGGTAAATTGTGCCACATGCACCGCAAATACCACCCCGACAGCCACAGCCGCGGATTAGTTGGTAACCCGCATATTCCATGGCTTTTTGGATCGTCAATGAATTAGGGACGTCGTATCTTTGCCCCATAATAAAAATAGGGATCAAATTTTTATCTTCTCCATTTCCTTCTTGACGTTCTTCAGTTTGATTCATATAAAAACCTCCTGAACGAAATAATTATTTAACCGCCGAGACCGCTAACTTCGTAGATATCATAATAATAATTGATTCATCGACAATGTTTAGGCGGTGTCTAATTCAAGCGTTGTGCGATTTCAGCAGTGAAAAATATTATTTTTTATGCAATTTAATTAGTGTCTATCTGGGAAATAAGTTTGTGTCATTTCGACCGAAGGGAGAAATCTGTAAGCCCAATATTTTAGCAAAAATCAGATTCCTCACTTCGTTCGGAATGACAGCTTTTAAGAATAATTGATACTTTTCAGACGGACACTAATTAGTGCCTGAACGAAAAGTCCTGTTTTTGTCATTTCGACCGAAGGGAGAAATCTGGTTAACCCACAAATTTATCGTGATATAAAGATTCC
>SMTZ1_10007961_pt1 | contig 10596 bp, 10 predicted proteins | sample DeeMarSWOR136_30_FD_25667 | JGI IMG/M metagenome (IMG submission 25667) | reverse complement strand
TGAAATAAGCGGACTTTAATCAGCTAAAGAGGTGGGATAAAATAAGTTACTTATATTGAATTTCTAACTCGATATTTTTATTTGATGCAAATACTTTATATGGCAAAGTTATTTTATACCACCTCATAAAAATGAATAGAGACTAATCTTAATTGATGTTTAAGACAACTTTAGCGGATTCAACGTATTTTGTTTAAGTGAAAAAAAATAATATCAGATTTTGAGTGTCAATTTCTTATCGGGTCATTTTCTGTAATCGATATATTAACAAATAATTGTTTGAATTCAAAAATTTTTTTTCAGTCGTATAAATTATGTCAGGAAAAAATTTTAGCAGTTATAGTTTGGCGCGGATTTAGTTTTAAATAGAAATGCAGCGCGGTGATAAATAACAATCGTGGTACATAACGAAATTCGCTCAATTTTTCCAGTAAGTTCGTCTCGATCTTTGAGAGTTCATGTCGTCATTAATTGCAGCAAAGCTTTTTGATTGCTTCGCGAACGCTCGTACAAAGAGAGAAACGCTATAATGCCTGCACCCATCCCGCCACGTCCGGTGCGTACTGAAGCAGAGCAAATTTGTACTTTCATCATTCAAAACAGACAAGGAGAAATACATGAGTATCTTTAAAAGGCGTAATAAAGGCTCAGAAAAATTAAAAACTTTCCTTGGGAAAGAGGTGAAATTTGTAGAGTTGAATTGCTTTCAATGCAAGAAAGCAATTATGGTCACAAAGGGAAGAATAGCGCCTATTTTTTTCACTGGAAGTATTAGTATTGAAAGAGCAAAAGCTAGTGGCGTTAATGGATATTGCGAAAAATGCCAACGTGCATTTTGCAGTGAGCACTCGGGTTGGAGTGAGTACTCGAGTTGGGGAGGATATGCAGGTTGCATTTGTATCCCATATTGCCCGATATGCAATATAGAATTAGGCGGATATAATTGAATACCATTAATCTTAAAGGTATTGAATGGAAACCTTTAATATATTTTTGCAGATGAAACTCCATTTCTTGTAGGCTTCTGGCATCTCAACTAGTCCCCTATCTAATTTACCAACTGCACGAGTTTTTTTGCAAGGACTAGTTAAAGAACTTAGAAACCGAAATAGTAAGCCACTAATTTTCTTACATTCTGGAAGAAATGAAACATGGAAATCAATGTTTCTCCATCACAACTATGAGAAAGTAATATGAACCTTATTGAAATTGGAGAAAAGTTAGTAGATTGGTTGCTCACTCACCGCGCTAAAAAGTCTGCTCAAATCGACTCCTATATCAGGCATATCCAAATGGCTTGTCGAAAATTAATTGAAGCTGAGGATCCAACTAGTGACAAAGTTTCTGTGTTACATGAGCAATTGAAAGTTATATATGACTTGGCTTCAAGCAAGCTTCCTACTAATTTTATTGAAAAAGAGGGATGGAATCTCTATCGAGCGTTATCAAGCGCGAGAATATACTATTGGCTCCGAATCGTTGAAAAAGCTGATCAGAATGAACTTGCTGCTTTGTTCGATGACCGTCAAAACAAATCATCGTCTTTTGAACGCCTCTCAAGCTTATTATTAGCTACCAAAGATCGAACAAATAAGACGATTCTTTTAGAAAAGCTCAATATAGATGAAGTTCGAAGAATATGTTTGGAAGATATAGCAAAACTTCTGGAAATGCGACCATTCTACTCATAAAAATGGATTACAACGTCAAACGGATTGTTAAATGAACGAGACAAATAACCAACTGTGGGCAAAAGGGGATCTTATTGGCGGTCGTTATGAGGTTCTTAAGGTAATGAAGGGAGGAATGGGTATTGTATACGTTGTAAAGGATCATAACTACTCTTCCGAAACTGGTTTGCCAGAAGTTCTGATAGCAAAATGTTTGCGCCCCGATCTAGCAGTAATTCAATCGCTACGAATGAGATTCAAACAGGAAGCAGCGCTTTGGCTTCAACTCAAATCCTATCGCAATGTTGTGCGGGCATATTATGTCGAATCGATATTTGATACTCCATACATTTTCGCTGATTATGTAGAACCTGGCTATTTACCTAATACACTTGCTGAGTGGATTTACAGAAAAATCACTCCACCTGAAGTAGCACTATGTTTACTGTTTCAAATTATTGATGGCCTTTGGGATACTTCATTTGATAACATTGCCTTACATGGCGATTTAAAACCCAGTAACATCTTAATTGACAAAACCTGTACGGTCAAAGTCACTGATTGGGGATTGTCTCATGCTACAGAAACTGAAATTGAAGAATTCAAAAGAAAAGGACCATATAACAATTCTGAATCAGGTTCACAAATTACATTTTCTAATCACGGCACTCCAGGATATGCCGCTCCAGAACTCTCTAGCAATAAATTACAGCCTACCAGAGCTGTTGACATATTTAGTTTAGGTGTTATCTTTGGTGAAATGTTAACAGGAAGAATCTTCCCGAAAGATGCATCTATTCAACGAGTTGAAGAAACTCTTAGGTTCTGTTTTGCATTGGATTCCGAAACACGATTAGTTTTCGCAAAAATTATTTCTGAATTCGTTGGTAGCGATCCAGAATTACGTATGAAGAACTACAAGGAAAACATCAGTCTACTTGTTCAAACGTTTAAAAGGATGACTGGTTTACGTATGAGGCCTCCGAGAGATGACTCTTATGTTCATGATCCAATCCGTGCAGAACGGATTGCGTCTAGCATGAGAGAACTTGACATCAGTGTCAAAAAGATAAGAGCCTTTGGCGAAAAGATACTAAGTGTGGAATACAGCAATAATAAAGGCGAGGATTAAAGCGAAATGATGCGATTACATCAAATGGTCAAACTCGGAGAATCTGAACTGGAGTTTGTTGCCGAAAGAGTTGTTCAATCTCATAATGTATCAAAGGAAGAGATATATCAATTTGATTATGATCTCATCGAGTTGGCGAAAAGCGGTAAGGTAGATCGAGATGCGTTAATACGTTTGAGTCGGTTCAACTACAATCTCTCACTTCTTATTGCCACCGACAAATCGCTTATCGCTCTGACCGCTTTTACTCTTTTCCAGTTTCTTGGCAGAAATGTTGATTCCTTTGAGGAGAGGATTCAACTTATTGAGGAGTCTGTTCCAGTTTTTGAAGAGGAAGATAGGCCCGACGATGTGATGAGTGTGATATACTATCACACAACTTGCGCTTACCGTGATCTGGCATTCTTCAACAAATCTTCTCACTGCAAGGTGATACTGTATGGTACTAAGGCAATAGAACTCATAGAAAAAGCCGATAGACCTAATATCGAAATGCTGCAGGAAATGCATTATTATGTTGGCACAGCTTTAAGCGAAGCACCAATGAATATTGAAAAAGATTTGGAAGACTCCGTTTATCATCAACGTAAAGCAGTTGAATACGCTTATATATTAAAGAATGACCATCTTGTTGGATCAGCGCTAAACAATCTTGGGAATTCATTACGCTTACTCAGAAATTACAGAAGAGATTCTAAAATATTAACTGAAGCTATCGAAGTGCTGCAGAAAGCACTACCCTTTTGTAAAGAGCAAAAAGAAATCGATCGTACTTTAGGAAATATTGCTATAACAGCACATCCACTGAGTAGCCATAAATATGAAACCGTAAAGCAATTTTCTCCCGAGCTAGCATCGAATGGATTAACTCAAGTAGCATTAGGTGAAAAATATTTAAAATGGCTAGGTTCAAAAGACAAAAATAAACTTCTTCTCGACAGAATAATAAAGAATTTCTGTGATGCCATTTTTCTCTCTGATGAGATTAACTCCCCACAAGTTCGCGCCCGAGCAGAACTTGGGATTGGAATGGTCTTGAACAATGGAGAAACCTCTGCAGAAACTGCAATGGGGATATGTTTTTTTAGAGCTTCTGAGAGAAGATGGCGCGCTTTAGGAGAGAAACAACGCGTTGCTGCGGCAAATTACAACTTGGGCCATGCATTTAGTACGATTCTTGATTATAAGGAAAAGCCAAGCTACTTGACCATCGCCATTAAGTCATTCGAGACGGCCAGAGAAATTTTGTTGCAACTCGGTATGATCGACCGAGCTTACGAATGTTTAATGTATTTAGCTGGATGTTATAAGATTTTGGGAGAATCGGGGGACAAAGCAGCAGCGAAAAAGAGCATTGAATTGCTCAAGCTTGCTAAGAATGAATTAAAGAGGTGAATCTCATATAGATTTTTGATAGTACGAGTTGACAAAAATTGCTACAGATGTTGGTGTCGACTTCGCGATGCATTGTGGAGAAATCGAAACTCACATCCTTCTGCGCGCACTCGCCGCACGTCTTGTGTCACGCAAAGCAGAGCAGGTTTGAACGTCCATCCAGAAATGAAGCATGTTGGTGGTATTCACAGAAGTGCTGCGGCAGGTAATAAAGAGCTGATGAAGCTTCGATGCTGCGAAAGATACGTCCTATCGGTTCGCAGCCGTCCTAATTTGTCGGAAGCTCGTTGCAGTGCAAAAAGGGTGGTGGAGAATTCGAGGCGAAAGTTGGTGACCGGAAGCAAAAGTAGGTTGTGAATAGAAACATTTTCCTAACACTGTATAGAGCGGAGTGGCAAGCAGAGGCATAATTTTTATGATTGTGTAACTTCAACCTCTCGGCTTCTACCAAACTTTATATTCTACTTGATAGCCGCTCACGCCCGCGTTATATTTCCGTAATTACATGCAGTAACTATTATTCTAAAAAGTTAATCCTATCTGTAAATCATAAAAAAATGAGGTGATTCATGTCGAAGAAGGCAACTATCAGATCAATTCAAAATAGATAAACCTTTCCATAAATAGTAAAAGGATATGAAAAATTTAAATCCCCAGATTCTCCAATCTATCACTCCTCTTTAAAAATATATAAACAAGGAGACCTAATCATGCTGAAAAGAAAACTAAAACTTCTATTTTTAATCATCATCGGAACGCTTATTTTAACCTGTACTTCAAAAAAGGAGCCCAATAAAGCAATGGACGAATTTACGATTAGAACCGGAGTCAATGTCAGTCACTGGCTATCACAAAGCGATAAACGGGGCGCGGAGCGGAAAAATTACATTACCAGAGCGGATTTTGATACCATCGCAGCGATAGGATTCGACCATGTCAGAATTCCGATCGATGAGGAGCAACTATGGGATTCACTGGGAAATAAAGAACCAGAAGCCTTTGAACTGTTGCACAATGCCATAAGTTGGGCGTTGGCGGCAAAATTGCCGGTGATCGTCGATTTGCATATTATTCGCTCCCATCATTTTATTGCCGCTTCAAATCCGTTATGGACTGATCCTGCCGAACAACAAAAATTAGTTGATCTATGGCAGCAGCTTTCCGAAGAATTGAGTCAATATCCTGTTGAGATGTTGGCTTATGAAATTTTGAACGAAGCGGTGGCAGATGATTCAGAAGATTGGAACAAGCTTTTGAACAAGGTTATTGCCGAAATTCGGGTAAAAGAATCAAACAGAAAAATCGTCATCGGTTCCAATCGATGGCAAATCCCGGACACGTTTCCTGATTTAAAAATTCCTGAGAATGACACCAATATTATTCTCAGTTTTCATTTCTACACGCCGATGGCGTTGACCCATCACCAGGCACCCTGGACTGCGATAGCTGAATATACCGGACCAGTCAATTATCCCGGGCAAATTGTGGATAACTTAAATTATGAAGGGCTGTCGGAATCAGCAGTTGAAATGATGAGAAGTTATGCCAATGGTTTTTTTAACAAGGAAATCCTGCAAAAAATAATGATGCCGGCTATAAAAGTGGCAAAGGAAAAAAATCTGCCATTATTTTGCGGTGAATTTGGCGTCTATCCGACCATTCCGGAAGATGTAAGTCTGCGCTGGTACCGGGATGTTTGTGGAATTTTTAATCAAAACAATATTGCCTATTGTCATTGGTGTTATAAAGGCGATTTCCCTGTTGTAAACGAAAAAAGTGAGCCCAATCGTAAGCTTGTTGCAGTCCTGACAGCTAAGTAAAAATGTGAGGCGTTGGGCGTAAGGCGTAGGGTGTAGCGCGTAATGCGTTGCGCGTAATATGTAATACGTCTTAGGTCTCACGTTTCAAGTCTCTGAGTAATTTTCTTGTTTTTCGATTATAGGCTGTTACATAAGAATGAGCTGATTGACGGAGTTTGATGACCCGGGCCATGAACAATAAAAACAATGACAATGACATAAAAATTCCTCCAAAAGGTCTGGCGGTTTTAGCACTTGTTGATCCTTCTTTTGTCTGGTGTGCTGCATACATTGGTACTGGCGAGGTTATTCTTGCGACACGAACCGGGGCGATATTAGGTTATTCGATTATCTGGGCGGTCGTTTTTGGCATTTTTTTAAAGTACTGGATCGGGATGTGTGGCGCTCGTTATACGGTTTGCACCGGCGAGGGCATGATCGATATGTTCGACCGCATTCCCGGTCCACGGCATTGGGCCGTATAGATTGTTTTAGTGGCTCAATTTATCTCTACAACGATCTCTATTGGATCAGTCGCCTCTGCTGCTGGTATTTTTATCAACAGTCTCATCCCAATTTCTCCCTTTTTTGGCGGCTGGTTTGTAACCATTTTTTCGCTATTTGTGGTATGGTCTGGAATTTTCAATCTTTTGAAAATTGTGATGAGCTTTTTCGTGCTCATTATCACCATCGGTGTTTTATATGCTGCAATGACAGTATTTCCTGGTTTTTCGACCCTGGTATAAAGTTTCATGATAAACGTGCCAGCCGTTCCTGAATGGGCTTATGCAAAAGTTGGTGCAAACCAGAATCCCTGGAAAGAAATATTACCATTATTGGGATGGGGAGCAGGCGGTTTTGCCAGCCAGGTATGGTACACCTATTGGGTGTCGGGAGCAGGATACGGAGCCGCCAATGGCAGGGAGTACGGCAAACCCGCTAATTTAGTCATGCTGCGTAATATCACCCAAGCCAGTGCCGAAAAAATGAAGGGCTGGTGTCGTGTGGTTTATACCGATGCAACGATTGCCATGATCATTGGTAATGTCGTTACGGTCGGTATTCTTATGGCTGGCGCCGGCGTTTTAGGACCCCAGCAGTTAGCTCCTCAAGGCGCGCAGGTTGCCACAACCCTTGTCCAAATTTTTGCTTCGAAATGGGGTGCGTTTGGCGGTTTTATTTTTATGATTTCAGCTACTGTTGCACTGGTCGGTACCCAGATCGGTCAATTAGCTGGATGGTCACGCTTGTTGGCAGACTCTTTTCGCATTTGTATCCCCACTTTTCAGAAAAAATTTTCATGGAAAATACAATTCAGGGGATTTCTGTTATTTTTTCTGTTTACAAATATCGTAATTGTTTTTTCATTGGGACTGAAGCCGGTTATTATTGTTCAGTTGAGCGCCATACTCGATGGTTTGTTATTAACTCCTTTGCAGGCGATTTGGGTTGCAATAGGTCTTTATGTGGTGATGCCAAAATTATTCAAAGAAGAAGCTCGAGAGATTCTAAGACCTCATTGGATATTTGCTATCGGCTTAGTCATCGCATTTATCGTATTCGGTTATTTCTGTATATTTCAAATACCTTTTATTTTTTAAAATGGCGAATGAAAAGAAAACAGGTTGATGATATTGCCCTGTAGTTTTAAATAGAGATCTGCAATATAAGATAGATGTCTTCTCGAGCGGAGTGAGAAATTTGGTTAACAAATTGATATTATAAGATATACAGATTTCCCATCTCGCTAGATTGGGATTCGAAATGACACAAAAATCTTAATTTTGCAAAAGTTTAATTCTAAAATTTAAGGAGCGAGAAAGAATAACTGTGGTTATATCTAATAAAAAGTTTGGTACGAACGATTTTACGAATCGAATTTTGTCTTTTTGTCCTGATTTATGTGCTGTCAACACCACTAATAATACAGCAATGTGTGCAATCGTCGCATGATTACGATTAGCATGATAACCTCGCTAAGATTTTTGATTATCGGACTGTCCAGTTTCATCAGAGGTATATGATATGTAACATAAATTATTTATGAATTTTATAATATATGACCGCTGGACTATTACAAAAAAAGTCTAAGTTGACGCGCATGGCTTAAGTCGGATGAAATCGGTAAAAACATGTTTCATTTTGAGTCGAAATTATAATCAATATTCACAATATCTTTCCTTTCGTTAAAAGTGAAATTGTCGCAACCATTGGTTCAATGGAACATTACCTTTCAAAATTAATTAAAATATGGGAACATGGGTCAAGAGTTGATTTTTATCGAATCTAATAATTTTGGAGGAAGAACATCAAAAACCGATGGTACAAGAGCTGCTTTCGAAGAAACGTCATCGACATGCACATCGCCGATTGGGATGAAAAATTTTTAGCTGAATTTGATGCGCAAAACTATGTCGAACTGTTATGCCTATCTCAAGTCCAATCTGCCGTCGTTTATGCCCAGTCTCATGTGGGGCTCTGTTATTTTCCGACAAAAATAGGAGAGATGCACCGAGGATTAAAAGGAAAAGATATTTTTGGAGAAGTAGTCAATCTGTGCCATCAAAAGGGAATTTATGTAGTGGCTTATTACAGCCTGATTTTCAATGACTGGGCTTATAAAAAATATCCTGATTGGAGAATCATATCTGCTGATGGTAGACCTGCTGCGGAAAAAAGTCGTTATGGCGTTTGCTGTCCCAATTCACCTTATCGAGATTTTGCCATCGAGCAAATTACTGAGTTGATTGAAAATTATGACTTCGAAGGAATCCGCTATGATATGACATTCTGGCCCGGGATTTGCTATTGCCCATATTGTCAAACAAGATTTGCGGATATTGTTGTTGGTGACTTGCCAAAAATAATTGACTGGACTGATAGCAAATGGGTGGGCTTTCAGCGCAAAAGAGAAGAATGGTTAAATGAATTTGCAGAGTTAGTTACCTCAACCACAAAAAAAATTAAGCCGAACATCACTGTCGAACATCAATCCTCCACATTTACACTTTCCTGGAACTTTAGCGTTACAACAAAATTAGCTGAACAAAACGATTTTCTACAGGGGGATTTTTACGGAGATTCACTGCAGGGATCATTTGTTGGTAAACTTTTTTACCACTTAAGTCCTGATCAACCGTTTGGCTTTGAGACAACCACCAACCTGAATTTAGGAGATCACACCACACTCAAATCAAAACAACTGCTGGAAGCAAAAGTCTTTGCTGCGTTGGCAAACTGTGGTGCCTTTGTTTTTATTGATGCTATTGATCCTGTCGGCACTTTAAATAGAAAAGTTTATGAAATGATGAGAGAAATATTCAACCAAACGAAGCAATACGAACCTTATCTTGGTGGTGAAATGGTTCAGGATGTTGTTATTTATTTTAGTACAGACTCCAAATTTGATTTTAGCGATAATGGGAAATATATCATGGATGGCAGAGAAAGTATCCTTGAACTGGGTGATAATATGCCTCATCTGAATGCCGCGTTAAATGTGACGAACTGTTTCATTAGTAATCATATTCCTTTTGGTGTCATTACAAAAAAAGATCTCAATAATCTTTCAAGGTATAAAGTACTTGTGCTTCCCAATGTTTTGATGATGTCAAATGAAGAAGTGGAAGCAATCAAGAACTATGTTCAATCTGGTGGTTGTTTATATGCCAGCAAATACACCTCATTAGTTACCATCGATGGAACCAAACATGATAATTTCTTGCTTTCTGAGCTATTCAGTGTTTCTTATGAAGGAGAAACAAAAGAAGATTTAACGTACATCTCACCAACTGAAAATAATACTGACCTTTTTCTTGATTATTCCCAAAAATATCCGTTAAGCATTCTCGGTACTCAATTAAAAATCAAAGCAAAAAAAGATGTTGAAATACTGGGTAAGATGGTTCTGCCATATACTGATCCTAAAGAACCAGGAAAATATGCTTCCATTCATAGCAACCCACCAGGAATCTGGACAGAGCAGCCAGCTATTGTCTTTAATAATTATGGGAAGGGAAACGTTATCTATGTAAACAGCGATATGGAAAATAATAGCCATCATCATCAAATTTTTTTAAATTTGATCAGAAAGCTCTACCCGCATCCTTTGTCATTCGAGAGTGATGCTCACAATTCTGTTGAGATCACCCTTTTTCATCAACAGGAAAGAAAGCAATTTATTCTGAATTTGGTAAATTTCCAAAAGGAGTTCCCGATTATCCCAAACCATGGAATAAAGGTAACAATCAAGATAGATAATAAAAGAGTAAAACAAGTCGTTGAACTTCCAGCAGAGAACGAACTTACATTTGAGCTTAAAAATGAATTCGTTAAACTTCAAATTCCTCAATTAAAGATGTTTGCGATGGTGGCAATAATTTTTGATTGATTACAGAATAGACACTTATGTTCATATCGATCTGCTGAGGCGGATTGTCGATATTTTGATTGTTTATTTTTGGAGTTTCAGGATAATTGGAGTGCTGGAGTATTGGATCAATTGAACTTTTTATTTTTATACTGAAAAAATAAACATAAACTAATATATACAAAGTTGCCATATAAGTTTAGAGGAGCTCATAATGACAACCTCAATTTC
>SMTZ1_10017721_pt1 | contig 10598 bp, 7 predicted proteins | sample DeeMarSWOR136_30_FD_25667 | JGI IMG/M metagenome (IMG submission 25667) | reverse complement strand
GCGCGGCTGGTTCTACTCGCTCCTGGCGATTTCAACCATACTGTTTGACAAGCCCCCGTTCAAGAACGTAGCCGTGCTCGAATTCGTGCAGGACAAAGAAGGCAAGAAAATGTCCAAGCACAAAGGCAACGTGGTCGATCCGTTCGCCACTGTCGCCCAGTACGGTGCCGATCCGGTGCGGTGGTACCTGATCGCTAACTCTGCGGTCTGGCTGCCGACCAGGTTCGATTTTGAAGCGTTGCAGGAAGTGATCCGAAAGTACTTCGACACTCTGCGCAATACGTATAGTTTCTTCGCAATCTATGCCAACATCGACGAGATTCTTGACCGGGCAGATCAGGCCGGTCAGACAGTCGAGCAGTTTCTTGAGGGCAAAGCGGGTGAGCCGGAGACATTTGACCGGTGGGTCGTCTCGCGCTACAACAGCCTGGTCAAAGAGGTCACGGCCTATCTCGACGCCTACGAGCTGACCCGGCCGACCCGGGCCATTCAGAATTTCGTAGTCGAGGAACTCTCCAACTGGTATGTCCGAAACAACCGTCGGCGGTTCTGGGCCGAGGCGGACGATCCGTCCAAGATGCGCGCCTACCTGACGCTGTACCGCCTGCTCGAGGGAGTGTGCCGTCTGACCGCCCCGATCACGCCGATGACCTCCGAGCTTCTCTGGACCGGATTGACCGGCGAGAAACGAACCGACCTGGGGCTTCCGTTTTCAGTTCACATGGCCGAGTATCCCGAAGCCGATGAAGCGCTTGTCGACGCCGGCCTGGAAGAGGCGATGGGGCAGGTGGAAAAGTTGGTGCAGCTCGGGCGGGCCGCCCGTATGCGCAAAAACCTGAAAGTGCGCCAGCCGCTGGCCCGGATGATGGTTTCGGTTCCGGGGCGTAACGCTTTCGAGAAGCTGACCCCGTACCTTGGCATTATCCGCGATGAACTGAATGTCAAGGAAGTAGTCGCGGTCGACAACCTTGACGAGTATATCACCTACGGGGCCAGGCTGAATTTCAAGACGGCCGGGCCCAGGCTGGGCGGGGATGTGAAAGTGGCAGCCGCGTATGTGTCCCAGCTTACCAGCCGGCAGGTGAAAGAGTTTGCTTCAAGCGGCTCGCTCTCCGTCGAGTCATTGCCGCAGAAACCGGTGCTTACGCCTGAGCATGTCGAGGTCGTCCGTCACGAAAAAGAGGCAGTGGCGGTGGAGGTGGACGGCTCAATCGCGGTGGCTCTGGATACCCGTCTGAGCGACGAACTGCGCGACGAAGGTTTTGCTCGGGAGATCGTCAGCAAGGTCCAGAATATGCGGAAGACATCCGGTTTTGAAGTCACCGACACGATTCGGATCCGGATCCGCTCGTCCGAACGTCTGCGCCGGGCAGCCGCGCGCCACGGCGAGTTTATCCAGCACGAGACCCTGGCTCACAGCCTGGAGTTTGTCACCGGGGGCGACTTGACAGAGCCCAAGGAATGGGACATAAATGGAGAGAAGGCCGCCATCGAGGTGGCCAGAACCTGACCCGGAGCTACGCATGCGCAAAAGCGACCTCGAAAAATGCAGGAAACTGTTGCTGGACAAGCGCCGCGCACTGCTCGAGGAAATGGGTTACATTGAAGAGGCGCACGGGGCCACCATCAAGGAGGCCACCGGTGATCTCACCCACTATTCCTATCATATGGCGGACCAGGGGACCGACAACATGGAGCGCGAGTTGGCCTTCGCCCACGGCTCCAAAAGCCGCCGGCTGTTGTACCACATCGACGAAGCCCTGCGGCGGGTTGAGAAAGGCACCTATGGCAAGTGCCACGGCTGCGGCCGCCAGATCCAGCTCCCACGGCTGAGAGCGGTCCCGCATGCCCGCCTCTGCATCCAGTGCAAGTCGGCTGAAGAGGAGCAGACGACTGGTCGGAAGTAATCTCAGGTCCCTCCGGTGGCCTCTCGTCGTGGTGGCCGCCGTCGTCCTCGCCGACCAGGGGACCAAACTCTGGGCTGTTTCCAGCCTTACAGAACATACGCCGGTCAGAGTCCTGGGTAATTTCCTGATGTTCTCGCTGGTATATAACCAGGGCGGCGCCATGGGTACCCGGCTGGGTCCGTCTGGTTACTACATGATAATGGCCCTGATTGTCCTGCCGGTGGTCCTGTACTACCTGTACCGCAATCGCCAGTTCCCGGCGATTTCACTCCCTCTGGCCTTCATTGCCGCTGGGGCCATTGGCAATCTGATCGATCGCATCCGACTCGGGCAGGTGATTGATTTCATCGACGTCGACTTCTTCGACATCTCGCTGGGTAGTTTTTACCTGGAACGTTGGTGGACATTCAACGTCGCCGACGCCTGTATCTCATGTTCGATCGTGTTTCTGATCGCACACATGTTCATTCAGCGTCGCGATCTGGACTCCACCTCGTGCGCCCGGGGCGGGCCCGAACCACCCGCCGACAGCACCCACTGAGGTCGTTGGCCGGCCGGAACAATTTTCACCCTTTGTCGTTGCCCCCTTTGTGCCTATATTGGCACAACTGGATTGACCTTTTGCATACCCGGGCCGCTGAGGCCGGAGGCTGTTATGCTGACTGAAGAAGCTGTGATGCATGTGCTTAGCGGGATCGACGACCCCGAACTCAGGAAACCTCTTACCGAGTTGGACATGGTCAAGTACGTCCGAATCGACGGCGGAAAGGTCGATGTCGGTATTACCCTGACCGTGCCGGGTTGCCCGCTCAAAGCGAGAATCAGCGAAGATGTGGCCAACGGTATCAGGCTGATTGACGGCGTCAAGTCGGTGAACGTCGAATTCGACGTCATGACCGACGAGCAGCGGGCCCGTTTGAAAGAGAAGCTCGGCATGAGCCCCAAGCCGGGTCAGCAGCCGGCAACGATCGTCGAGTACGCCAAGCGCTTCATTGCCGTTTCCTCGGGTAAGGGGGGCGTCGGCAAGTCGACCGTCACGGCCAACCTGGCTGTCGCCCTGGCCCGCATGGGCAAACGAGTGGGGCTCCTTGACGCCGACGTCTACGGATTTTCCATCCCGCGTATGCTCGGCGTGACCGGACAACCGACGATTATCGACGACAAGATGGTGCCCCTCCGCTGGGGCGACTCAGTACAGGTGGTATCGATGGGCTTTTTCATAGACGAGGATGATCCGGTGATCTGGCGCGGCCCGTTGCTGCATAAGGCGATCCACCAGTTCATTAACGACGTCATGTGGGACGACCTGGATTATCTCTTCCTCGACCTGCCGCCCGGCACCGGCGACGTCACCCTCACTATAGCCCAATCGATCCCGTCCACGGAACTCCTGGTCGTCACGACACCTCAGGCGACCGCCACGCACGTGGCCGGAAGGGTGGCCAAGCTGGCTGAGCGCACCAATTTGAAAGTGATCGGGGTCATCGAAAACATGGCCTACTTCGAGACCGACGGCCGTCGCGAGTACATCTTCGGCAAGGATGGCGGCAAGAACCTCGCGCAGCGCCTGGGCGTCGATTTGCTCGGCGAAATACCGTTGCTGACCTCTATTCGCGAGGGCTCCGACAGCGGTCATCCGGTAGCGATGGAAGGTACCGAGAAAGAAGTTTCCACCTTCGCCGCGATCGCCCGGCGCATCGAGTCGACGGCCGGGCGATAAGCCGTTGCCGCTATTGTCGCTGTGGATAACTCTCTTTTATTCGCCGCCGCGCTTCAAAGACGAGTTGCCAACCGTAGTATGAAAACGTCCCCTAACAAGCGGCCGAGCAACCGCTTCAGATTTCTCTCTTTTTTTTTGCCCGCTGCGGTTGACGCCCCCGGCGGCAGCTTGTATCTATTCCCTGCGATCGATCTACCCCCCTGATGTTGAAAGCTGATGGTGATTGCAGGGGCCTTTGTTTCTCTGACCCACGGTTTCACGCAGCAGGCGTAAGGTCGCACCTGCCCGAGTGGAAAAAGATGTGAATAGGATGTGGATTAGGTGCGGCCGCGCAATGACAGGTAGTGATCTTTGAATTGCTTAGACTATTGTACAAATGTTGATAGCATTATTCAGATCGTGGGGATGCCGACTCAATGCTAAACGTCTCTAACTCTCAGCTGTGGAAAGACTGCCTGGACTACATCTCCCGCCGCGTCAAACAACAGTCTTTCAACACCTGGCTCAAGCCGACCCGCGGTGAGCCGAACGGGAACGGCGAATTCAAGATCGCCGTACCCAATCAGTTTGTTGCCGACTGGATTGACGAACACTACAGCAATCTGGTGCACGAAGCTTTCGAAGAAGTCCTCGGCCGCAAGCAGCAAATTGTCTACGTCATAACGCCCTTGCCGGAGGAAGAAGAACAGGCGAGCCTGGATCTCGCGCCGGCAGCCCGTCTGGAGACGCAGGCCGTGCCGGCCCGCACGGGCAACCACAACCTTAACGGCCGATACCGTTTTGATTCGCTCGTGGTCGGCGATTTCAATCAATTCGCCTGCGCCGCCTCTCGGGCGGTAGCCGAGGCCCCCGGAATGACCAAGTATAACCCACTCTACATTTACGGGGGCACCGGTCTGGGCAAGACCCATATCATCCAGGCGATCGGCCACGAGATTCTCGACACTTACCCGAATAAACGGGTCATGTATGCGACCTCGGAGAAGTTCACCTCGGACTTTATCAGTGCCATCTCCGACCGCTCCATTGCCGATTTCACGCGTTACTACCGCGACGTTGACGTCCTCCTGATCGACGATATCCAGTTCTTCACAGGCAAAGAAGGCACCCAGGAGCAGTTCTTCCACACCTTCAACGCCCTGCACCAGAGCGGCAAACAGATCGTGCTGACCTCCGACCGCCCTCCGAAAGACATCAAAGGGTTGGAGGAGAGACTGCTCTCCCGCTTTTCCTGGGGCCTGGTAGCCGACCTTCAGGCCCCCGACCTGGAGAATCGCACCGCTATCCTCTACAAAAAGCTCGAGTCTGAGGGTATCGAGTTGGAGGATGCCGTGGTCACGTTTATTGCCGATCGTATCTCGGCCAACGTCCGGGAACTCGAAGGGGCGCTTAACCGCCTACTGGCCTACGCCTCACTCAAAAAGGAATCGGTCAGTCTGGACCTTGCGAGGCGTCTCCTCTCCGACACCTCGGCCGGCAGCCGCAAACATGTCACGATAGAAGCTATCCAGCAGAAGAGTGCCGAGCACTTCAGTGTCGACCCTAAGATGATGGTAGCCAAGAAGAAAACGGCGGATGTCGCTCTGGCTCGGCAGGTTGCTATGTATCTGGCCCGGACTCTTACGGATAGCTCGCTAAAAGCTATCGGTGACCGCTTCGGCGGGCGCGATCACACCACCGTAATCCATGCCTGCGATAAAGTGGCCTCGCGCATGGCTCAGGACGCCGGCTTCCGGGAAAGAATTGACAAGATATCCGCCGCCCTTCTATATTGACAGCTTGTGCAGAACCATGATGGGTAAGGTGTGCAAAAAAGATTCGGGGCCGGCCGGCCAGCCATCTTGTGGACTGACGCGCCTGTTCGGGCCGGGATCACACACCTCTTGTGGAAAGCTAGCTGTGCGGCTACCCATACCATAAGACACAATGAGGTAATAACATAGAACGAGTAGTGTCCATTCGGTGGCTCGTTACCAACATATCAACACTACCTATTACTACTACTTGATATATATATAGATACTAGTTATTACAGAGGATTGTTGATATTCGTTTCCGTGGAGAATAGCGTACTATGAAGTTCTCACTGCCAAAATCAAAGCTGGCTAACTGCCTGCAGTCCGTACTTCAGGTCGTACCGAGCAAATCGACGCTGCCAATTCTGACCAACGTGCTGGTTGAGGCGCTGGAAGGGAAACTGAAGATATCGGCCACCGACCTTGATATATCCATTACGGGGACTGTGGAGTGTGAGGTGGCCAAGAAAGGCTCGGCCGCTCTTCCGGCGAGGATACTATTTGAGATAGTCAAGGAGCTTCCGGAAACGGATATCACGGTGGAGTCGACCAATTCCCGGGTGGAAGTCAAGATAGCCAAGGGTTCGTATAAGATTGCGTCGGTATCGCCGGACGATTTTCCGAAGCTGCCGGCGGTCAACACGAAGAAGGAAATCAAGATCGATGCTGCCAGCCTGGCGACCATGATCCAGAAGACTACCTTTGCATGTTCGACAGATGAGACCCGGCCAGCCCTTAACGGCGTGCTGTGGCAGACCAAGTCCGAGAAGATGCAGATGGTTGCAACGGATGGTCACCGCCTGTCAAAGGTAGCGGTTGAAAACCGGCTGCTCAAGGGTATGAGCGAGGATATTATCATTCCGCCCAAAGTCCTCAATTTGATACCCAAGTTCACGGCCGGTCAGACGCGGGAGGTGGGTATCATCTTCGGAGATAATAACATAATCTTCAACCTTGGTGACTATGTCCTGACTTCGCGCCTTATCGACGGGCCCTATCCCAACTTCGAGCAGGTCATTCCACAGGATAACGACAAGGTTCTGCGGGTATCCAAGGATGATCTCGGTGGCGCCGTGCGCAGAGTCTCGATTCTCTCCAACACCCTGACGCATCAGGTTAAGTTCGGTGTCAAGAAAGGCTCACTCACCCTTTCGACCAGCAACGCCGATGTGGGCGGCGAGGGAATAGAGGTTATAGAGTGTGACTTTGATGGTGAGCCGGTGGAAATCGGCTACAATGCGAGCTATATAACTGACATTCTTTCGAAGATGCCCGGCGAAGAGGTCGTCTTTGAATTCTCCAGCCCGGTCGCGGCCGGCTTAATGTATAGTCCGGAAGTATCCAAAGAGGATTTCCTCTGCCTGGTGATGCCGCTCAGACTGGCGGAGTGAAGCTGGAGACAAGCGGTAGGTAAATGGCAGATGCTGCATCTGCCATTTTTTATTAATAAGCTCAATGGCCATCCTTTCGCTGGAAACGACCAACTTCCGCAACCTCTCGGGGAAAACTAACCTTCTCGAGGCGATCTTCGTGGTCTGTCTGGGGCGATCACAGCGTGGGGCAGCCGATCTCGTTCTCTTGAACAGCGGGGCTGAGCACTACCGGCTGAGCGGGGAGGTTGAGTCCGGAGGTCGAAGGGTCAAGCTGGCGGTTGCCTATCAGAAAGGCGGTCGCAAGAAGGTAACCCTCGACGGCAGCTTGGTTCGGGCCGCCGAGCTATACGAACACAACAGCATAGTGGCGGCCGGCCCGGAAGACAGCCAGGTCCTGTCCGGACCGCCGTCGGGACGACGACTCTTTGTGGATCTTTACCTGTCTCAGTTGTCGCGGACCTATCTGGCTGACCTGAGCGATTACCAGAGAGCCCTGGTGCAGAAGAATGCGGCCTTGCGGAATGAGCTTGATCCGAGCCCGTTTGACCCGCTGCTGGTGCAGTACGGCACTCGAATCATGCTGGAGCGGGCCGAGTTTCTGTCGGCTCTTACGGTCAAAGCAGTAACCGGGTACGCCGCCATCACGGGCGGTGAGGAACTTCTTGTTGAGTATCAGCCGAAAGTGCCGTTTGAATCAGGCAAGGCGGATGCGGCCGGAGTGGCTTCTGCTTTTCGGGCCGCGCTCGAGAAGATGGAGCAGCGCGAGCGCGCGGCGCAGACCAGCCTGGTCGGGCCGCATCGCGATGAAATCGGGTTTATTATCTGCGGTCTGCCGGCCCGAACGCACGGATCGCAGGGGCAGTGGCGGGCGGCCGCGGTGGCGCTCAAGCTGGCGGTGTATGAACTGATCAGGGAAAAACGAGGTGAAGCGCCGGTGCTGCTGCTCGATGAAATCTTCGCCGAACTCGACAACGAGCGAGCCGAACGCCTGATGGAAAGGTTCGGCGGCGCCGGCCAGATCTTTCTCACTACGGCCGGGGAGCCGCCTGACAGCCTGTTGCACAAGGCGCGGCGCTTCAGGCTTGTTGGGGGCGAGGTTAGAGAGGAATAGCGATGCCCGGGTTAGCTTTGCGCGAGATCAGAAAACGCTTCGGAGACCAGCAGGTGCTGGAGGATATCTCGCTGGACATCGGCGAGAACGAGCTGCTCGTCCTTCTTGGTCCGTCAGGCTGCGGCAAGTCGACGATCCTGCGCATTATCGCCGGGCTGGAAGAAGCCGACAGCGGCGAGGTGTATATTGATGGCCGGCGGGTCGAAAAACTCAGGCCGCGCGACCGCAACGTGGCCCTGGTCTTTCAGAACTACTCGCTCTATCCGCACATGACGATCGAAAAAAACCTTGGTTTTCCCCTGAGCGTAGCCCGGGTCAGATCGGACGAGATCAGGAGCCGGGTACGGGCGGTGGCTGAGCTGCTGGGCCTGTCGGAGCGGTTGAAGGATCGTCCGGGCCAGCTCTCCGGCGGGCAGCGTCAACGGGTTGCTCTCGGACGGGCGATCATAAGGGAGCCTTCGGTTTTCCTTCTGGATGAGCCGCTATCGAACCTCGACGCCGACCTTCGGGTGCGCATGCGACAGGAAATCGTCCAGTTGCAGCAGCGGCTCGGTAAGCCGATGATCCATGTCACCCATGACCAGGCGGAAGCCCTGACCATGGCCGATCGGATCGCGCTGTTACACCAGGGTCGGATCCTTCAACTGGGCACTCCGGAGGAGCTTTATCGCCGTCCGACCACCCGGTTTGTGGCGGAGTTCATCGGCACCCCGAAGATCAACATCCTCAAGGGAAGGGTCGAAGATAACCGGATCATCCCGCTGGGGACGGTCGCGCCGAGGGTGCTGCAAGCGCGCGTCCGAAGCACCGGGCTGCTGATTGGCCTGCGCCCGGAGGCTATCGAGTTGTGTGGCGACGGCGAGTATACCGGAACGCTCAAGGCATGTGAATACCTCGGCGATCATTATGTGGTCACGCTCGGGTTCCAGGGGCAGGATCTGGTGTCGTCAAGTGTGCCGTTCGAACCGCCTGCGCCGGGACGGACGGTTCGCTTCTCCATTGATCAGAAATCCCCTCTGTACTTCGATATCGAATCCGGACAGCGACTGGCTGCCGAATAGTCTCTATCGGCTACAGGATAATTACCAGCTTGCCAATCTGCGTGTCGCCGAACTCATCTTCAACCGTCCAGTAGTATAGCCCCGAAACCGGTTGCTGCGAGTTGCGGGTGATCATATCCCAGCTGTCGTGGTTGGCCAGTGGATCGGCCGGGTCGACGTCGTGAGTGATCTCGCGCACCAGGTCTCCGTCAATGGTGAAAATACGGATGGTGCAGCGCGGCGGCAGATGGGCAAAGTGAATCTCGCGGGTGCGGTCCTCCGGGAGGTGACGCCGGTCTCGACCCTCCAGACCATTGTGGCGGTAGTCGGCGTCGAGACGGTACGGATTGGGATAGACGTATACTTCGAGGTTGTGGTCCGCCACTTCGGTAACCGACGGGAGCGGGTAGGTGACGATGGGCAGGAGAGAGGGGCTGGTCTCGAGCGCGCCGAGGCCGGACTGAGGCGAACCGTAGTCGAAAACCGTAGCGTTGACCCAATACGGTACGGTCGGCAGAAAGTGCTCAAAAGTGTATTCGTATTCGTAGTACTTGATGAACCCTTCCGGAGTCAGATACACACTGTCAGCGCCGCCGGGATAAAGTATGCGTATCGAGTCCGGATCGAGCACCGGTGGTCGAGGGGCGTGGGGATACGTTTTCGCGATCGGGGTGCTGGCGCCGACCGGATCATTGGCCAGCGCCGAGCGGTTCTGGTCCTGCGGTTCGAAATAGTACGCGCGATCGTCCTCACCCGGCCCACCGGGTACGATGAGCGGTCTTGTGCGTGGATAGTCGTCGGGGTGCCAGGTGGTGTCACCGCAACTATCGCCGTACATGCAGCGCAGTTCCTGCAGGGTAAACGGACTCTCCCGCAGAACAAACCGACCATGCACTGAACTGTATTCCCAGCGGTTGTAGTCTTCGATATCGTATGAGGCCACCACCGAATAACTGGACGGACGGTCGTCGCGAGCCACCCAGACCCGGTAGCCTTCGAAATCCAGCTCTCGTGAAAACACGTCCCGGGTGTTCTCGGATTTAACGCCGTTCCACCTCAACCGTATCCGGCCGATCGACGGTTCGACGCGCAGCCCTCGAACCGGGTTTCCGTCTGGGTCAATGACCCAGTAGGTTGCCGGACTGGGGGGAGGTGACGCCCCCCGAAAATCGGGTACCCCGTCACCTTTGCGCCAGACCGTGTCGGCCATTTCGAATTCCCAGCCGCAGGTGACATAGCTGGTGTCCGGGTCGGCGGTGGTGTCGATGATGGTGTCGCATACCAGAGCCGAGTCATCGCCCAGGTTGCAAACCGTAAACTCCCCGGCGTAGCCGTCGCTGTCGGTATCCACTCCCGGGTTGTCGTAAACCCAATCGGCCCAGGTGGCGGCGACGCCGAGCGAGTCAAAGTTAACGTTCTCATGCCAGCTCTCGGGATTGCTCGGCAGATTGAGAATATTATCGGGATCGGAGTGGAAGTTAATGCCGCCTACATAAGCCAGGGTTATCGGGAGGGTCTGGCCGGGGTCGATATCAAACGGTCCAAACGAGAGCAGGTACTGGACATCGCCTACGCCCATGGCCCAGGATCCCGCCCACTCTTCTGACGGGGGGAGCCAGATTGAATCCAACTCGTCGATAGTAGCCGTGCG
>SMTZ1_10017546_pt1 | contig 10599 bp, 12 predicted proteins | sample DeeMarSWOR136_30_FD_25667 | JGI IMG/M metagenome (IMG submission 25667) | reverse complement strand
TGTTAACCCAACAGACCTTATAGAAATTAAAGCGTATGGTCCGCCTCAAATTCCCAAAGTTGTCACAGTGAAAGACCATAATGACCCGCGTTACGGCTTACCCCTGGAATATCATATTAAACAGGAAGGCATAGCCGCGCACCTTCGCGTTCACTACAGCCGCGTCATCCATTTCGCGACAAGACGAAGCTACCAAACTCGCCGTGCAGAATGGCAAGGCTTAAGCACTCTTGATCCAGTGTGGGATGACATTGTAACTTTACGGAATATACGTTGGGGCATGGGACAAGCCATGTTCCGTTGGGGCAGTGGCGTTCCCGACATAACTTTCACTGGTGCAGAACAGGAAGAGATTGACGATTACATTGAAAGCGGCGCGTTCAGCAACATTTCAGCTAGAACCTACTTCGCACATAACGAAGACCAGATGATCGAGTTTAAAGGCGTAGCTGGCAAAGCGTTGGACCCTATGAACTATTACTTGCCCATCATGGAAAACATCAGCTGCGGCACAAGCATTCCCCTCGCCATTCTGCGTGGGGTGCAGGCGGGAGCGTTAACGGGTAGCGAAGTGAACCAGCAGGAATATTACGGTGTCATCAGTGATTGCCAGAGCGCGTACGAAAACGGCATCAGAGAGTTAATTAATGCTGTTCGCAAGGTTTACGTGCCTGAAGGTGAAGGGCAAAGTAAACTGCGTGAAGGCGAGTTTGAGTTTAACTGGCGAAGCGGCATTGAACTTCCTGAAGAAAAGAAAACGCAGATTGAACTGTTAGAAGCGCAGATACTGCAGATTAAAGGCCAGTTTATGACGCGGAATGAAATAAGGAAACAGATTGACCCTGACCTTCCCGATTTAAGCGAGGAACAGGGCGGCAACGAGATATTAGGCAAGTCGGGCTTTATGGATAAACAGTTTGAGAAAGGCGAAACATTTCATGTTAACCCGTTGAAGGATGGCAGCAGTGCAGTTACAACGTTGCGTAAGCGCAGTAAAAAACGTTAAAGCCGTCGTAGCTTTAGGTGCGCTACAGCGTATTCCAGAACCCCGCGAACTGTACGGCCTCACATACTTCAGCATCCACGACATCTGGCTGTACCAGGAAGTTTCAGACCACAAAACGTGTGAGTTGTGTCGCAGGTACGCTGAACATGAAGATTATCATGGTAACCGTCTGCGCATGTTATTCCCGTATCTTGAAATATTAGATGAATACACGATTGCAGCGAATGTTCACCCGAACTGTCGTTGTGTTCTTGTAAGGTATATTGGAGAACCAGAAAAACCTGAAGAGCCCGTTGTTATTCCTAAACCGAAAGAACCATTCTATTGGTTTAACTCTCAAGGTGGAGAATTCACAAAAGAAGAAAAAGTTTTGTATGTAGAGCAAATGAAAGAAATAATTAAAGAATTACCTAAACAACATACTGAGGGAATTGATGAGGTTGTTGTGGTTAGTGAATTTCCAGGTAGCCCTAATACTGCTGGAAGATACACTAGACATCCACAATATGTAATGGTTGGCGGGCATCCTCAACTAAGTGATGAGGGACTTGAAGAAATTCAAATAAAACTTAAGTCATTAAGAAGTGAACCTAAATGGGATGAAAGAATAATCACTTACCACGAAGTAGGGCATCATGTGTGGTTCACTAAAATTTCAGATAAAACTCATGATGATTGGGTTAAGTTTTGGGCAGCTAATCAAGTGGAAATGCCAACTCAATACGCAAAAACAAACCCCGCAGAAGGCTTCGCTGAATCTTACGCTTACATACAGTTTAATCCTCATGGCGTAAACCCTGGCGTAAAAAAATGGTTTAGTAAACATAAGGATGCTTATGGAAAATGAGTGAGAAAGCCTTGTTCATGGATGCAAAGCATAACATCGTTTCAAAAGAAGAAGCAAAATGGAAGGTTATTCACAAGTATGATGACGAAGGCGAGTTGATTGATGAAGTTTGGGTTGACTTGAAAAAAGAGGAGTAAAACATGAAGAAAATAGGTTACGACCAACTGCATTTAGACCAGTTGAAAGTGGTAGATGACAAAAAGAAATGTTGCCTACGAGTAAACGCTGTCATAACGAAAGTAGGCGTGTACCCGTACCCTGACGGTAGAGCATTCAAATCTAGAATGGAACTAATAAAAGCAACGCCAACCGCTCGCAACGCTAAAATCACCATCATGGACCACCCTGACAGCATGGTTGTTATGAGCCAGAACCAAATTTACGGTACAGTGGAAAAACCGTTTTTTGAACGCGACAGAATCCGTGTAACACTTAACTTTGACAAGTATGTGACTCCAACCAAATTTTTAACTGACGTGCGACAAGGCAACTTGAAAGACGTTAGCATAGGCTTCTACTATCAACCTGACTTTACCCCTGGAACATGGAATGGACAAGGGTACGATTATGTTATGCGAGACATCGTGATTGACCATGTGGCTGCGGGAGTCGCTAAAGGAAGATGCAGTTACCCCAGCTGCGGCATAGGCGTAGACAATATTGGTGTAGACACTATTTTACGGCGCATCGCTTTAGACCCTTTCGGAAAATACGAAAGCTTTGCGGACTGCGTTTCTAAAAACCAAGATAAAAATGATCCTGAAGCTTACTGTGCGTCACTTGAGGAAAAGATAACTGGAAAGTGGCCTGCAGAAGACCAAACGAAAATTAAAGGAGGTAAAAAAGGTTTGAGTGAAGACAAAGATGCGGGTACGACAACGCCAAGTGAATTTCAAGAATGCGTTTCTGCTAGAGTAGCGGAAGGATGGGATGAACAGGCAGCTAAAGACTATTGCATGGCACATACAACGCCAACCGATCAGCCTGATGAACCAGCGTCAACACAGCCGGAAGATGCTGGTTCAACTGGCGGGGCACAAGAGGAACATGCGCCTGAACAGCCTGAAGGACCAACAGAAACAGAAGACGTTTTCGCTAAGTGCGTGAGAGAACGGATGGCTGAAGGCGCAGCAAGGGAAGAAGCGGAGAAAGTTTGCAGAGGAACCGAAGAACACGCTGGCGACCAGGAAGTTGAGAAGACAGAGCTTGAACGGTGCATAGAGAATAAAACTGACGAAGGCATGAGCCCTGAAGAAGCAAGAGAATGGTGCTTAGCTGAACAAGCAGGTGAACATGTAGAAGCAGATGTTTTAATTGAACACAGCCAGAAACTGCTTCAGATGCGAGAGCAACGCGACATTGAACGTCAACGTTCCGCACGTAGAAGCCCGTTATAGTCAATTTTTTGACCCTTCGAGAATAAAGGTTAGTGTTCTCCCTAGTGGACAACAAGCTAGGTTAAACAAGTTGGTTGTTCACGCGCACGCGGCGTGGCTAAAGAAGCAGCAAACAAAAAAAGAGATGATTTAAATGGTGAACAAAAATATTGCTTTGGACAAAACAGTGAAAACGCAACTGTCAAAACTAACTTTAGACGTTAACCGATTGACAAAAGAAAACATCGCTGTGAAAGAAGAGAATAAAGCGTTGCGCAAACAGACTGTGCAGTTAGCCGCTGTCATAGAGACTGATTTGAAAACCGATTTAATAGTGAACATCATGGCTAAAAGCAACTACAAAAAAAGCGACCTTGAAGACTTGAAAGTGGAACAACTGCAAACTATTGACGAAACTTTAAGCAGAGGAAAAGGCGATTCTGTTTACAAGCCGATTCGCGCTGGAACCGCCAGCCAATCTTCAAAGAGACTAACAGTAGGCAGTCTTTACGGTAAGACAAGAAACGAAATCTTAGAGTCAGGAGGCGACTTCTAATGCCGCAAGGTGTAATTCAACCAAACAACTCGATCTTATACGCTGGACAACCTATAATTCAAGAGATGGAAGCTAAAACCATCACTGACTTAAGCCCAGGCAAACTATGCATTGTAGACACAAATGACTGGGACATCAAAGTTGCCGGAGCAGACGCAGGAAACGTTCTCGGCGTGTGCGATGTGCCGAGCGACGAGAAACTAAGCCTCATGACCGTTGAAGCAGTTGAAGGCACAAACACTTCAGCCACGGAGTTTACAGCGAAAGATCAAGTGCGTGTCTTACGCGGCGACATTGTTGTTAAATTGATGGCGCAAAGCGGTGAAACAATCAACGTTGGTACACGTTTAGTTTCCGCCGCGTGCGGCCTCGTTAAAGCTGCTACTGCAGACAGCGGCGCACCTGAAGACATTGTGGGCTACAGCCTTGAAAGTCCAGTGTTAACTTCAAGTTGCAAGTGGGTTCTCGTTAAACTGACAATATAGGTGACTTATGATGCAAAGCATGAAACGTGTTGGCTTGGCTACTGGAGCTTTAACTGACTACGAAGTTAACTATGTGGAAACACAAATCGTTAAGACAGTGAGGCCTCTCTTAGTCGGCAGACAATTAATGCCCATTCGTTCCTTGCCTTCAGCAGGCTACACCAAATACACTTACTACACTGAAAACGATATGGGACAAGCAACCATCAGCATGACAGGCGAAGAGCAGAGCATGGACAAAGTGGATTTAACTGAAGGCGACGTGGAAATTCCAATCATAAGCAAAGACTACCATCTTCACTGGCGAGACGTTCTTAAAAGACGAGAAGCAGGCGAAGACTTGAACACTCAACACGCAGAAAACGCTGCACGGCAAGTGGCAGAAGAAGAAGATAAACTGATCTTGTCAGGCGAATACACAGGTTGGCCTGCACTCGGCATCTTAGGCTTATGCACTTGCGCTAACCAGAATGAAGCCGGCGGCGACTGGACAGCTGGAACAGACGCTTGGAACACTGACATTCCCAATGCTAAAGCAGCACTGCGAAGCTACGGTTTCTACGGTCCCTACAAACTGATTGTAACGTCATCGTTGTACGCGCTTCTCGAAGTGTTGTATAGCACAACGGATAAATGGGCGTTCCAGCTTGTCGGTGAAATGATAGGGGGCGTAGAGAACATTTTGATAAGCGACAACTTGTATCCTGCGGATGGAACACAGAACACTGCGCTTCTCGTTGACACTACCCCGGGCAACTTCGAGTTGCTTGTGGGCGCGGACATATCGAATTACCTTGCGCAGCTGCCGACAATGAATTATCAAGGCAAAGTTTGGGAAGCCGTTGTCCCCGTGATTAAACGTCCAAAAGCAATCGTTGAAATAACAGACATAACCATGACGTAAGCCTTCTGGCTACGCCACGTTAATTTCTATTTCCCCTTTTTTTTAAACTTTACGTTCAAAACAGTAGTATGGAGGAAAACTAAATATGAGTCTTGAAGATGCAAGCGCACCGATAGCAGACAACTTTGAAACGTTAGGTGCAGTGTCAACTAAAACGTTCACTGTGCCCTCTGGCGTTATGTGGCTTGTCTACGGAGGCTACGCGGAACGCGACGCAAACGCTACTTTAGACATTGAAGCGTACAACAGCAGCGACAAAGCAGTTTACAGGTTTAAAGACCAGTATGGCGCGGGAACCACTAACCTCAGTTGGACCGCAAATTTTCCTGTGCCTCTCGCAGCGGGAATGTACGTGAAATACACGTGGGGCGCACAGCAAACTACCCCTGAAGTGTCTTTGCTAACACGGGCAATACAGGTTTAAGGAGGTGACAAACACTGTCTAAAACTGAATGGTGGCGACCAGAAAACCACGATAAATACAAGTGGATTAAAGTGAAGATCACAGACAAAATTAGCCGCTACATTATGGGGTCAACATATTATTATCCCGATGACACTCTAATGGTTCCTGAACAGTATTTCCAACCTAAATTCATGGTTCGCGTGACTGAAGCGAAAGAGAAACCTGAAAAACCCGTTAAAAAAGCTGTAGCAGCAACATTGCCTGAAGAACCGAAAGAAGAAGCAATTACTGCAGACGCGGTTCCCGAATTACCTGAACCAACTGAAAAGGAAATCGTTGAAACTTCCAGTGTGGAAACTGAACTGCCTGTCGAGGAAACCACTACATCAAAACGGCGTAGGCGACGAAAAACAAGTTGAATCTGCCTAAACTACCATGCGCAGGCAAACTAGATAATTGCCACCAAGAAATGAAGCGGTTTCACTGGACGTGTCTCTACTGTCACAGCCGACGTAGACTTACGGGTAAATGGACTGAACCGCCTTACTGGATTTGGTACACGCAACCTTGGAACATTAAAACGTACTTTCTAGTTAACGAGAAAGGCGAGGTTTTAGGGTGCAAGCAAAGGTGGCGCACCATCAAAATTGACCCGCGAGGACACTTCACCGCGTTAAGATGCGCGGCCATCGTGGCTTTAGACAGAATTATAGCGAAGTTCAACAGGTTAAGGTATCCTCTAGTGGAAGTGTGCGAGTTCTTCGCTAACTACCCCAACTTCTAAAGGTGAAAAAATGAAGATTTTAACTGTGTTTCCCTGGTTAAGCAAGTTTGGCAGATACATCCCTCAAATGCAGGCTATCAGAGAGCGCGTAGACGAGTTTCACATTGCTTACTGCAGCGGCGAAGTAAACTCTGAGTGGAAACGAAACTTTGTTTTCCACAGGTTCATGCGGTTGCCCGATCACATTCACGATAAACCGTACAGCCAAGCGTTACGTTGGTTACGGTATTTTTACACGATTTACTTGCTGGGAAAAGCAAAACACGGTTTAAAAAGGCTGTCACAATTCAACGTGGACTTATACTATGTTTTAAGCGGTTACTTCGCCACTGAACTGACCCTGCGGTTAGCACGTAAAATGGAGAAGCCTTGTGTTCTTCGTTTGCGAGGTAATTATGACAGTGAAATAAAAAGCACAAACCCGCCGTTAGAGCGTGTTTTAGATTTACACCGCGCCCACAGTTACCTCCAACAAGCAGACTTAATTATTCCTATTAGCACGGAATTAAAGAATTGGGCATTATCTAAACACTTCATTAGGAGTTGACACGCAGTTCTTTAAGCCGCAACAGCGAGAACGCAACGCTGAATTAATTGTTGGCTACTGCGGAAGACTAACTAAAGAAAAAGGTGTGGACCGCCTTAGAAAAGTTGTGTCTGCGTTGCCTGACAAAAAGTTTTTGATAGTGGGACGCAAACAAACAGGGTTTAGACTGGCAGAAAACGCGGAGTACATAGGGTGGCTGCCGTTCCGGAAGATGCCGCTTTTCTACAGCATGATTGACCTGTTAATTTTGCCTAGCTACTCAGAAGGTTTTCCCAACGTGCTGTTGGAAGCTTACGCAAGCGGCAAACCTGTAGTGGCTACTCCTGAAGCTATGCCCCGTGAACTGAAAGTTTTCGGTAGAGTAGGCGACATCAACGAGTTTCCCAGTTTAATCAACGAGTTAGCACGGTTAGACTTGCAGCGAATCGGTGAAGACGCAAGAGAATATGTTGCTGAAAACTTTAGTTGGAACCATTTTGGAGAAGCCATGGTGGAACAGTTAAGCGTGGTACTGTAACATGACTTTGCAAGGGTTAGATCCGCGTGAAGTATGGAATGAACGTATGGTAAACCGGCTTCTCGAAATATTTGATTACCAAGAAGTTAAAAAAGTAATTGAAAAACATTACAAAGTGTTAACTCCTTACTTTGCAGACTGCAAATCACTGTTAGACGTTGGCTGCGGCTTTCAACCTCGCCTATACAACATTCCAGAAACCTTCGGCATAGACGTTTCACGTGACATGCTAACAAGAGGCAGGCAGTTTCACGCACATTTCCCTTTCATACATGGTAGCGCGTATAAGCTTCCGTTCAAAGGCAAAATGTTTGACGGTTCACAGAGCCTCGGTGCAATGCGCCACATGGAACACTGGCAACCCGTAATCGCTGAGTTGAAGCGGGTGACAAAACGGAAACTCGCTTTCAGCCTGTTAATATGCAACGAGAAACATCAATGTGGAAAGTACCAGTGGTGCAACAGCATGGATGAAGTTACATCAGAATTTAAAAATGAAGTGTATAGTGTTCCGTTGAGAGATTTAGGTGACTTCGAGAACATGCTGTTTCTAGTTGAGGTTTAACTTATGGAATGGACAAACATTAACAAATGTGACTTTTGCGGCGATACCAAGTTTACTCGTTTACACACGAACCATCTTCTGTTCAAAACGAAAGTTTCATTTTCAGAATGCACGAACTGCGGTTTAATCGTCATGAACCCTGCACTCAGCGAAGTGTATTATCAAATGTTCATGGACGGCTTGATAGGCAGAAAAGCGTTTCAAATGTTGTTCCTAGAAAAAACAAGTTACAACGGATTACTGCAAAACCTGTTAACGCATAAGCCTAACGCAGAAACATTGTTTGATATGGGCTGTGGACTAGGCCTTCTGTTAACTGAAGCGGAACAGGCAGGATTGAAAGCAGCGGGTAACGACGTTAACTTTTACTCTGTAGAATACGCTAAACAGAAAGGCCTTAACGTTCAGTTGAAACCTAGTTATGCGCTGAACGAAAACAGTGAGACTTACGATATTGTGGTGATGAAGTCTTATCTTGCCCATTCACCAAGGGCATTCACGGACTTACAAACGGCATATAAAATGTTAAGGGAAAACGGTTTGCTGTTCATCCGAGAAGCTCTTGTTTCAAACTTGAAAGATGCTTTACATGAAGAAATTGAGTTAGACCATTTAACACTGCTAACTCTTAATGCTTTAACATCTATGTTGAAGAAAGCGGGTTTCCAAATAATAGAAACGAAACACCTTAAACCGTTCCGCAAAATTTACAGTGACAAAGTTGACGTTTATGCCAAAAAGCATAGCTTGGAAAATCACTGAAAACTGCAACAGCCGATGTAAAACGTGTAGTCACTGGCGAACACACACAGACAACGAGTTAACGCTTAAAGAATGTAAAACCGTGGTTGACCACTGCTTCCAAAATGGGGTTCGCAGCTTCAGGTTGACGGGTGGCGATCCAAGCCTCCGAAACGACTTGCCAGAAATAATCGAGTACATACATGGAAAACACGGTTCTGTTTCCGTGAACTCCAACCTCATCGACATCAAGAATGTTCCGTTAGAAATTGAAAACCTGTTTGTTCCTTTAGATGGAACACGCGCAACTTACAGGGAACTTAGAGGAGTAGACGCTTTCAATAAAGTCTGCGAGAACCTAACGTACTTCGTAGAGCACAGTGAAGCCAACATTGTTGTCACCGTTATCTTAATGCAGCAAACAATTAATAGTCTGCCTGAAATAACAGAGTTGTGCCGCAACCTTAAAGTTAAGTTACATTTTAACTTGATTGATTCTAGCCCCTACTTCTTTAGAGGTGCAGAACCATTCATAAAAGAGTCTTTAGTAGCTGGCTTCACCGAAAAACTGTTGGAACTGTATGATTCACAGGTGTTCTTTGTTTCTAAGGAGGTTTTAACGAAAATTCCCTGGTTTTATAACCGCGAGAAAGAAGCAATGATGCCTTGTCCGATTGTGCTTCACAACGTTAAGATGGGAAGCAGAGGCGACGTTTACCCTGGTTGCTGGAGCGCGGAGCCTGTGGGCAACGTTAGAAAAAAAAGTTTAACTGGGATTTTACGTTCCGAAAGTTACGTTCAAACTGTAAAGAAACTGTTTAAACATGAATGTTCAGGTTGCACTTGCGGGTGGGTTCAAAGGGTTAAGGCGGTGACGTAAACGATGGCACTTGAAAAGAACCAGAAGCTTCTTGAAATGTATAAAGAAAAGAAGCGAAGGCGAGAGGCTGAACGGTTTTTCGAGAGTTTGCCTCCAGAATTTTTTGAGTGGATAAAAGAAGCGGTGAAAAAAGAAATTTTGGCGGAACTGTTAGTTAAAGTTAAACAGCAATTTAGAACGGGCGGCGGGCGCGGCGGCGGGGTCACGCAGACGGAAGCGGACAACCGTTACGTGAACGTGACGGGCGACACGATGACAGGCGAGCTTGTTGCGCCTACAGTTGCGCTTGACGATTACGTTGATATTGGCATCGGCGGAATCCCAGCTAACCCTGCGGCGGATAAACTGCGTTTGTACGTGGAAGACTTTAAAGGTTTTCCTTTCTACAGTTTTCGTGACAGCACGGGCATGGTCAGAAAGCTTGTGCGTGACAGCGTGTTCGTTGCCAAAAACGTGAGTGGCTCAGACATTCCCCTTGCCAGAGCAGTGTACGCGACTGGCAGCGCGGATGACGTGCCAACAGTTGACCTTGCACAAGCAAACAGCACCCTCACGATGCCCGCTATTGGAGTAACCACGGAACTTATTGCTGACGGCGACTTTGGCAGAGTCATGCAGGTAGGCTTGCTCGAGAACTTGGACACTTCCACGTTTGCTGTTGGCGACGTGCTTTATGTTTCTCCAACGGTTGCGGGACTGCCCACAACTACGCCTCCTGTTGCCCCGAACATCAGGCAGGAACTAGCAACTGTTCTGGTTGACGATGCAACGGTTGGCAGTCTCCAAGTTGTTGCTCGCAGCATGTTTGACATGGGCGCAGACGATTTTACTCAGTATTTGCTTGTTGACGGCACTAGAGCCATGACAGGCGACTTAGACCTTGACGATAACGAGTTGAAATGGAGTGGTGCAGGGTGGGATGTAGAATTAACGAGAGCAGCAAATTATACGTTAGAGCTTCAACGCATTGGTGGCGGTAATGCTG